>Ga0154778_1098_pt1 | contig 10075 bp, 9 predicted proteins | sample Rifle2008BG16ft_FD_105786 | JGI IMG/M metagenome (GOLD analysis project Ga0154778, IMG submission 105786) | Chloroflexi bacterium RBG_16_51_16 | reverse complement strand
CGATTGGGCAATGAACGATTCGGGTAATTCGTAATCGAAATCAGAAATGTTCATAACCGTTGTAACGACTTTAGTCGTTTAAATGACGTTGCTAATTATCCCAATCCATTCCAAAATTATCCGGGGGAGCATTTTCTTCCAGAAATTTCATTACCTAATGATTGCCCAAACTTTCTTCGTAGCTCAATATACTTGACCATGGCCAATCATAAATATCCTTAACATAACCATGCTTGACCGGATTGAAATGGATATAGTTAATGGTTTGATTTAATTGCCTCTCGCTTCGAATCATTTTGTCGTAATATCGATACCATATCTGCCGTCTTCCTGTCTTTGAATCTTCGATATTCCACAATCGTGAAGTCGATCCGTGAATCTGTTTGAGGACATTGGGAATATCTGTGAATGACTTCACGCTTAGCAGAATATGGTAGTGATTCGGGAGAACTACCCATCCAAAGGTTTCAGCCATAATTCCCCGAAATCCCTCTTGAAGCAAATTAGCAATTTGTGTGCGTCTTTCAGGCGCTGCCATAAGCGGCTTATGCTCATAATTGGCCACTGTGATCAGAAAACTTCCGCCCTCCTGATAAGGATGAGGCGGCTGGTGAAGTGGATAACCCCGCCGTTTTCTTTCTTCAACGATTTGTTTTCGTTCTTCTGGAGATAGTTTTCGATATTCGTAAGGCATCGATAATCCCTTTAACGTTAGCGACTGAAGTCGCTACAACGATAATCTCTTTATAAATCCGCCCTTCTTTGCGTAATTTACTTCTTGAAGAATCGAATAATAATATTCAGGAAGATCGTCAACACCACTGAAACCAGGATCGAGGTCGCCAGTGGAAAATAGAACATCCCATTCTCACCTTCGATCCGGATGTACCCCGGCAAACGCCCCAGCGGCAATCCCATCCTCGCTGCCAGGTATATCCCTCCCCCAATCAGGATTAAGATCACCCCACCGATGATCATGTAACGGGTGATGTTCTCCATTACTCTCGCTCAACTGCGGTTCAGTCTAATTAAATCGCAAATTAATTAACAATCTTCACTTATTACTAATCACTCACTTCATATCAACTTTGGTTGTACACCTTCCTGGTACGGCATACCCAGGTGGTCATAGGCGGATTTTGTTGCCACCCTACCTTGAGGTGTGCGGTCAAGAAACCCCAATTGCAGCAGATAGGGCTCGACCACGTCCATGATCGTATCCTGCTCCTCGCTGATCGAAGCCGCGATGGTGTTCAAGCCCACCGGTCCCCCGTTGTATTTTTCAATGATCGTCTTCAGCACCCGGCGGTCTACATCATCCAGGCCTAGCGCATCCACTTGCAACAGGTCAAGGGCTTCCATGGCGATCCGTGAGGTGACCGATCCGTCCGCCCGCACCTGTGCAAAATCCCTCACCCGCCTGAGCAGCCGCAGGGCTACCCGCGGTGTGCCCCGCGACCTTCGGGCAATCTCCTCGACCCCGTTTTGCTCCACATGGACATCAAGGATCCTGCCTGCCCGGGTCACCACTTTTTGCATGGCTGGCAGGTCGTAATAATCCAGCCGGTAGACCGCACCGAACCGGGCCCGCAAGGGCGCGGTAATCAATGCCAGCCGGGTAGTCGCACCGATCACGGTGAACCTCGGCAGCTTCAGGCGAATGGACCGCGCTGACGGCCCTTTTCCGATCACGATATCCAGCGCAAATTCCTCCATTGCCGGATAAAGCACTTCCTCCACGATGCGTCCGAGTCGGTGGACTTCATCAATGAACAGGATATCCCCCTCGCGTAGGTTGGTAAGGATGGCAGCCAGGTCGCCGGCCCGTTCGATCGCCGGGCCTGAGGTCACCTTGATGTTAACCCCCATCTCATTGGCAACCACGTGCGCCAGGGTCGTCTTGCCGAGGCCAGGCGGACCGTAGAACAGCACATGATCGAGCGCTTCTTTGCGCTTGTGCGCCGCGCTGATCAGGATCGCCAGGTTTTCCTTGACCTGGTCCTGACCGATCATTTCATCCAGTTTCTGTGGTCGCAGGTTGTGATCGGCGCGGTCGTCATGTTTGGGTGCAGGATCGATTTGCCGCGCCTTGCTATCGCTCATGCGATGATTATAACCTGATGAATTTCTGCCTCGATACGTACCGGTCGTCAGCGGGTCTATTCATAAGCCAGAACTTCACGGATCGTCAATCGTGCTGCGTTGCGCGCCGGCAGGATGCAGGCAATGGCGGAAAGTACCAGCACCAGTCCAAGCCAGATCAGGTAGCCGCTGTAAGTAAATACGGTTGTTATGGGTGATTCAAATACAGCGAGGCTGACGATCCTCGACAGGAGATAGGTGATGGGTACGGAAAAGATCACCGCCAGACCGAAGGAGATCATGCCGATCAAAATTCCCTCTGCGATAACCGTGCGCATCACTGCCCGGTCATCCGCTCCAATAGCGCGCAGTATCCCGATCTCGCGCGTCCTTTCCAGCACGTTCATTCCCATCGTTCCTGTAAGTCCCATAGATCCTACGATTGCCGTCAACACCGCCATAATGAAAAGGAAAACCACCAGCGTATCCAGGCTTTCCACAGCAATGTCCATAGTTGCCAGTCCAGATTCGGCTTTCCTTACACTAAACCCATGCTCGCGGAAGAATCGGTCGAGCAATTCCGCAGTTTTATCCTGGGACAGACGGTCGTGCTGTTCAGTGACAACGCGGTAAGACATGCTTTGATTCGGCAGGTTGTTCACCTTTGAAATATATTCAAGCGGGGCATAACCCAGCATACCTTCATGCCCGACGAACTTGAAAATTCCGATCACCTCCCATTCCTCCACCTTCCCATCCACTTTCATCGATATCGGTCTGCCGGGTTTGAGGTCGGGAAATAGGTGCAGGACTGCTTCACTGATGACCAGTTTGCGAACATCCTCGCTCTGCATCCAGCGTCCTGCGATCAGGATCGGGCTTATCAGTTCGCTCTCTGCAGGCGGAGCGAAGATGTTGATGTTATCGGCTGCAGTCTCATCGGGATAAAGCAGTTCCGCACTGATGAACTGCCAGCCTTCGACACGCTCGACCCCCGGGACCTGTACTGCGTATTGTTCGACTTCGCTGACCCGGTAGGGGTAATCGAGATCCAGGGTCACATCCGCCCGGAAATAATGTCCAATTGCATTAATGTAATCGTGAAGGGTCACCCGGACATTAAAGACCGCAATGAATATGGCCCCGCCCATCGTCAGTGTGAACAACGTTAACAACAGGCGGCTTTTCCTGCGAAACGTGTTCCTCATAGAGATGATAAATAGCCTTGGAATATGGATGCCGCGTTTGCCTAACATACGTGTGAACCGGATCTGGATCCTGTCAAACCACGGCAGCTGTACTTTGGCTGCGCCTCGACCGGACGAGCCTTCCCCTCGTCCAAGTTCGCCGCTCAGCGCCTTGAGGATCGTGATCTTCGATCCATTCCTGACCGGGAACATACCCGCGACCAGTGGGACGATCAATCCGACTGCCACCTGGAGTGTAAAAGCCAAGGGGACGATCCGGTAGCCAAGTAGATTGAAATTAAGCTGGTCGGAAATGAACAGCGCCAGCCCGTACGCACCCTGCCCTCCCAGCGGCACCGAGATCAACAACGCCAGGGCGCTGAAGCCAAGGATCAGCACAATGTACATGACCAACACTTGCCGCCTGCGACCTCCGATCAGCTTTATTACACCGATATGTCGTAGATGCTGGTTTAGAAGAGCGTTCATGGTATTGGCGATGAGCGAGCTTGACAGGAACACAATCAGCACTCCCAGGGTCAACAGCACACCCAGTACGGCGTTGACCGTATCGGTCAGTGGATGTTCGTGTGTCAGTGAAATGCGCGTTCGGATGACAGTGATGCCATTTTTTTCGAGCCTGTCCTTGAGATCATTTACGACTTCATGGATGTGGCGTTCATCGTCACCACCGGTGGTAACGGCGGCATAGACTCGGTTGAATTCCTCGGGCTGATCAAAGAAAGGAAGTGTGCTTCGGGTGATATAACCGAATGGACTCGCTAAAAAATCACCCGCACCGGTCGCCGGGTCCTGCACGATCCCGACCATTGGCAGGGTCTTGATCGATCCATCCGGCATTTCAAACTCAAGCGGGTCGCCTGGCTTGACGTCGTGCAGGTCGTCCAGAGCATCCCGTTCCAGGATCACTTCTTTTTTCTCGGGGGCGCTTTTCCCCTCGATCGGAAGCAGCAAGTTTATCTGGTTCGCCTCGAAATCATCGAATGCAACCAGGTCGAGGGTTGACCACTTTCCACTTCCAGGTACCCGAACCCGCACGTTGAAAACCCGCCGTCCTTCTGTTGCCTCAATGTCTTTCCGGTTGCGAATGGACTGCAAAACATCCTCATCAAAATCTGCCATGCGCAGGTCGATGTTGGCAGGCCGGTTGGATGCATACGAGGCGCCCATGTCAGACTGCAAGATCTCATAGGCGCCTGCGATGACTCCGATCGAAAAAACACCGACAGCAATGGAAAACACCACCAGCAGTGTCCGGGCTGTGTTGTCCATCAGGTCGTGCATTACTTTACGCCAACGGGGTCTCATTTCCTCTCACGAAACTTTTCGTTTGCCTTTATCTTGATCCAGATCAGCCCGGCTGTCCTTCACTAATAAACCGTCCGATATGACCAGGGTACGACTCGTTCGTTCTGTCAACGATGGATCGTGGGTGACCATAACGATGGTTTTCCCCCGCCGGGATTGCTCTTCAAACAGGTCCATGATCGAGTTGGCTGATTTTGAATCGAGGTTGCCCGTCGGTTCATCAGCTACCAGCAGAGGTGGGTCGCATGCCAGAGCCCGGGCGATCGCTGCGGACTGCTGCTGGCCGGCTGACACCAGCACCGGTAACTTGTTGACATACTTTTCCAACCCGACCAGGGTGAGCAGACCACGCGCCCTCTCGGGACGTTCGTCAAAGTCATACATTTCAGCCAGGTCCATCGGGAGCATCACATTTTCCACCAGGGTAAGCATCGGCATCAATTGGAAAAATTGGAATACAATCCCGAGGTTGCGCCCTCTCCAGCGCGATCGCTGGCTTTCGGTTACTCCCGTGTAAATATCCTTCCCGCCGATCACAACCTGACCCTTGCTCGGGTGGTCGATGCCAGTGATCATATTCAGCAGGGTGGACTTGCCGCTGCCCGATTTTCCAACAATCGATATGAATTCGCCAGGCTCGATGCACAGGTTGACTCCGCGCAGGGCCGTGAATTCGCCCGCCGCGTTTTTGAAGGTCTTGACGACCTCCTGCATTTCGATCATCGGTCGGTGATTTGAATCCATGAGAGGTTGCTACTTTCAGGTCTGGTTTTCAGGCGCCCATTCGCCGTCGGATAACAGGACATGCCGCGAGAACCTCCCCGCCAGTCCATCATCATGGGTGACCATGACGATGGTTTTAGCCTGCTCGGTTACCAGTTTCTCGAAAAACCCGAAAACCACTTCCGCGGTCACTGAATCGAGGCTGCCGGTTGGCTCATCCGCGGCAAGGATGGGTGGATCATTGGCAAGAGCCCGGGCGATGGCCGCCCTTTGATGCTGACCTCCGGATATGTGCGAAGGGAGCTTGTTGGCGTGTTCCTCCAGCTCGACCATGCGTAGAAGCTCCAGCGCCCTCAGGCGGCTTTCCTTCGCTTTAAATTTCCCGCACAGGTCCATTGGAAGGGTGATGTTCTCGACCAGCGTCAGCATGGGGAGCAATTGGAAAGATTGGTAGACAACCCCCATGTTGCGGCCGCGCCAAAGCGCAAGCTCATCTTCTTCCAAATTATGAACTGAAATATCGTGGCCATTGCTGCGGATGATGACTTCACCGCTGCTCAGGCGGTCCACGCCCGTCAGCATGTTGAGCAACGTCGATTTTCCCGCACCGGATTTTCCGAGGATCCCCAGGAACTCTCCCCGCTTCACTTCCAGGTCGATACCTTTTAATGCGTCAAAGTCACCTGCCGCCGTTGAATAGGTTTTTACGACCTTGTGGTATTCAATAATGGGGTTGTCGCGATGATCTTCATTTATCGATCCATGCATTCTTAACATCCGCCCTGTCACTTGGGAATAACTGGGAACAGAGCGCCCGTATTGTACACGATGTGTGCATTACGGGAAGCTTTCTCAGTCCTTCCTAATGTTATTGTAAGTAATTAACAAAACTTTCAATTGTAAATGTGCGCCTTGCACGATGGATTGCATAATTATTTTCCATGACTGCGCAATCGCAAACCAATAATATTGTTGTGAATCTTCTTATATTCTCAGAGTTAATTCTAAAGAGAGTATTGTTGCATCAATCAATCTGTCCTGAGATCCTCGATGTATGTTTTTATACTCGGCAGGCCGGTCAGCCTGTCATAAAAATAGGTGTTTACNGCCTCCATCACCTCCGCCTGCGCGCTACCGACTTCCTCCAGTCGATGGGTATTACTGTCCGTGATCGCGAGCAGGGCGTGAAATCGCAGCAGCCGTTGGACCATATCGGTTTGTTCTTCGGCCGGCAGGGTTTGCAAGACCTTCTGGATTAATTGATCCAATTGTTCGAAGATTATGGATTGATCCATCTCAGAGCCATCCTGGGAGGCTTCATCCACGGTCCGGAACGTGGATGCGATCTGGTACAGCAGCGTAGCCGGTTCATCGAACAATTCCCGCAGATAGACCGCTTCGGCGTATCGACCGCTCAGACGAAAAACGTTGTACATCCGTTTGGCGGCTTTTCCGTAATTAGGATGGTCGCCTGTGTACTTTTTTACTTCTTTTTCAAGTTGAGCCAGATATCCATCCAGCGCGTCGGCCGCCACGTGTTTGGCAAGCTTCGAGAAAAGTGGGATCGATTCGGCATCCAGATAAACCTCCTGGAAATACGGGTCAAGCTGTCCATCCAGTGGGACAATCTCACCATCCGGCGATTCCCAGGTTACATCCAGGTTGTTGCTCGCATTCGCCAGGTTGCGCTTGGGTGGATGAGCGACCACCCAGTCCAATTTAGTCCAGCCTGGGTCATTTGCAACCTCCGACCATGTCAATGCCTGGGCTTTTCCGGTCTCATCTTCGACCCAGAGCTTGCCCTTTTCAACTTCATCCAAATTCCAGGATACGGACCCGCCTTTCTTGAACTCAATCCCGTCCCGTTTTCCGGAAAACGGGTAGCTCCCAAACTTGGCTTCCATGAACCTGAAAGTCTTCCCCCGCGCTGTACTGAGGATCTTTTCCCGAATCACTTCGGACATCAACTGGCTTGCTTCAGCCCGGGTGGCTGTCTTTAGGTTCACCCGCTCGAAAAAATCGCAATCACCCGGGAATGATTGGATCTTCGACTGGGCTGCCGAGCCCGAAAGCGCCAGCGCTGTTTCAACCTGACCGGGACGATCCGGGATCTCCACGATTTTGCCAATTTCCCGAAAGTAATTCAATTCTTCGGGGCTGAAATCCAGCATGCTGATCTTCTGGCCGTATACGCCGTGCCGCGTATCCAGGGTGACCTCATCGGATTGCGTAACCGCCATGGCTGCCAGCCACTGCAGGGCCTCCTCCTGGTCGATCTCGACTCCCAATCGCCGGGCGGATACAATGATCTGTTCCAGGTCGTCTTTGGGTGTTGGGATTGTATTCATTTCTGCCTCGCCTCTAAAGGTTGGATTCAAATTTTCGTAATGATCTGTCAGGGTCGTTGCCCATGTTCAGCATTTCACTAACTTAAAGGTTGGTTCTCGTTCCACGGATATTAGCACAATTAAGTTGTTACTTTAAACCTTTAAGCCACGCCTCACAACCCCTACTTTTGTAAACAGCCGATCAATCGGTTTATTTCTTCCTCAGGTTGGACCCGGTTTATTGCCAGCACCGGATATTTGCCCAGGGAATAAATTTCACGGAAGTCTTCGGTCATCCATGCCCGGGTTAAGATGCCAACCGAATTGGCGCCATTCTTCAATGCTTCTCGCATATTCTCTGGGGACACAGCCAGTCTACCGTTAGAGGTGACTGGTCTCCCTTTCATGACATCCCGGTTAAAGATTTCTTGAACATCCACTTGAGAAGAGTAAGTCCACACCTGGATCGTTGGGTCACCCCGGCCGGCGAACAGATTTTCCGCCTCCGCCAGGCTCAGGTTTTGTATTGAGCTTTCCCGATGGGCTGCTATGAGGATTTCCTCTTCATCTATTTGGTAGGCGGGTAGTGTAAGGGCTTCAGGCTCCCCGATCCGCAGTGTTATGTCAGAGCTGGAATCATCCGTGAGATACAAGACACCCGTTCCTTCTCTTGCGCAGTCGTACGCCTCTTCAAGCCATGGTTGCAGGCTTGAGCTGACATGCACTCGAATTAGTTCGTGCGTGGCTTGAGGTGTTGGAGACCCACAACTTGCCAGCATGGATATCCCAATACCAGCAAGAAGAACCGTTCGCCAGGAAGATCGTTTTTTCAGCATTTTTAATTAAAGGATTTCCGGGATGAAACACAACAATCCGGCTGCAAAGCAGTAGATCGCGAATACGTATAAGGAGTGCCTGTGCAGGAAACTCATCAGCCATCGAATGGTGAGCCAGCCCACCACGGCTGCTGACGTAAATCCGGTAAAAAGATATGGAAGGAACTCGTGCGTTCCCGGCAGTTCGATGGCTTTGACTGTTTCATATATTCCAGCCGCGAGCAGGATCGGTGCAGACATCAGGAAGGCGAACCGCGCTGCCGACGGCCGGTCAAAACCGCGGGCGATCCCCCCAGCGATCGTCGATCCCGATCGGGAAGCCCCGGGGAACAGCGACAATACCTGGAACATACCCACGGCCAACGCATCCACCCATGAGGCTGATTCGAGTGCGCGGGTGTGCCGTCCAAAATACTCCACCCCAGCCAGTAGTGCGGAGGACATCAGCAACCTAACCCCGGCCTGGGTTAACTCCTCCTCAAACATGGATTGGACGACATCTTTTAAAAGAAATCCGGCTGCCAGGGCTGGCAGGGTCGCGATCAACACCAGCCAGCCCAGCCGGGCTTCCAGGTTATGAAGTGGTTGCCTTTTAATCAGCCCCACCACCACCGCCCGACCGATTTGCCAGAAATCATGCCAGAAATAGAGCAATAGCGCCAGGATGGTTCCCATTTGGATCAGCACGAGAAAGGAAAACATCCGGCTATTCGAATTCAATCCCATCAGCTTCTGGCCTATTAACAGATGTGCCGTACTTGAAACCGGGATGAATTCGGTCAGTCCCTGGATGATGCCGAGGAAAAAGGCGTGGATGAGGGTCATGAAGGATTAACTATCCTTTTAGCATTATTCGACCACCGTGCCAATAAGGATGGCACTCTTTCTTCAAACACACCCCCGATGATATAACCGCGAATTTCATTCATCAACCTCACCAGTGCGCGCAGGTTGTGGATCGAAAGCAGTGTTCCAGCCAGCAGCTCTTTCGCAGTGATCAAATGGCGGAGATAGGCGCGCGAAAAATGGCTGCAACTATAGCAATCGCAGGTGGTGTCTATGGGTCGTTCATCCCGCATATAAATCGAATTCATCAGGTTTAACCGTCCTTCCGGAGCAAACACCGAATGGTGGCGGGCTAGCCGGGTTGGAAGCACGCAGTCAAAAATATCAACCCCTCGGCGAACCTCCTCAATGAGATCCTCGGGTGTGCCCACTCCCATCAGGTAGCGAGGTTTCTCTTCAGGCAGGATCTCATTGACCAACGCAACCATGGCCAGGGTATCCGCCTTGGTCTCGCCTACGGATAATCCGCCGATGGCTACCCCTTGAAACGGCAGCGATGAGATGAACTCAGCTGAGGTTGTCCGCAATTCCGGAAATACACCACCCTGGACGATACCAAATAATGCCTGGTCTTTCCGGTTCTTGCTTGAAAGGCATCGTTCGGCCCACTTGTGTGTCCGTTCAACTGCTTTTTCCAAATAGACACGGTCGAGTGGATCGGCGCACTCATCGAAAGTCATGATGATGTCCGCACCCAGGTTTTCCTGGATTGCGATCGATTTTTCAGGCGTCAATTGGTGTGTCG
>Ga0154778_1029_pt7 | contig 10075 bp, 8 predicted proteins | sample Rifle2008BG16ft_FD_105786 | JGI IMG/M metagenome (GOLD analysis project Ga0154778, IMG submission 105786) | Chloroflexi bacterium RBG_16_51_16 | reverse complement strand
TATTCCATGAGGCTGATCGGACCGAATTGTATCGGTATCATCAACACCCACCTTCCCATTGATACAACCTTTCTGCAGCCCCCCATGCCTGCTGCAGGTAACATCAGCTTCATCTCTCAGTCGGGCGCATTCTGCGCGGCGATCATAGATCTCATGCGCGACCAGGGATTCGGTTTCTCTCACATCCTCAGCCTCGGAAACCAGGTGGATATTACCGAAACGGATATCCTGCCCGCTGTTTCGGAGGACATTAAAACCCGGGTGATCGTACTTTACCTGGAAAGTATTGCGGATGGCAGAAAATTCGTGCGAGTAGCCCGGCAAGTCACCCGCAGCAAACCCCTCATTGCCCTCAAGGTTGGACGGTTTGAAGCCGGACGCAAGGCTGCCGCCTCTCACACGGGTGCATTGGTTGGTGCGGATAATGTCTTCGAAGCTGCCTTCGAGAAATCCGGGGTACTGCGCGCCGGATCTGCAGAACAGATGTTTGACTGGGCGCGCGCCCTGGCAGATTGTCCGCTGCCAAAAGGAAAACGGGTTGCAGTCCTTACGAACGCCGGGGGTCCGGGTGTAATCGCCGCGGATGCGTTGGAGCTCAATGGTTTGGTGCTGGCGGACTTGGAGGCGGCCACATGCAAGACGCTTTCGGATTTACTTCCCGAGGCTGCGAGCGTCCGCAATCCCGTGGATATGCTTGCCTCAGCTTCTCCAACGATTTATTCAGCCTGTCTCCGTACACTACTTGAAGATGGTCAGGTGGACCAGGTCCTGCTCATTTTGCCGCCTCCGCCCATGTACCCTGCGGAAACGGTTGCCGAATCGATCATCCCTATCATTAAGAGTTCAAAAAAACCCGTAGCCGTTTCATTGATGGGATCGTTGTTAACGGAAAAGGCTCTCTCCGGTTTTGAAACTGCTCACATACCAACGTTTCCGTTTCCAGAACGAGCCGCTTCTGCATTGGGTGCGCTCGTTCGGCGGAGTTGGTATTTGCAGGATCAAAAAGATTACCAGGATCAAAAACCTTCTTCCCCGGTGCGCACATATTCTCCTGAAATGACGCCTTCGGAACTTCTCTCCGGATATGAAATTCCGGTAGTACCACTGGCACTGGCTGGTTCGGTTGATGAAGCTGTTTCCGCAGCTGAGAGGGTTGGATACCCCGTCGTTCTCAAGATTGCCAGCCCGGATATTCTCCATAAGTCGGATGCAAGTGGAGTCCTGTTAAATATTAGCGATGCTCATTCAGTCAGGGTTGGCTTTGCTGCCTTAGTTAACCATGTCAGCCGGGTTCAACCTGATGCCCGTATCCTGGGAGTTCATGTCCAAAAACAAATTCCGCTTGGACAAGAGGTCATCCTGGGTATGAAACGGGATCCCCAATTTGGACCCGTCATGATGTTCGGATCCGGAGGCGTCGAGGTGGCGGCAATGAAGGACGTGGCATTCTGTCTGGCGCCTCTCAGTGAGACCGAGGCTCAAAATATGCTTGATAGGACCTGGGCAGGCCGAAGGCTGAAGGGCTACCGGAACCTCCCACCTGGCGATGAAAAGGCGGTCATTCGGGCTCTTGTGAATATTTCCAGGTTGGTTTTGGATAATGATTACGTCAGGGAACTCGAGATCAACCCGCTGGTTGTCAATGATCGCGGTGTACTCGCCCTGGATGTCAGGTTGATCTATGAAAGGATGGATGATCTGAAGAAATCCTCTTGAAGTTACATAACCGCTTAAAATTCCCACGGATTTTTATGGATTCGCGGTGCCGCCTATGTTGTTTTAAGATTGGAAATATTGTATAGTTGGTTTACCATTTCAAAAAGGAGTGAGCCATGGCAGAGAGCGTTTACAAGATAGTGGAGCTGATCGGCACGAGCACAGAATCCTGGGAGAAAGCAGCTGCGGCAGCCATAAGCACAGCTTCCAAATCTCTGAGAGATCTGCGTGTTGCTGAAATCACCCAACTAGATATGAGCCTTGACGAAGGTAAGATCACGTCGTATCGTGCAAAGGTGAAACTCTCATTCAAATATGAAGCTGAATGATGGATCCTCCCTGATTATCGATCTGGCTATTAATTAATTGGATTTACAAACAGGGCGGCAATTCATCGGAATTGCCGCCCTGTTCTTTTTGATGGTGTAAAATTGCGCCCAATGCCGATCACTCTTTCCGGTTTAATTTACTACCCGATCAAGTCTTGCAGCGGGATTCAAGTAACTCAATCCAGTGTTGAAGAGATGGGTCTTGAATCCGACCGGCGCATGATGGTCGTTACACCTGAGGGTAAATTTCTCACCCAGCGGGAGCATCATAAACTGGCATTAGTTAAACCTGTCTTGAATGGTCAGACATTATCGTTATCCGCGCCCGGGATGGAAGAGATCAGTCTGTCCATCATGCAGGAAGGTGTTGTAAATCTGGTCAGCATTTGGAAAAGTTCCGGCGTCGAAGCGATCGATCAGGGTGACCTGGCGGCGCGCTGGTTCTCGGAATGGTTGAACGCATCGGTCCGGCTGGTCCATTTGGCGAAAGGATATCGTCGTAAGGTTAGTCAAGAATATGCTGTCACCCCCAACGATCATACCGGTTTTGCGGATGGCTATCCCATCCTGATCGCAACCGAAGCCTCCCTCGCCGATCTCAATGCCAGGATGGAGCAGTCCATACCCATGGACCGCTTCAGGCCGAATTTGATTCTTGCAGGCAGCACGGCCTTTGAGGAAGATGAGTGGAACCGTATCTTCATTGGAGATATCGAACTCGCGGTTGTTAAACCCTGTGCTCGGTGCGTGATCACGACGATCGACAAACAAACGCTGGAGGTGAGCAGGGAACCATTGAAGACTTTGAGTACGTTCAGACGGAAACCCCGCGGGGTTATGTTTGGCCAGAACGCTATTCCTTTGGTCGATGGTTGGCTTGAAGTGGGGATGGCCGTGCAAATTTCTATGAAATGACTAATCCATGATGTTATCGCGTAGGGATTTCCTTAAATTGAGTATCTCTGGTCTGATGGCTTCCAGCGTGCCGGGTTTGGATGCGCAGATAGCGGCCTCGGATAAACCAGTCCCCACTATTTGGAAGGGCAGTGACAGGCATCGTTACTTCGCGTTGACCTATGACGATTGTTATCTTTTGCAGCGCTTGCACGACCTCGAATACCTTCTCGACGAATTTCCCGGGTTCAAGATCACCCTTTTTCCGGTAGGAGTGGCGATTCTAAATCTTCACCGGCAGGATTCCGGCATATGGAACCGGTTGGTTGAAAACGGTCATGAACTGGGCTATCACTCCTGGGATCATTCCGGCCTGCATGTGGTCTCGCCGGAGAATGCGATCGCAGATTTCGATCGTTGGATGGAAGCCCTGATCGGGGTCTTGGGATATCAACCCCGGGTGCATTTTTCCCGACCCCCTTATGGCGTGTTAAGCCCCTCTTTTGACGCCATCGCCCGGGCACGCGGCCAGGTCGTCACCATGTGGTCAACCGGTTGGGGAGGTGATCTGCCGGTAGGTTTAAAGGCAGCCCAGGACTCGAAAGCCGGCGAGATTGTTTTGATGCATATCCGCACCCAGGATGTCCTGACCTGCCGTGAAGCGTATCCATGGATGCGCGACAATGACTGGCGTTCGGTTACCCTGACAGAGTTGTATGATGATCTGCTCCGGGAACAGTTTCAATCTGAAGGTTGTGATGTTGGTCAGGGGTTGTCACTAACCAGAACTTGTTTGGACGAACTAGGTGTGAATTAATTTTCAGGCGAGAGCAGAAATTAATTCACAATTTTGCAGACGACTTGTTAGTAATTCCTGAATATTTGCTGGCAAAAAGGGCGGGTGTACCGCCGGTGTGCCAGAACAATACGGTTTCAGTTGTGTTGAAAAACCCCTTCCGAATTAAATCGATCAGACCGGCGGCTGCTCTTCCGGTGTAAACCGGATCCAAGAGCAAACCCTCCATGGTTGCGAACATGCGCACGGATTCAACTTCCGCCGGGGTAAGCACTCCATACCCCACCGCGCAATAATCGGCATTCACCAGGACCTCATCGGCAGAAAAATCGAACGGACTGCCAAGCCTTCGAGAGGTTTCTCCAGCCAGCCTGGCAACATTCTCCTGCAAGACTTGGCGCGGCTCATCCACGCTGATGCCGAGCACCTGGCCTTTGTAACCGAATTGCACGGCACCAACAACCAACCCAGCCTGGGTTCCACCCGATGAGGATGGGAACACCACGCAATCAACTGTTTCAATTTGTGCGATCAATTCTTGCATCGCGAACACGTAGCCCATGGCGCCGATCGGATTCGATCCGCCGTAGGGAACAATATAAGGTTTTTTCCCCTCTTTTTTCGCTTTCTCGGAGACCTGTTCCAACATTTCATCACGGCGGGCCCGCTCGGTGTAAATAATTTCAGCGCCGAAAAGCTGATCGAGCCAAAGGTTGGCGTCCGGCAGTGCAGGCACGTCGCCGAACAGCACCAGCTTGCAATCGAATCCGAAGCGGGCAGCCGCTGCGGCTGTCTGCCGGCAGTGGTTGGACTGGACCGCTCCGGCCGTGATTAATAGATCAGCTCGTTGGGATTGCGCGTCTGCAACCAGGAACTCCAACTTTCGCGTCTTGTTGCCACCGAACGCCAGGCCAGTCTGATCGTCGCGTTTGACCAATAACCTCGGCCCCCCGAGTTTTTTGGAGAGTCGAGGCATCTCCTCTATGGTTGTCGGGAGTTGGGCGAATTTCAATCTTGGTATGTTGTTCATGCCAGCCTTTCTGACAGGGTTTTTCTGGTTTGGGCTCGGCCCCTTAAGCGCATCATATCCAATAACCTGGGGATCAGTCTGGTATACAGGTTGTACCACAATGGATTGGGGGCATAATCCCATGCACCCACGCTCCGGATAACCAGCCCGCCAAGCCCTTCCTTGAAACGGGATACATTCCAGAGCGGATCTGTTTCAATAAATTCATCAGGTGCGCCCCACAGGTCATAGCTGGTACAACCAACTTGTCGGGCACGGCGCATGGCTGACCACTGGAGCAGATAATTGGGCATTTTCTCGCGGTGCATTTCACGTGACATGCCATATAGATAATAGGCGCGTCGTGCAAAGAAAAAAAGGATTACAGCCGCGACGGATTCTCCATCGACCTCTGCAATCAAAGGTTCAGCCCAGGGAGCTGCACTCGAGGTCTTTTCTTCGGATGAAGCTGCCGCCGAGATGAACGATCCCCAAACATTTTGATAATAGGTTTCATCCCGGATGACGAATCCGTCCCGGATCGATGTCTCGGCAAACATTTTGTACAGCAATGGCAGATCTGCGGTCGTCCCGGACCGCACGGTTACGCCTTTCTTTTCCGCCAGCCGGATGTTATAGCGTGTTTTCTGTTTCATCGCTGCCAGGAGTTCGTCCTCGGATGGATTGAGGTCAATGCTGAAGGTATTTTTAAATTGGATCTGGTCAGATGACATTTTCCAACCGAGGTTATTGAATTCTTTGACCACATCCTGGCCGTTGACGTCAAGTTTGTCGTCTTCTGATTCGGGTACGCCTGTTCCCAGGATAACTTCCGGATCTATTTTTAAAAAAATGCCCCCATTTTTTCTGGTCAACGATTGTAGATCGTTAAGTACTCGATTCCTTAATCCGCTATTCCTCCATTCCATGATCGGACCTTTAGGGCAGTACAGGATGCTCAGCCTGGCGGACAAACCGCCCATCGGGAGTCGGCGTTTTAAGATCATAGCTGCTGCAGTCGCCTGTGGACTTCCGGACGACGCTCTCCATAGGTAAGGCATAGGTTCCCAGCCAACATCTTTTTTAATATTTGCCCATTCCCAGGTTTGGAGCAGATGGGGTCGATCCAAATCTAAAAGCAGTGAATTCCAATCATTGCTGCTGCCTGTGAATCGTTCCATTATCCCGCCTCAGAGCCAGCCATACGCAAGCGATAGATCCAATACAACGCGGGGTTGTAAACCCGGTCATACGCTTGGCTGGCGCGCTTGAGTTCACCTCCAAATCCGCGTTTGAACCTGTAAACACCCCACAACCCATCGCTGCGTTTTTCAAAACCAGCCTCGAGCGCTGCTTCGTCATGATCGGGCACACCCCAGAGGTCGTATGTTTCACATCCTCGCGACTTTGCCCAGCGGATGGCTTCCCACTGGAGCAGGTAGGTTGGCATGAGGTTACGCTGGTCGTCTGTTGAAGCTCCATAGAGATACCACGCACGGTTGCCACGAGCAAATACCATCAAAGCCGCTAATGGAACACCTTCATAATCGGCAACCAGCAGTTCGCACATCCCACCCGAACGAAATAGTTCATACGCCTTGCTGTAGTACTCCAGGGAGTGCGCACCGAACCGGTCCCGCTCGCCGGTAGCCATCATCATCTTGTGGAAAGCAACCAGGTCGTCCCAGGGACGAACCCGAACGCCCTTCTTCTCAGCCAGCCGGATGTTGTAGCGTGTTTTCTGTTTCATCCTCGCCAGGATCTCGTCCTCAGAATATTTTATGTTGATCACGATGGTCCGTGGTGGTTGGATGGAATGACGACTGATCCGCAGGCTCTGATACTCTCCACTTCGGCCTCGGGGATCCTGATCCCATGCGTCTGGTTCGAGTTTGCAAAATATCGCCCGCCGTTCCCTGCATAACAAATCGAGTTCCGCCCAGAATTGGCGGTTGGTTGCCATGTCATCTTCTGGTGTTATGGGTTTGGGAAGGTAACCGAGTGTGAGCCCGAATGGTAATTTGCGGAAAAGGATTTGACCGCCCCTCTTTCCGGTTGTCAAGCGGATGGGCGTCCACCCAAAATTCGATTTAAGCTCGCCCCATTCAGCCGTTTGCAGCAAATGTGCATTCGGATGATGTCTTAGGAACTCCTGCCATTCAGGGAGTGAGACGATCGGCATATTTGACTGTTTCGCTTCCGGGTCGACCCGGTTTGTCCTTAATCAACGGGGTTTAAATCCACAGGACCAGAGCGGACCGAAGCTGAAGGTATGGAAGCATCAAGCAGTCTGATCAATTGGTCGGTTTCCCCTCGCCTAGCATAATCTGTCAATTGCTCGATGACCTCTGCCAGGTTGGCTCCATCCACCTGCTCATCCTCTTGTGACCGGAAGATCTCCGGGTGGTTGGTGGGTTTAAAACTGGTGCCGGCTTCCCATAGATCTTCGCTTAATTTGTCACCTGGTCGGATTCCGGTGAACACGATTTCAATATCCCGGTAGGGCTCCAACCCGGAGAGCCGGATCAGGTCTTCTGCCAGGTCAAGGATCCGGATTTGAGGTCCCATGTCGAGTAGGAAAATCTCCCCACCTCGGCCCATGGACGCTGCCTGGAGGACAAGATGAACCGCCTCGGGGATGGTCATGAAATATCTTTGCATCTCGGGATGGGTGACCATCACAGGCCCGCCGCGTTCGATCTGAGCCTTGAAAAGCGGTAGGACCGAGCCACGGCTTCCCAGAACATTCCCAAATCGGACAACGGAAAATGCCTTTCCTGTTCGATGGGCTGCATCCACCACGATCATCTCAGCCATGCGTTTGGTCGCACCGTAAACATTGATCGGGCGCACGGCCTTGTCGGTCGAAATCAGCACCAACCGCTCAACCTCGTTCTTGTCCGCTGACTCGACCAGGTTGCGGGTACCGAGCACGTTGTTGATGATAGCTTCCTCGACGTTGGTTTCCATCAACGATACATGTTTGTGTGCCGCGGCATGAAAGATTACATCCGGGCGGTGGTGCTTAATGATCTCATTGATTCGCCCTTCGTCCCGAATATCTGCGATGACCGGATCGATGGCCAGGGACGGGAAGTTATCCCGCAATCTGAGCAGGGTTTCGAATATGCTGTTTTCGCCGTGACCGAGCATCACCAGCTCGGCTGGGTTCCAGCGCGCAGCCTGGCGGCAGATCTCTCCGCCAATCGAACCGCCCGCACCTGTGACCAGCACCTTTTTACCCGTCAACGCTGATCCGACGAATCGATCATCGATTTTGACCGGTTCGCGGCGGAGCAGGTCGGTGATGTTGACCTCCCGCAGGCGGCTGACGCTCACTTTTCCACCGATTAATTCGAACAGGCTGGGCATGGTCCTGGACGGGATTCCCATCGACCGGCATACTTCGGTCACAAGCCTGGCAATGCGCCCCGGCGCTGATGGAATCGTCAGGATGACTTCATTGATATTTTCGGTTTCGAGCAGGCTTCCCAACCTGTTGATCGGCCCTAGTACCGGGACACCATAAATATTCTGGTTTTGTTTGCCGGGGTCATCATCCAGGAAACCCATCGGTAACAAGTTCAGCTGTGGCGATTTCTGCATTTCCCGAACGATCAACGCGCCGGCGTTCCCTGCTCCGATCAGGAGCACCCGCCTGGGCTTCCCGTTCTGGACAGCGCCGGACTGTTCAGCAAGGATGCGCAGCGCAAACCGGGATCCGCCGATGAGCACAAGCGAAAGCAGCCAGTCAATCCCCAGGGCAGAGCGCGGCATGCCGGGGTGGATTAGACCGCCGTAGATCAAAGGCAGCATCACAGCTGCAGTGAGAACCGAAGCGGTGGTAACCGCGGTGACGATCAATCTCAGTTCACCGATGCTGGCATAGATCCATAACCGGCGATAAAGTCCAAACAGGTAATAGACGGGAATTTTTACAGCCAGGGCTACAGCGCACATCAGCATGGCTGCCGGAAAGTAATAAGGAAGCTGGGCAACGTCCAGGCGCAGAGCAAAACTACCCAGGATCGAAACAAGGATCAGAGCAATATCACCGACCAGGACAATTCGGTTGCGAAGGTGGAATTTCGGCTTACTTGAAATCGTCATCATGTTCGATTCCACTCAAACGTCTCCTTCAATCCCTCAGAGAGGCTGACCCGGGCCTTAAAACCCATTTGCTGTTCAGCCTTGCTGGCGTTTCCAACGGAGCGGTGAATGTCGCCCGGTCGAGGGTCGGTGAAGAGCGGTGGTTTTGAATTCGGGAACAGGTCAAAAAGGACATCCAAGAGATCGAGCAGCCGTGTCTCGATGCCAGTGCAAATGTTGAATATCACTCCGGGTGCAGCCGGATGATCGGCGGCGATCAAGTTGGCATTCACGACATCACGGACGTGGATCAGGTCGCGCGTCTGGCTGCCGTCACCGAACACTTGCACTGCATCTCCCTGGCTCAATTGCCTAAAAAATATGGGGACGGCAGCGGCATACATGGAATCCGGCCGCTGTCGCGCTCCGTAGACGTTGAAATAGCGAAGGGCAACCGTATCCAGGCTGTAAACATCGGTGAACAACTTTGCGTAGAGTTCATTGATCTGTTTTGAAAGTGCATAGGGGGATAATGGCTTGAGCTGTGTATCTTCAGCGAGCGGCAGTTCTGTAGATTCGCCATACACGGCTGCGCTGGAGGCGATCACCACACGCCGTGCTCCAGCTTTACGGGCTTCATCCAGCAAGATGGAAGTCCCGGTAAGGTTAACATCGAAGCAAGCCTGCGGTTCCGTAATGGAGTGAGGTACGGATACATAGGCTGCCTCGTGAAAGATCACTTCCGCTCCCCTAATCGCTTCGGTGACCCTGGCCGTGTCCCGCAGGTCGCCCTCGATCACCTCGAGGTTGCCGTTCAAACCCTGCAAGTTTTCCTGCTTGCCCGTGGAAAAATTATCCAGGACTCGCACTCTGCTGCCCTGCTCGAGCAGTGCTCTCACCAGGTGTGAACCGATGAACCCTGCGCCTCCTGTTACCAGGTAAGTCCTCACGTTATCTGCCTCGAAATCCAAAGACCGTGCCGATCGTACGCAGGACGATCCGGATATCCATCATCAGCGTCCTATGCTTGATGTAAAAAAGATCATATTCAAGTTTAACCGCTGTTTCGGTGACATTCGATACGTAACCATAATTAATTTGAGCCCAACCCGTCAAACCGGGTTTGACTAGCAGCCGGGCCCGATAAAAAGGGATTTCCTTCTGGAACGAGAGCACAAGCTCGGGCCGCTCTGCGCGCGGACCTACGAGGCTCATCTCTCCCCGGACGACATTGAAGAATTG
>Ga0154778_1119_pt2 | contig 10083 bp, 7 predicted proteins | sample Rifle2008BG16ft_FD_105786 | JGI IMG/M metagenome (GOLD analysis project Ga0154778, IMG submission 105786) | Chloroflexi bacterium RBG_16_51_16 | reverse complement strand
TAAAGAACCTCGATCCATCCCCCTTCAATGATGATGTCCAAAACCTAAATAAAAAGAGCGTCGCATTCAAATGCGACGCTCTTATGAGCCTTCAACTACTCTTTCACTTCACCTTCGATCACTTCACCTTCCTCATGGGGAGGCTGCGACGGACCCGCCTGTCCCGAGCCGCCATTTTGCGGTTGTCCCTGAGCATAAAGCTGCTGGCTTAGAGCGTGGAAGGCTTGTTCGACCTGTTCACTGGCCTGCTTGATGCGGTTGACGTCCTCACCTTGCGCAGCCTGCTTCAGATCATTGATCTTGCTCTGGATATCCTGGGCATTTGATCCGGACACCTTATCGCCCAGGTCTCGCAGCGCCTTCTCGGTCTGGTAGACCAGATTGTCAGCCGTGTTCCGTGCGTCGATGAGTTCTCGCCGATTCCGGTCCTGGGCTTCATTTTGACGTGCTTCCTGGACCATCTTGTCAATATCGCCCTTATTAAGATTGGTCGAAGCAGTAATGGTCACCCTTTGTTCCTTGCTTGTGGCTTTATCCTTCGCGGTTACATTCAGGATGCCGTTGGCATCAATATCAAAGGTAACCTCGACCTGCGGGATACCGCGCGGCGCCGGTGGAATACCATCCAGGCGGAACCGGCCAAGCGACATATTATCGCCAGCCATCGGGCGCTCTCCCTGCAATACGTGGATATCCACTGCGGTTTGACTATCTGCGGCGGTGGAATAAATTTCGGTTTTGCGGACGGGGATCGTTGTATTGCGTTCGATCATCTTCGTCATTACGCTGCCGAGAGTCTCCACGCCAAGTGACAGAGGTGTGACATCGAGAAGCAAGATATCCTTCACCTCACCACCGAGCACGCCTGCCTGGATCGCCGCACCTATCGCGACCACCTCGTCCGGATTCACACCCTTGTTGGGTTCCTTGCCGTTTGTCAGTTTTCGAACGAGTTCCTGGACCATGGGCATGCGTGTTGCACCGCCGACCAGGACGATCTCATTCAGCTTGCCGACATCCATCCGGGCATCCTTGAGGGCTGCCTCGAAGGGTCCGCGGCATCGATTCAACAGGTCTTCGGTCATCTGCTCAAATTTTGCACGGCTGAGCTTCAACTGCAAGTGCTTCGGGCCGCTGGCATCTGCCGTAACGTAGGGTAGGTTAATCTCGGTTTCCATAACCGTGGACAGTTCAACCTTGGCTTTCTCAGCTGCCTCTCGCAAACGCTGCAGTGCCTGCCTGTCCTTGCGCAGGTCAATGCCCTGGTCTTTCTTGAACTCACCGGCAGCCCAGCTGACGATTATCTCATCCCAATCATCACCGCCCAGATGGGTATCGCCATTGGTGGACTTAACCTCGGTCACACCTTCACCGACCTGCAGGATCGACACATCGAAAGTACCACCGCCCAGGTCAAAAACCAGGATTGTTTCGTCTTTTTTCTTATCGAGACCGTATGCTAGTGCGGATGCTGTCGGTTCGTTGATGATGCGCATGACTTCAAGTCCGGCGATCTTGCCCGCGTCCTTGGTCGCCTGCCGTTGACTGTCATTGAAATATGCCGGCACAGTGATTACGGCCTGCGTGACCTGCTGACCGAGGTACGCCTCAGCATCGGCTTTCAGCTTAGCCAGCACCATGGCACTGATCTCCTGCGGGCTGTAATCCCGGTTGGTTATCGGTACTTTGACGCGCACGTCATCCGAGGGACCCTTGATAATCTCGAAGGGAAGCATTTTCCGCTCGATTTCGGTCTCTTCATAACGACGACCAATGAGCCGCTTAATTGAATACAGTGTATTTTCTGAATTAACCACAGCCTGGCGTTTGGCGGTTTGCCCGACCAGGCGTTCACCATTCTTATTGAACGCCACGACGGATGGACAAAGGCGCCCACCCTCTGCTGTAGATATCACGGTTGGGGTTCCGCCTTCCATAACTGCAACCACCGAGTTGGTGGTCCCCAGGTCAATTCCTATGATTTTTCCCATATAAAACTCCTCCTGCCATTATTTCTGCAAATTAGAATTATGCGTCTTACTTGCATGGCAGTAATTTATATAGTTTAGGATAACCGAAGGATACAAGAATTTCATTAACAGGACATAGAAATTTTATCTACATCTCCCCCTTACACTAAGGAGTTCCCTTAAACCCTGGCTTAAACCTCACGGGGTGCTTGCTTTGAACCAATCAAATGTCGAGATGACCGGCGCGTTCTCAAAGGAGGCTACCGTCAGCCCGATTTTCCCCTCAGTCAAGCCATGGCGCGCTACATTTACTTTCCGAATCAATTTACTGTTGATGTATAGCCACAATTCATCCGCCAGGCAGCCAAGTCCAATCTCATAACCTTGCGCCTCAGGTTTTATGTATTCGGATTCATCGTAAACGATGGGCGTGTATTGCGCCAAAGCCTCATTCAACCATTTCCCCAGCAGGACACTGTATGTGCCCTGACGGGATATTGTAAATTCATACCATCCCATCTCTTTGGAAAATCGACAAACGACGCCTGTTGAGCTGGGCTCAGTACCCTGGGGCTCGAAATAGGCATCCACGCGGACATCTTCATAATCATAAGGATCGAACAACTGATATCTCCAGGAATATGGATTATCCAGCCGAACCTGAAGCCCACCTTGGTCGATTAACACCGGCTCAATATTTTCTCCAAGAGTTCCGAAAGCTGACCAATAAACAGGGGTGGAATCAAAAACCTCGCTGAAATATCTTGGTGGCGGTGCCGGACTGGGAATAGGTGTCGGCGTTGCTAGAGGTGTGTTTATTGGAAGAGGCGCTTTGGTGTGATCACCTTCTGGTATGGTTGGGGAGGCGTTCGTATCAGGTGCGATACCACAACCCACCAGAAATATGGCCATGGCAACCGATCGATCCAGTTTCATCATGGATAAATTGTAACGGGAAATTAAACGAATGCATGGGCGGCTTCAGGAAAGCAGCCCATGCATTGTTCTTAATTCTTTAGAAAACTACGTGGATATATTTACGGCTCGCTGATCTCGATCCAATCAAAACCTACTTCAATCGGAACAAAATCAAAGGACGAGAGACCGACTCCTATTAAACCCTCTCCCAACCCATATTTTGTATCTGTAAAGGTTTTTGTCTCAGTCCCATTGATCGACAGGGAGATATTATTATCATTGCAGGTCATTGTATATTGATTGACATCCTTACCCTGCCTGATCTTGTTGGAACCACCATTGACCAATAATGAATAATTCTCAATGTTTGTATCATACACCCATATCCAATACAACCCATTATTGGCGATCGCCACTTCATACCAGCCGGCGTCCGAGTAGCGGCATACCAGATTGATGTTATTGTTGTTATGGCCGCGGTTGTCCACACTCACATCGATGCGGACATCCTCATATGAATAAGGATCGTATGTAGCATAGACATTCAGGTTCTTGCCGATGTCAAACACGAAGTAACCATTATCACTAAATGGGGCGACGTTGCTATCATCAGCGTTGGCTTTGTTCTTTGTCACGAAATAGGTCCAATCCGTTGGGTCGCCTTCAAATTCTTCCTTGAAAAATGGCTGGTTAGCGGGTTCCTGTGGTTCCGGAGACGCCTCTAGTTCCTGTGTAGGTGGTTCCTCCGGCTGCTGAACAGGCTCAACGGATTCAATTGGAGGCGCGGGTGTCTCGTCCCCAAAGTCGATACCACAAGCCAGGCTAGTCAGTGCAAGAATTACAAAAAGAATAATAAAAGATCGGGCTGATTTTATAAGCATTTCTCCTCCTGGATTGATATGAATAACAAATTTCGTTGCGCAGTATAGCACATATTATTCATCCCAACGATAATAAAGGCTGGCTGGCAGCTACTTCTGCCAACCAGCATGAAAGGTGGAGATGGCGGGAATCGAACCCGCGTCCGAAAGAATCGACCCTCGGAAATCTACGAGCGTAGCCGGTCGAATTTGTCGCTGCAGGAGCCTCGTCCGGCCGGAATTTCCTGCAGCCAGCCGCTTTGTCTTTCGCGCAGGCAGCGGCGTCGTGCGCGGCACTCCGCGTTTGTCACGCCCAGGCCGGTCCCTGGCGGAGATCGGGGCCGGTGGACGCGGTCCCTTTTTCAGAGACCGTACTGTCAAATCACCGCTTATGCAGCGAGTGGCATGGCAGCGTAGGAAGTGCGGTTGGCACTTGAATTTTGCGCTGAGTTAATGAGTTCGGCGCCTCTCAGCTCGCATTCCGGGATCAGCCTCTCCCGTCGAAGCCTGTCATCCCCAATTTTCCGGGAGCTTTTCCCAGTGTACAGAATTATAGCATCACCATATTGGATTTATGTTAGATTATTTAGATCATCAGTAGAGCAGTTTCAACGCCGCGGATTTCTATCCGCAATGCTCGACAACTGAATTCGATCTTGAAACATCTTTTAGAAGAAATTATTTTCCGATCCAAACCAATCAATGGCGGCCAAATGCAAATTAAAGTTTCTAAGGTGGATCAGGAAGTATCCTGAAAATTGAATCACACGATCCGCATGGTCAAAGACACCCCAGCTGGTTAGTTTAGATTCAGTTTCATGGTTTTATTGTTAAAAAATACACAACTTGTGCTGTCCTCACCTTTGTGCTAGACTATTTAAATCGGACGAAGAGGCAAAATTGGCAGAAAAAATACTCATCATTGACGACGATCTGGATACTCTTCGATTGGTCGGATTGATGCTTCAGAGGCAGGGTTACGAAATCAGCGTAGCTGCAAATGGTGAACTGGGATTAGGCAAGGCATTTGAGGAACGGCCGGATCTTATTCTGCTGGATGTAATGATGCCGGATCTGGACGGTTATGAGGTCGCCCGGCGATTGAGAAAGAATCCCGCCACCAGCAATACGCCTATTTTGATGTTCACCGCGAAGACCCAATTGGATGATAAGGTAACCGGTTTCGAAGTTGGCGCCGATGATTATTTGACCAAGCCCACTCATCCAACTGAGTTACAAGCCCATGTCAAGGCTCTCCTGGCGCGGTCCGGATCAAAGGAAGCCCTGCCGCTGACAAAATCCCGGGAGCAAAATGGATATATCATCGGCATTCTTTCCGCGCGTGGCGGCTTGGGTGTTTCCATGTTGGCAGCCAATATCGCGGCAGGGTTAATTTCCCGATCACAGGCAGAGACTATCCTGGTTGAATTGACACCGGGACAAGGGATGCTCGCTCTGGAACTTGGTTTAACCTACCAAAAAGGGTTGAATGAACTCCTGGAAGGAAACCCGGTTGAGATCACGAGGGAGCAGGTCCAGGTAAGTTTAACCTCTCACACCAGCGGCTTAAAACTCCTGCTGGCTTCTGAGAATCCTCGGGATGTTACCTTGATCACGAAGGCAGCTAACTATGAAGTGCTTCTAAATCGCCTGGCTACTCTCGCACAATTTATCGTGTTAGACCTGGGTATCGGACTTCCAACCTTCGTCCAGAAGCTGTTACCGATGTGCAATGAGCGGATCGTTGTGTTGGAAGGATCGCCAGGTAGCATTCATCAGACCCGCAAGCTGATCGATGAAATCGCGCAACTTGGTCTGGATCGAAAAAGCATCAATGCGGTTCTGAACAATCGAGTTCGCAGCGAAGCTCAAATGCCTTGGATGCAGGTTCAGGAACAGCTGGGTCATTCCATCACAAGCACCCTGACACCTGCGCCGGAATTGTTCAATCAGGCCACACGTTTGCATACTCCAGCTGTGCTCTGCCAACCAACCAATGTGACGTCTCAGCAGCTGTTGAAAATTGCAGATTCGATCCTCGAGCACATAAAGGCTTGATGATTACTTTAGCCAACAGGACCTCCAGCGCCATCCAGTTCTCTGCAGACTTGTTCAAGCAATCCCGCCGGACGATTATATTGACTGGCGCCGGAATATCCACGCCATCCGGTATCCCTGATTTCCGTTCCGAAGGCTCAGGTTTATGGTCACGCGACGAACCTCTGGAAGTCGCCTCCCTAAGCACCTTTCGTGTGGCGCCTGAACGTTTTTATTCCTGGTTCCGGCCTCTGGCAGGACAAATCTATACCGCCCAGCCGAATCCAGCTCACCTCGCCCTTGCTGAACTCGAAAAAAAAGACCTCGTCCATACTGTGATCACACAGAATATCGATATGCTGCATCAAAAGGCGGGTTCACAGCACGTGATTGAGTTGCACGGTTCAATGCGCAGCCTGACGTGCAGCAGTTGCTACAACCAAGTTGAATCGGAAGGTTACATCCTTCCATTTGTAAAAGATGGATTATTACCAGCCTGTCCAAAATGCGGCTGCATATTAAAGCCTGACGTTATCCTTTTCGGTGAACAGCTGCCCGAAGGTGCCTGGAGCGCAGCCCAAAAGGCGGTACGCCAGTGCGATCTAATCCTCGTGGCTGGATCGTCGCTGGAAGTTTTGCCAGTGGCGGGTCTGCCCATGGTCGCCATAGACCGAGGCGCCCACCTGATCATCGTTAACAACACACCAACCTACTTGAATATCCGAGCGGATGTGGCGATCCTTGATGATGTAGCGGAGGTGCTTCCGCTTATGGTCGAGCAACTGCTTCATGGCTGAGATCAAAACCGAACGCCTCGACGGCTACCGCCGATTGATAGAAATCGCTCGTGATCTGGCATCCACGCTTGACCTGGATATCCTGCTGTCCCGCATCGTCCACGCGGCGGCTGAGATGAGCGCCTCAGTAGCCGCCTCGATCCTGCTCTACGATGATTCAGCCAAACAACTTTATTTCCAGGTGTCGACGAATATCGATGAACCAACCCGGCGCGGGATCGTCGTCCCCCTGGACGGCAGCATCGCCGGTTGGATCGTTAAACAACGCAAACCGGTCCGCATCGCTAACGTTCATGATGACGCCCGGTTTTTCAATGAAGTGGAACACTACACCGGGTTTACGACCCAATCGCTTCTAGGTGTTCCGTTAATAACAAAGAATAAGGTGGTGGGGGTGCTTGAAGCCCTCAATAAGCAGAAGGGCAAGTTCAGCGATTCCGACGAGTCCATGTTATCCGTGCTTGGCGCCCAGGCGGCAGTGGCGATCGAGAATGCCCGACTATTCCAACAATCTGACCTGATCTCCGAGTTCGTGCATGAATTGCGGACACCCCTGGCTTCCCTCAGCACGGCGACCTACCTACTCCATCGCCCAGAAATGTCCCGCGAACAGCACGACCAGATCGTCAAGAATATCCATAATGAAACCCTGCGCCTGAACTCTATGGCCTCCTCATTCCTGGATCTCGCCAGGTTGGAATCCGGCAGGGTCCAATATCACAAAACCCAATTCAATGTCATGGATCTATTGTACGAATGCAAGGATGTCATGAATTCCAAAGCCGCCGAAGCCGACATCCAGCTGCGTGCGGAGGGTTCCGATGGATTACCCTTGCTGGATGCTGACCGGGATAAGATTAAACAGGTTTTCCTAAACCTGATCAGCAACGCCATAAAATATAATCGCACAAACGGAAGCATCACCATGCGGGTGGCAGCCACGGAAAGCGACATGATCATATCTTTCCAGGATACAGGAATCGGCATCCCGGAAGAAGCATTACCCCATTTGTTTCAAAAATTCTACCGAGTTCACGAGCATGAAGATAAAGTCCAGGGTACAGGACTTGGCCTATCCATCTGCCGACAGATAGTCAACGGGCATGGCGGCAGGATTGAGGTAAGCAGCAAGGTGGGTGTTGGTACCGTGTTAACCGTATACCTGCCGAGGGCGAGCAGGACACAACCCATTCCACATTAATTAATTTACCGCGGCCCTCTCCGTCCAAATTGTTTTTCAAGTAGATCTACTGATAAATGGATCATCGTTGGCCGCCCGTGTGGACAGGTCCGGGGTGATCTGCATGCCTCGAGGTTGCTCAGAAGATTTTTCTGTTCTTCAATGGAAAGCACCTGGCCGGCTTTTACTGCCATCCCTTTGCAAACACGACCTGCCAGTCGAAGTTCAATTTCCGATTTAAGAGGAGTTTCATCCTCTTCGAAATCCTCAACGACCGCCCGAATAGCTGCAGAGGCATTACTGCTGTTGAAGATGACTGGTACGGCTCTTATTTGAAACGAGGCGGGTCCGAACTCCTCGATTACAAATCCAAGTTGACCAAGCACCTCCAAATTTTCTTGCAGCAGGCTGGCTTGTGATCCGGAGAGATCCAGGACCACTGGGGCGAGGAGCACCTGGGAAGCAACCTTACTTGATGCATGTTGATCGATAATTTTTTCGAATAGGATTCGCTCATGCGCCGCGTGCTGATCGATCAGATAAAGACCATCCGGGCCTTCCGCGACAAGATAGGTTGCTCCGACCTGGCCAATAAGCCTGAGCAACGGTATTTGCGCGAATTCGCTTTGTGCCAGGTTCGATCCTGTAACTTGAACCCCGGAAGGACTTGCTGCTGGATAAGAGTTGGGAACTTGTGGAGCTCGATCCAACGGATGATCCTCAGGGTGTGCCAGGATCCAACCTGGGTCGGTTTGACTCCAGGTCTGTCCCCAATTTGGTTGTGAGACCTGCGGTACAGGCGAATAGGCTAGCAGCGCCCGGCGCGCCGCTCGCTGGACAAAACTGAACACTTTATCCGGCTCACGAAAACGGATTTCAGCTTTCGCGGGGTGTACGTTAACATCGACTTGTTCAGGTGCGATTTCCAGGAAAAGGCTGGCGAGAGGATATCGTCCAACCATTAATAAGGTGTGATATGCCTGTACCAAAGCTGTACTCAGGGGTATATCCTGTATCCAGCGACCGTTCACAAAAAAGGCAATATCCCTCCGGTTTGAGCGTGTGAGCGATAGTGGACTGATGAAACCATACAATTTCATCGACGTTTCTTCAGCAAGAACATCCAGCATTTGCGTGGCGCTCTCCGCTCCATACAGGGCGGACAAAATGGAGCGTCGATCCCCATCCCCGGTGGTTTGCAGGGTTACGGTGCTGTCCACTGAAAACTTAATGCGAACGTTGGGATAGGCAAGCGCGTAGCGCGTGACCAGTGAATCGATCACACGGCGTTCGGTAGAGTCTGATTTCAGAAATTTCAAACGGGCGGGTACATTATAGAAGAGGTCCTGCACGTTAACAACGGTGCCTCTCGGTGCACCCGTACTTTCAACTTTGCCCGTTTTGCCGCCATCCACCTTTAGCCGTGCAGCTGTTTTGCCTTGCTCCACCCGCGAGGTAAGGCTTAGGCGCGAGACGGATGCAATGGAGGCGAGGGCTTCACCTCGGAATCCCAGCGAAGTGATCTGAAACAATTCATGCGCCTCGACAAGTTTTGAGGTGGCATGGCGCGTAACGGAGAGTTCCAATTCCTCCGCGGGAATTCCGGATCCATCGTCGGCTACTTCGATCAGCCGTTTACCTGCGTCCTGGATCGTAATGGAGATGGAACGCGCGCCCGCATCCAGTGCATTCTCCACCAATTCCTTGACAACAGAGGCCGGCCGTTCGATCACCTCACCTGCCGAGATCTGGGATGCCACATCAGGAGATAGCACCCGGATGGTCATGTTTTCATTATATCGTAGGCATTATTTATTCATCCTGTGCATAAATCATCGGATGATTTCATCCGGGTATAATCATGCGGTGCAATTTACGACCATTTTTTTTGATTTAGATGATACGCTTTACCCTTCCTCCTCCGGACTGTGGCAGGCAATTAAAACCCGTATGAATGCCTATATGAGTGAACGGGTAGGAATCCCCCAACAAGAGATACCAAGCCTTCGAGAAAAGTATTTCAATCAATACGGGACTACCTTGCGTGGGCTTGAAGCACATCATCAGGTCGATGTAGCCGACTTCCTGGCTTATGTGCATTCGCTGCCCTTGAACGACTATATTCGTCCTGATCCCCTCCAAAGATCAATTTTCGAATCGATGGGCACCCGTAATTACATCTTTACCAATGCAGACCAGGCACATGCAAAACGGGTTTTGGCCGTCTTACAACTCGAATCGTATTTCGAGGGTATCGTCGATGTAAACATGATGGCGCCTTTTTGCAAACCGATGCCAGAATCATTTACTCTTGCGATGAA
>Ga0154778_1126_pt2 | contig 10181 bp, 7 predicted proteins | sample Rifle2008BG16ft_FD_105786 | JGI IMG/M metagenome (GOLD analysis project Ga0154778, IMG submission 105786) | Chloroflexi bacterium RBG_16_51_16 | reverse complement strand
TCAGGGATGAACACCACCAGGCACGTCATTCGCTCCGGCACCTATCTCGATTCGGTCGTGCTCATGCAATTGCAGAGAGGCTTGCTCGCCCTTCCGGAGGTCCTGGATGCCGGTGTGGTGATGGCCACGCCGGCCAATCGGGACTTACTTGCCGCAAATAACCTGCTTCCCGCAGGAGTTGTCTGCAGTGCAGACGATCTCCTTATCGTGGTGAAGGCGAACTCTGCCAAAGCAGCCGACTCCGCAATTGGTCAGGTGGATTCGCTCCTGGCACAGCGGCGCCATGTCGACGGCCAGGATTATCGTCCGCACAGCCTCGCTTCTGCTGTCAACCTTCTCCCCGATGCCGGGATTGCCTTGATCTCCATTCCCGGTCGTTACGCTGCCTCGGTCGCACATCAGGCGCTTGATACACAATTGAACGTCTTCCTTTACAGCGACAACGTGTCCATTGAGGATGAGCTCAGCCTGAAACAAAAAGCTCGTTCTAACGGACTGCTCATGATGGGCCCTGATTGCGGAACGGCGATCCTGAACGGCATTGGACTCGGATTTGCAAACCGTCTGCGCAAAGGCAACATTGGCATTGTAGGCGCATCGGGTACCGGCATCCAGGCGATCAGCTCACAGATTGACGGGAAGGGTGCAGGTATTTCACAGGCCATCGGCACAGGCAGCCGGGATCTCAGTGAAAAAATTGGCGCCATCACCACTCTTCAGGCTCTTGACCTGATGAGGCGTGATCCCGAAACCCACGTGATCGTGCTGGTATCCAAACCTCCCTCGTCGGAAGTCGCAGCCAGGGTGTTGGGAACCGCAACTGCGATCGATAAACCGGTGATCGTGGATTTTATCGGCTACCCACCGCCCGGTCGCAGAATGGGTAACCTGTTTTTTACAACGAGCCTCGATGAAGCCGCATGGCTCGCCGTGGATCAACTCTCCTCGATCAGGTCGAAGGAAGTGGACGTCAACCAACAGCAATCCAGCAGCACTCTGCCTGAAAGAAAATATATTCGCGGCCTGTTTTCAGGTGGAACGCTCGCATATGAAACGATGCTTGGTCTGCAACCATTCTTCACGCCGCTCTACTCGAATGCACCGATCAATAAAAATCAGCTCCTCGGCGACCCGCTGAACAGCCAGGCCAATACCATCCTGGATCTGGGTGACGAATATTTCATGGTCGGTCGGCTTCATCCAATGATCGATTATGACCTGCGTATCCGCCGGTTGCGCCAGGAGGCCGCCGATCCACAAACGGGATGGATCCTGCTCGATGTCGTCCTGGGCGAAGGCTCGCACCCGGATCCCGCCAGCGAGCTGGCACCTGTGATCCGCCAGATTACAGAAAAACAGGATATCAACGTCCTGGTCACACTCGTGGGAACGGAGAGGGATCCCCAGAACATGCAATCCCAGCGCGAAAAACTCGAGCAAGCCGGTGCCCTCGTTTTCCAAACCCTCTCGCAAATGTTAATTTACCTCCAGGGACAATTGCACAGCCTAAAGTCGATCGAAGGTGTGCCTGTTGACCTGGACCGGTTCAAAATCTCCATGGCAGCTATCAACATAGGCCTGGAGTCTTTTTACACGAGCCTGATCGGCCAGGGTGTTCAGGCGGTGCAGGTCGATTGGCGTCCACCGGCAGGCGGAGACGAACATCTGGCTGAACTGCTTGCCAGGATGAAAAATTAGGAAAGTGGGCCTGGGATGTCAGCTCGAATACCTATCTTTAAAAAACGGAGCTCGAGGGAAAACGCATGAGTATTGATGCAGCCAACGCCAAAGCGGTAAAGCGCATGATGGAGGCGCGACCCATGCTGACGGGTGTGGACGAAGCCCGGCGCGTTATCCCGGGGATGAAAGATAATCTTCTCCTGCATGCCGGGCCGCCCATCGATTGGCCGCGCATGTCCGGTCCGCTGCGCGGCGCCGTGATCGGCGCCTTGCTGTTCGAAGGATTGGCAAAATCAGAAAAAGATGCGATCGCCATGGCAGAAAAGGGTGAAGTTAGCTTTGAACCCTGTCACCATCACGGTGCGGTCGGACCCATGGCGGGTGTCATTTCTCCATCCATGAAGGTCTATATTATTGAAAACAAAGTGCACGGCAATCGTTCTTTCTCCAACCTCAACGAAGGCTACGGGAAGGTGCTGCGCTACGGCGCTTACAGTGACGAGGTGCTCAAGCGTCTGCGCTGGATGAATGATGTCCTCGGACCGCTTGTCGGAGGCGCCATATCTCAAGGCAATCCCATCGATCTGCGGGCTTTGATCGCCGAAGCGCTGCATATGGGCGATGAAGGTCACAACCGCAATAAAGCCGGATCGCTTCTCTTTCTGAAATTGCTTGCTCCAGCAATATCAAAGACAGCCAAGGACAGCGTGCAAGCCGCAGAAGTCCTGCAATTTATCGGCGACAATGCGCTCAGTGTTCTCAACCCGGTCATGGCAGCATGCAAAGCCATGGCGGATGCAGCCCACGGGGTGAAGGGCAGCACCATCGTAACCACCATGGCACGCAATGGCACGGATTTTGGGATCCGGGTCAGCGGACTGGCTGAGGATCAATGGTTTACCGCGCCCGCTGAGATACCGGTCGGGTTGTTCTTTTCGGGATTCACCCAGGCGGATGCGAATCCGGATATCGGTGACAGCGCCATCACGGAGACGGCTGGCATCGGTGGTTTTGCCATGGCCTCCGCTCCTGCCATCGTGACCTTTGTCGGGGGAACACCGAAAGACGCCCTCAACGCAACGCTTGAAATGTATGAGATCACCGCATCAGAGAACCGCTATTTCAGCCTGCCTGCCCTGGATTTCCGAGGCTCGCCCACGGGCATCGACCTCCGCAAGGTGGTCGAGCTTGGCATCACACCCAGGATCAACACGGGCATCGCCCATAAGAACGCGGGCGTGGGTCAGGTAGGCGCGGGATTAGTTCGGCCGCCGATGAAAATATTTGTCGACGCACTTCTAGCGATCGCGGAAAAACAAAAGATCTAGCCATGCTGCAGACAAACTGGAGAGAAGGATGAAAATTTACGACTTATCGCAGGATCTGAATCAGGATTGTTCCTTCTGGCCGTTCTACCCGCCTTTCGAAGTGAAATATATCAAGCGCAAAGCCGAGCATGGTGTGAACGCCCAGTATTTGATGAGTTCCAACCATATGGGCACCCACCTGGATGCGCCGCGCCACTTTGTCACGAAAGGCAAGACCATCGACCAGATCCCCATCGAGTGGTGTTACGGTCCGGGCGTCATCGTCGACCTGAGCGACATGCTGGATGAGTTGGGTTTGTTCTCACCTGCCGATATCGAAAAACGTGCCGATGTCCGCCCCGGCGACATTTTGTTCATCCATACCGGATGGCACAAATATTCGTTCTTCAGTGAGGATGCGGACGAGGAGAAATATATCCAACGCCATCCCGGTCCGCACTTCAGCATTTGCGATTGGCTGCTGGAAAAGAAAATTCATATCTGGGGCGTGGATATGATCTCGACGGATCACCCGATGAACCTCCCGATCGGGCGCTTTCTCGGGAAAGGCGGGCTTGAACATTGGCAGAAAGTACGCGCGAAAACAGAAGCCAAATTTGGAGCCGACAAAATGGATGAGCTCTTCCCTGACTCGGCTTATCAGTTGACACATAACGCCCTTTTCCCAAAGGACTGCATCCATGTGGAAAACCTTGGAGGCGATATCGGACTGAAGGAGCTGCACAACAAACGCATCACCCTGGGTGTGTTCCCCTGGAAATTCAAAGGCGGCGAAGCAGCCTTTTGCCGGGCAGTCGCCTGGGTGTAAACCTCAGATGACCACACGTTACCTGGGCGAACGCATCAAACGCAACGAAGATCCCCGGCTGCTAACCGGCCAGGGACTCTACGTGGATGATGTCGACCTGCCCCACATGCTCCAGGCTGCTTTCTTGCGCAGCCCTTATGCTCACGCTCACATCCGAGGGTTGGATGTTTCCGGCGCCAAGCAAATCAAAGGAGTGGTCGCGGTGATCACCGCAACTGACCTGGGTGAGTATTGGAAGCCGGGTCCGCTGCTGGTCTCACCTCCACCAGTGAAAGATATCGTGTTCAATGAGCGCACGCAGGTCCCTCTCGCGAAGGATAAGGTCCGCTTTGCGGGCGAACCGGTCGTTATGATCCTCGCGGAGGACCGATACGTGGCTGAGGATGCATTAGCGGCTATCCAGGTGGACTACGAACCCCTGGATGTTGTCGTGGATATGGAAGAGGCATTGAAGCCAGGCGCCCCGCTCGTTCATGATGAATTGGGATCGAACATCGCTGCCCATGTAGTCCAGACCAAGGGCGATTTTCCATCCGTGCGTAAACAGGCTGAAATCCTGATCAAGAGAAAATTTCTTTACGAACATGGGATCGCGGCAGCAATCGAGAACCGCGGCATCGTAGCCGAGTGGGATGCCCGCAGCGGGCGTTTAACCGTATGGGATACCACCCAGGCCCCGGTTGTGATCCGCAATGGACTGGCTTCCATGCTCGGCCTTTCCGAACGCCAGGTGCGCGTCATTGCACCCTTCATAGGCGGCGGCTTTGGTCCCAAGATCATGATGTTCTATCAGGAGGAAGTTCTGGTACCCTGGGCGGCCATGAAACTGGGTCGGCCTGTCAAATGGATCGAAGACCGCGCCGAAAACTTCGTCGCGACCACCCATGAACGCGGCCAGGTGCATGAGGCCGAGATCGCGCTGACCAAAGAGGGGCGCATACTTGGCGTACAGGATTTATTCCTGCACGACACCGGTGCATACGCACCCTATGGATTGACCGTGCCGCTGAACAGCCAATGCACCTTGCTCGGACCTTACGACATAAAAAATTATCACAGCGAATTCACGGCTGTCTTCACGAACAAAACGATCGTCACTCCCTACCGCGGCGCAGGCCGCCAGCACGGTGTGTTTGTCATAGAACGCCTGCTGGATATCGCCGCCAGGGAACTGCGGATCGATCGAGCGGAGATCCGCCGGCGGAATTTTATCCAACCGCATCAGTTCCCATACGATAATCAGATCATTTACCAGGACTTCGCACCCCTGGTTTACGATAGCGGCAATTACGAAGTCCTTTTGGATCAAGCCCTGGAAAAGATCGGCTACCGCGATTTCATCCGGTCTGAGCAGCCTCGTCTGCGCCTCGAAGGTCGCTGTGTGGGAATCGGACTGGTCGCTTACGTGGAAGGCACGGGCATCGGTCCATATGAGGGGGCGAAAGTACAGGTGACAAGCAGCGGGCGCGTATCCGTCGTCACCGGTGTCGGCACGCAGGGCCAGGGACATTTCACCAGCTTTGCACAGGTCGTGGCTGAACAACTGGGTGTAGCCGTAGCGGATATCGATGTCGTAACGGGCGATACCGACCAGTTCTACTGGGGCGCAGGTACCTTCGCGAGCCGGGGTGCGGTGGTTGCTGGAAATGCAGTCAACGAAGCCGCCCATGAAGTGCGCGGGAAAATCCTGCGGCTAGCTTCGCAGATTCTTGAAGCGCCAGAGGAGGAATTGGAAATTACGGATGGAGTGGTCCGAGTGCAGGATGTGCCTCGCCTTTCGATTTCCCTCGGCGACCTGGCTGGCAAGGCAAACCCCACCCGAGGAGCGGTCAAGCCCGGCACCGAGCCCGGACTTGAATCCACGCGTTATTTCGGACCCGAGCGCGGTGCCACAGCCAGCGGTATCCATGCCATGATCCTGGAGGTCGATCGGGTAACCCTGCAGATCAAGATCTTGAAATACCTGGTGGTCCATGACTGCGGCAAAGTCATCAACCCGTTGATCCTCGACGGTCAGATCCACGGCGGAGTTGCCCAGGGGATCGGCAACGCGTTTTATGAAAAGCTTGTATACGACCAGAACGGGCAGCTGCTCAACGGCACATTCATGGACTACCACCTGCCCACCAGCCTGGAGGTGCCGCGCATCGAGACCGGTCACGGTGAGACCCTCTCACCTCTGAATCCGATGGGTGTTAAAGGTGCAGGCGAAGCCGGTGCAATACCGGTGGGACCCTTGTTTGCCCAGGCCTTGGAAGACGCGTTATCCGATGAACGGTTCGAAATCCTGGAGATCCCATTGAATTCAAATCGACTTTGGGAGCTCATTAATAAAAACAGGATGACCCTGACTGAGCCGTGAGCGAATGAGATGGTCACACAAACCGATCACAAAACAATGAAACCAATCCATCATGCCACCAGCCTCGGGCCGGATGTCCATGCTTGGATGACCAACTCTCACGCGCCGAGGATTTTGAATGTATTTGATCTCGCCAGCAATCTGATCAACGAACGCGGGGAGGTCATGTCGCTCGTCTCTCAGGAAGTTGGGAACGGACCCTTCAATCTTATGATTTCTGCCCAATCCTCAGGATTCGTCTTTGATCAAGTCGTTTCCGGGTCGCCAATCGCCATCTGCTGGCCCCAGTTAGTAATTGGACATGTGGTGATCGATACACGTAGGGCGAATTTTTGGAATGCAAAACCGAATTGGGCGGATTTATTTGCAAAAAAAGAGTTGGTACTTTCCGACCTTATCTCACACATTCAGTCTTTAATTTCGCTGTCACATCCAGACAGCCTTCTTTCGTTATTATTGCACTCTGCTCTCATCCCGGATCATCCTTTGGTAAGTTACTCTACACGTCAGGACACCAGTTTGCTGGGAACGCCGCAGCCGATCACGATGATTACAGGATGGATGAATACACTTTTTGAGGCGGTTCATTCGATCGATTTGGACTCATGCCGGGAGGTTGCCCAAAATCTGGCGGGGTTGGGCCAGGGATTAACCCCCGCCGGGGATGACTTCCTGCTCGGCGCAATGTACGCCGCGTGGATGATCCATTCGCAGGAAAAAGCAGAGTTGATCACATCCACCATCGCATCGACAGCGATCCCTCGCACAAACTCGTTGTCAGCAGCCTGGATCCGGTCTGCTGCCCGCGGTCTGGTGAATGAACCCTGGTTGGATTTTTTGGAAGGCTGGAAAATTCCCGGGCAGCCCACAAATGAATCATCTCTTCGCAAGCTGCTTTCAATCGGTCATACCTCGGGTGCAGATGCTTTGGCAGGATTCATCGGATGCATAACTTATGGGAAGACTCGTCCCGATCTGAAAATAATAGCCGAACTCCAAAATGAATATAAGATAAGTGGTCGGACCATTGCAGTCCCTTTGTGGGATTGAGGCTGCCTTCCGGGTAATTTATGGTTAGGCGCTAATTCTTTACAGGTAGGCGTGAAATGACGGTAACTTATTCGGTACAAGACAAGTCAAAATTAACTGGTTCAGCCATCAAGGAGCTTCAAGGCGGGATAAAAGGAAGAGTAATCCTGCCATCGAATGCTGATTACGACAAAGCGCGCAGGATTTTCTACGGCGGCTTTGACCGTAAACCAGGAGCCATCGTCCGAGTGGCAGGACCCGAAGACATTATCCAGGTCATCAGCCTTGCACGTCAGGAGGGATTGGAGCTTGCAGTTCGCGGCGGCGGCCACAGCACCGCGGGTTACTGCACGAGCGATGGCGGACTGGTGATCGATCTCCACAATTTGCGCGGCATGCATATCGACCTTAAACACCGCACAGCGCTTGCCGAAGCAGGCATGACAGCCGGAGAGTATACAACCGCAGCGGGTGCCCACGGTCTGGTCACAGGTTTCGGTGATACCGGTTCAGTAGGTATTGGAGGACTGACCCTGGGAGGCGGGGTGGGCTACCTCGTCCGCAAGTTTGGATTGACCATTGACGACCTGCTGGCTGCGGAGATCGTGACGGCCGATGGTCAGCTGCTCCACGTGGACAGCGATTCCCACCCGGATCTCTTTTGGGCTCTTCGGGGCGGGGGCGGTAATTTTGGTGTGGTAACCCGCTTTGAGTACCGCTTGCATGAATTACCAAAAGCTGTCGGCGGCATGCTGATCCTGCCGGCTACCGCCGACGTAATCGCCGCGTTCATTTCCGAGGCCGCGTCGGCACCGGATGAACTCTCAACCATTGCCAACGTAATGGCCGCGCCGCCCATGCCTTTCCTTCCAGCAGAGGTGCACGGGAAGATGGTCCTCTTCACCCTCATGCTTTATGCCGGCGCCATGGATAAGGCCGAAAGTGTCCTATCGCCCTTCCGCCGTATGGCAAAACCCCTTGCAGACATGCTCAAGCCGATGACTTATCCCGAGCTCTTTCAGCCGGAACCGGAAGACTATCACCCGGTTGCGGCAGCTCGAACGATGTTTGTGGACCATATCGATCAGGCTGTTGCTGCGCGGATCCTTGAACGGCTTCAGGCTTGCACCGGGACGATGGCTGTGGCCCAATTGCGGGTCCTGGGAGGTGCAATGTCACGCGTGGCTTCGGATGCCACGGCTTTCGCTCACCGCGATTCGCGTATAATGGTGAACCTTGCTGCCCTTTATGAAAATCAAGTAGAGAAAACGACCCATGAGGACTGGGTGTCAAAATTTGCAGCAGATATAAAACAGGATGATTCGGGAGCCTATGTAAATTTCCTCGGTGTAGAAGGTCCGGATCGGATCAGAGTAGCCTACCCCTTGAAGACCTGGACACGGCTGGCAGAGATCAAGGCTCGCTATGATCCAACCAACCTGTTTCGAATGAACCAGAATATCCCCCCTTCGAATAAACCATCGTAAAAATTAAGATAGGTAAGATAAAAGATTTCATTTCATGCTAAGGAGAATGATAATGGTAAAAACAGCTGTTAAACTGCTCGATCCAACCGCCTCCCAGCGCATCACAGACCAAATTGCCGATCTCTCAGACTGGCGCGGCCCCGTGCTGACCCGGCTGCGGAAATTGATTTTGGATTCGGTGCCAGGCATAGCCGAGGAATGGAAATGGGGTACTGCGGTATGGACCTTCAAGGGAAATGTGGTCGCGGCCGGGATCTTTAAGGATCATATCAAGCTTAATTTCTTCAAAGGCGCTTCCCTTAAAGATCCAAAAAAGCTGTTCAATGCCGGATTGGATGCCAAGGCTTCGCGCGCGATTGATTTCCATGAGGTTGACTCCGTCGACGAACCTTCCCTGAAGGACCTGGTCCGCGCCGCGGCTGCCTTGAATGCTTCTGATTCATAATTAGAAAGACTTCCACGCCATACCCATGATTTCGATCAACCAGGAACGCATTTCAGATTCACCCTTTGTTGAGAAGATCACTCACGGTCAGACTCTTCGTGAAGGTTCAACCATCCGGCCGGCCGAGATGCACTGGCATATGGTCGTCTCCAGGTACATCGGAAAAAATCATTTGATCGTTGTTGGCCCGTTGACCTCCTCCGGTCATGCCTCCTGGGGACCGGATGCAGAGATCCTGTGGATCAAATTCAAACTGGGTGCGTTCATGCCTCACCTCCCACCAAGAATGGCCCTGGATGTTGAAACGGTTCTACCCGACGCCTCAAGCAATTCTTTCTGGTTGAAAGGGTCAGCCTGGGAGTACCCTGATGCGGAAAATGTGGATGTTTTCATCGAGCGATTGATCCGTGAAGAACTCTTGGTGTCCGATCCGCTTATCAAGGATGTCCTCCAGGGTTACCCACAATCCTTGTCACCTCGTACGGTAAGGCACCGGGTCTTGCAGGCCACCGGCCTCACCCGCAGCCGGATCTTCCAGATGGAACGCGCTCGGAAAGCTGCAGACCTTCTCCAGCAAGGGTCCTCGATATTGGACACTGTATCGGAGCTTGGCTACTTCGATCAGCCGCATCTCACCCGGTCCCTCAAACACTGGGTCGGTTATACGCCCGCCCAGGTCGTACAGGCACAGGTGGATGATCAAATTGCCGTTTAATACAAGACAATCTCCTTTGGCTGGGATATCCTGTGAAAGATATTCGCCATCTTATTTAAGAAGTCAAAGGAGTAGAAAATGAAGAAAATTACCCCGTTTTTATGGTTTGACGGCCAGGCTGAAGAGGCGATGGAGTTCTACGTATCCCTCTTTAAGAACTCGAAGATCCTGAGCATGAACCGCCTTCCAAGCCCGGAGCCTGGTGCCAAAGGTGCCGTCACTTCGGGATCCTTCGTACTCGAAGGACAGGAATTCATCGCACTTAATGGTGGACCGCAATATAAGTTTACCGAGGCGGTTTCATTCCTCGTCAACTGCAAATCCCAG
>Ga0154778_1094_pt1 | contig 10259 bp, 10 predicted proteins | sample Rifle2008BG16ft_FD_105786 | JGI IMG/M metagenome (GOLD analysis project Ga0154778, IMG submission 105786) | Chloroflexi bacterium RBG_16_51_16 | reverse complement strand
CTTTAAACACAGGGGAAAGGTCATCTGTTTCAACCAGAGGCCTACCTGAAAATTCAAGGGCGGCAAGACCTGGATCCGCGGGAATCGTACCAAGCAAGGGAATGTTTATTTTGGTAATGAAATCCTCAAGTTCAGGAGGCATTTGTTCCTGGAGCCGGTTCACGACCAAGTAGGTGTTTTCTATCTTTATATCGAGTTCATTACGCAAATCCGCGATCCGTTGGGCGGCAACCAGGCCTCGCTGAGTTGGATCACTGATAACCAGCAGGTGCTGGACATCCCGTGTCGTCCGTCGGGACAGGTGTTCCATCCCGGCTTCATTGTCAATGACCACAAACGAATAATGCCGGCTCAGCGAATCAATAACCTCCCTCAAATTATGATTCACAGCGCAATAACAACCTTGCCCCTCACCTCTCCCCATCGCGATCAGATCGAATCGGGAACCTTCTGCCAAAGAAGAACGAACATGATAATCCAAATAATCGCGCTTGTTCACGCCACCCGGCAGGCTTCCCATGGTAGCGCCGCCATTGCTCAGAGAAGACTTGACCTGCTCCAACATCCCTTCACGAATGTCACCCACGGTCCAGTCAATTTCCAATCCAAGAACCATATTCAAGTTACTGGATGGATCCGCGTCGATAGCCAGAATTGAACCAGATTGGTTTTGGGCGAGGTATTTTATGATCATACCCGCTAGGGTGGTCTTTCCAACTCCACCTTTTCCTGCGAGCGCTATAGTTGTTGTCATTCCAAGATATGCCTTTTTTTCAATCTGTGGCTACTGCTGAGGCGACTAATGAATCAATTTCTTTTAATATTTTTGTTGCTGCATTCCTCAATTCAGGAACATGATCGTATACAGGTATTCCCAATCGATCAGCCTCTTGTGTTCGCATATCTGCTGGAAGATAACCCAAGACGGGTATGGTCGAAGATTCGGAAAGCAGGTATTCATACTCTTCAGGTGTGCGGATCTTATTACCCACAAAAAACAATCGGTGTAACCCTATATCATTCGCGAGGCGTTTAATCTGAAAAGCAGTATCCATACTTCGCCGGGTCGGTTCTACAACAACCAGCATGGCATCTACAAAATCAACCGTTGCCCGACCCAAGTGCTCGACCCCAGCGTACATATCCAGGATGAGCACATCGTCCTTGCGGAATAATAGGTGCGTAAAGAGGGTTTTTAACATCGCCGATTCCGGGCAAATACAGCCCGAACCACCGACATCCACACTACCCATTTCGAGCAAACGCACGCCTCTATGCAGGATGCTAAATCTTTCCGGTATATCGTCCACGCGTGGATTTAAAGTAAAGAAACCACCTACGGTACCCGGCTTTGCTCCAGTACGTTCCTCGATCAATTCATCCATTTCCGATATCGGATGCAATTGAGCGCGCAAATCGTTGGGAAATCCCAAGGCACCAGCCAGGCATGGACTAGGATCACCATCCACTACGAGCACCTGCCGGCCAAGGTCAGCATATGCCTGTGACAACAACGCGGCCAGGGTGGTTTTACCAACCCCGCCCTTTCCTGTGATCGCAAGTTTCATAAAAGTCTTTTCACCTTTGTAAAAGCAATGGCACAAATTGTTGCGAGAAAGTTTCGAAACTTAACATTCGAAGGTCTAATCGATAAACCTTAATTGATAACTAATGACCGAAGCTTTTCTTTGTAATTTTATGATCCAGGAACATATTATATTAGTGACAGATTTCCTCTTTTTTGCCATATTTGGGCATGGATTCTGTCGATTGTATGGATATAAATGTGCTGGCTAATCCGCAAAATCAGGCGCAGCTGATCAGGCGGCGAGCAACCAGGCCTCCTGCAATTGCACATGCATCGATAGGTAAATAATGAACCGCACTACTATCAAATAATAAGTTACATCCAGATGGAAAATCATCATCCCCAATCCAATAGACTGCTAATATATGAAATAGGGGGAAGGGCTTAAACAGAAAGGATACATCCCCCGCATTCCTTTTTTTTTCCACCGGCCTGCGTGCCGGCCAGCTCGAATGATTTGCCGTCCGGACCAAATTTCCTGCTTATTTCCAATCCGGTATATCCATGAAATGCTGGCGCATACATCCGTCCGCCAGGAAGGTCTGCAAAGGAAACCCAACGACCTGTCAAAGGCGTGCCATCGCTTGTGGATAGATAAAACAAAAATAATGCTAAATGAAATGGAGAGGTCTGATCGTTACTGATCTGAATCCCTTCTAGATCAGGCCAGGATAATTTGTATTCACGGCCAAAAAAAGGGATACAAAATTCACCGTGATTTGTGTTAGTTGCGCGATAACTTGTTCCGCTTTGGGAAGCGATCGTATAAGGATCTCTTTCCCTTAAAAGTTTGCGCAAATCGTCAATCCTTGGCGCCAATGGAGAGGAACCGCTTCTTTGCAGATCCAATTCATTACGACCTGTACTGTCAGTCATCGAATGAAACCTTAATCAAGTTTTGTTTATGAGATTATTTATCATTGGGTCAGGTTTGCTTGCGCATGCCCACCCAGGTACCCAAACCCGCGAAAATTAATGCCGAGGCAATTATGGCAAAAACGATTGTTCCACTAACCCGAGTGGATACAGGAGCTGCAGGCATGGGAGTTAACGTCATCGTAGCCTCTTCAACTTTCGTGGCGGTGGAGGCAGGCACACCGATCGTAGCCGTTGCTTTATCAATTTGATCATCGGTTGCGGTTGCCGTCGAAACAATCTTAATCATTAACTTTTGACCTTCAAAGATATCGATCCCTTGAAGGTTGTTCGCTTTCTTCAGCTGTTCGACGGTTGTTTCATACGCGATGGCGATGGACCAAAGGGTTTGTCCAAACTGGACTTCATGATAGATCGAACCGCTATCATTGGGTGTGTTGACCGAAACAGGCAGCATAAAATCCGAAACAATTTCCGTACCAGGACCCGGGGCCGTGGAAATTCCTGCAGGCATCGTGTAGCTCACCGGTGAACCACTTGCGAGACCAGCATCCAGCGTGTAGTAAGTCATCCCACCGGAGGTAGCCACGCCTGCACCTACATCTTGCAAGTTGGGCGAAAGCATCGTATTAAGATGCGGTGCGTCTCCCTGCCAGTTGGAGACGGCTTCCGCAGGCGTTTTCCCTGAACCCCATACAATATTTTCAGAAAAAAAACCACCGCGTGATAGATCTCCGGCTACCGGATAACCAGCAGCAAGCGCACGTTGGAACGGCCGCGATCCATCCGCACCGTAATGTGTTCCCGAGCCTATCGCAGCTTGATAGTTGGTATGTGCCTGCGCGATTTGCATGAGGATCGGATGTACGTTGTAAGGTGGTAAACCATTTGAAATGCGTAATGAGTTCACCTCAGCAATTAATTCAGTCGCGCTTGAAGTGTTGGATGGATTTACATCCAGAGCCTGAACCCTTTCCCCATAAGGGACCAACCTCGACAAAGAGGTGATTGAGATGACAAAAAGAAGCCAAAAACATAATCTTCGCATCCGAAAAACTCCAAAGTAATTTTGATTATACCGTCAGGGAATAATTCATTTTTATAAAGTCATTTTAGACTTGTGTCGATTATGCCGCCCAGGGCACGGATCCAATGATTACCTCTGAGACAAGCGGATCGAATCACTGGGTTGAAAGTCATATCAACAAGCAGGTACTTTTATCCTACTTTCCTGCGACATTACTCACATAGACAATTTCGGACTAAATAGATGATGTAGAATGTAAATTGAAAATTTACCGTCTGTTTTTAGAGGTGCCAAAAATTTGAGGAGTTTATTTTTGATAAAGGAGGTGCCCTATGCAGACCCTGACTTTAGACGCGCCTGCCCTATTTGGAGACCATCACGTGACCGAGGTTCGGCGCATCCTCCTGGAATTGCCGGGGGTAAAAGAAGTTTATGCCAGCAGTGGTTTCCAGGCAATCGAAGTCACTTTTGATCCAAAGAAGATTTCAGATAAACAGATAACTGAATGTCTGACTGCGGCAGGATATCTGGGGACACTGCCAATGAAGGTAGAAAACGACACGGCAGCTCAGAACGAACTTGGGGGTGGCGCCTACCGGTCCACAGCTTATTACGAGACGATCAAAAAAACGGTCAGCTTTTCACAGAGGGTGAACTACCAGGGGCGCCCGTTGTGGCCATGTCCGGGTTTTGGTCCGATCAAGGAAGAAGAAGGGTAAGGAGGCAGGATGGCTAAGAAACGGGAAATCCAAGAGTACTCCACCGACCCCGCAGCACAACAGATGCTCCGGCGAGCTGAAGAATTAGCCTTGGGCACGGCGTTCACTAGAGCCGACAACATGGTCCCCTGCAACATCGGCAGCGCCGGTATGTGCTGCAAGCAATGCGGGATGGGACCCTGCCGGCTCACGAAAAATGGTGAAGTGGGTGTATGTGGAGCCACCCTGGATACGATCCAGGCGCGCAATTTAACCCGTGCCATCGCTGCAGGCGCTGCAGCACATTCGGATCACGGCCGGGATATGGCATTTCTCCTTAAGGCTACGGCTGAGGGCAAGGCCGAGGGATACTCCATCAAGGATGTGGCCAAACTTCGGCAGGTTGCCAGTTATTACGACATAAGGGTGGATGGTCGCGAGCCGCAGGAAATAGCCAACGAACTGGCAGACCTGTATATTTCCCAATTCGGCCAGCAACGTGGTGAGGTGGTTCCTGCAAGAAGGGCACCAAAGAAACGCCAACAACTTTGGCGGGAACGAAATGTAGTACCTCGCGGCGTAGATCGTGAGATAGTCGAAGCCCTGCACCGCACCCATATCGGTGATGACCAGGATCACGAACACATTCTTGAACACGCCATCCGAACCGGTTTGGCAGACGGATGGGCGGGATCCATGATCGCCACAGACGTATCCGATATCCTGTTCGGCACCCCTGCTCCAATTCTGGGCCAGGCGAACCTGGGTGTGATCAAAGAGGACATGGTCAACGTTGTGGTGCATGGTCATGAACCAAGCCTTAGTGAGATGATCGTTGCCGCATCCCAGGATCCAGAAATCATTGAATACGCAAAAGCCGCCGGCTCCAACGGGATAAATCTTTCAGGTATTTGTTGTACCGCCAACGAAATTCTCATGCGGCAGGGAATCCCTGCAGCTGGAAACTTCCTGCACCAGGAATTAGCTATTTTGACCGGTGCGGTCGAGGCGATGGTTGTGGACGTTCAGTGCATTATGCAGGCACTCGTAGGATTGGCGCAAAATTTCCATACGAAGATCATCACGACCTCACCCAAGGTGCGCATCACGGGAGCTACTCATATCGAGTTTGATGAACATAAAGCTCTCACTATAGCCAAACAAATCCTAAGAACTGCCATCGATAATTACAAGAACCGGGATAGAAACAAGACGTTCATCCCGCAAATCAAGCAAGACCTCATTCCCGGTTTTTCGCATGAATATATCAATTACATGCTCGGCGGTTCCTACCGGGCTTCCTTCCGACCTTTAAATGATGCGATCATGTCCGGACGGATCCGAGGGGTCGCGGCAATTGTTGGCTGCAACAACCCACGTTCCTCCCAGGATTATTTGCATAACAAGGTTGTCAAAGAACTCCTTAAACAGGATGTACTTGTGGTGCAAACCGGGTGCGGTGCGATCGCATCAGGAAAACTCGGTCTGCTTCTTGGTGAAGCAGGTTTGAGCGAAGTCGGGCCAGGCCTCAAAGAAATATGCGAAACGGTCGGCATCCCACCAGTACTTCATATGGGCTCCTGCGTGGATAACACCCGGATCTTAACCGTTCTGACCCAAATGGTAGAGGAAGGTGGACTGGGTGACGATATCGACAAGATCCCTGCCGTCGGTCTTGCGCCGGAATGGATGAGTGAAAAAGCACTGGCGATCGCCACATATTGCGTCGCTTCCGGCGCGTATGTGATCTTCGGAGGCGCGTCTCCCGTCAGCGGAATGCCTGATCGCGTATCCGACAGGACAAGGTGCTGAAATACATCAGTGAGGGATGGGAAAAGATCTACGGCGGTAAGCTGGAATTCATCCCTGATCCTGATGAGATGATCAAGGCTGCCCTCACGCACATCGATAAGAAACGAGCGGAGCTGGGTTTGCCGGAGTATGACTCTAACAAGTTTGGCCGTTCCGGTGATACACGGATGCGTGAATTGGAAGCTCTGCCGATGGAAAAGAAACGTGAAGCAATTTACGGAACCGTAAGTTGACATGCGGTTTTGGGTGATCGTTAACTTTCAGATTCTAACGATTGTGACCGGAAAATCTAGGAGCAATCCATGTCCAGGTATATAGCAACCAGAGCCATACGCGGTGCAAACGCATTAGTTACAGAAGCAGAGCTCATGCTCAACAAGGCTTTGAAGGAGAAGGGTGAGGACACCCCCGTTTCCTTTCCAAATACAGCCTATTACCTGCCAACAATCTTAGGCATGACCGGCAAATCGGTCGAAAAAATCGGCGACCTCAGACCGGTGATGCAACAGGCTCGCAACATGCTCCATTTGATCCCCTCCGAATCCAAGTGGACACCCTACCTCGGCGAGACGCTGGATTCTGGGATGGCTACGTTGCTGGCTGCAGAGACCATCGAGGCGGTTCGTTTTGTCTACGGTCTACAGCCGGAGCCGATGGAAGGATTCAAACTTGCAGGCGGCACCTCGTTTACAAGCCCAGATGCAAATAACAAGGAAGGGTCAAATGGTCACGACGCCCATTTGAATGGTCCCATCGACGATATTCAGCTTCGTTCATGGGGAATCCAACTCGTAGACGGTCGGATGCCGGGGTTCGCAGCCATAGTCGGCTGCGCCAGATCCAACGCGGTTGCGGTCAAGATCGTCCGGGAGCTGCAGCGTAGGAACATCTTATGTTTTCTGAGTGGTAATGTGAATGGACGCAGCATTATCCACCAGCTGCGTGAAGAAGGTGTTGAGCTGGGTTATGACACCTATACCGTACCTTTCGGTACGGATACCATTTCTGCCATCTATGCACTTGGATTTGCAACGCGTTCCGCGCTCACTTTTGGCGGATTAAAACCTGGCATGTCACGGGAGATCCTACTTTACAACAAGGACCGTGTTTTTGCGTTCGTCCTGGCGCTTGGCGAAGTGGATGATCTCAAATATGCAGCCGCGGCTGGTGCGATCAACTTTGGTTTTCCGGTGATTGCGGATACGGTCATTCCTGAGATCCTTCCAACGGGCGTAACCACTTATGAGCATGTGGTGTCCATGCCGTTTGACACGATCGAAGGGAAGGACGAGCTAGAAAAAGCTGAACGCCTGGTTCAGAAATGCATCGAGGTGCGAGGCGTCAAAGTTAAAGTATCCAATGTTGACGTTCCTGTACCCTATGGATCAGCATTCGAAGGCGAGGTTGTTCGGAAGGCTGATCTGCGGGTTGAATTCGGCGGAAAACACTCACGCTGCTTTGAATTTCTGCAGATGGCGAAACTAGACGAAGTTACGGATGGCAAGATCGAGGTCATCGGTCCGGATTTCTCCAATGTCCCCGCTCAGGGATCAACAGACATGGGGATCCTCGTTCAGGTCGCTGGTCGGACCATGCAGCAGGACTTTGAACCCGTACTTGAACGACAAATCCATTATTTTGTAAATGGTGCGAGCGGTGTCCAGCATGTAGGACAGCGGGACATCGCATGGATTCGTATTTCCAATATGGCTGCAGACAAAGGCTTCAGCCTGGAATCCTTCGGCAAGATCCTGCACGCACGTTTCCATGAGGACTTCGGTGCGATCGTGGACAAGGTTCAGGTAACTATCGTCACCGATCCGAAGCTTCACACTGAATGGCTGGAAAAAGCCCGGACGGCATACGACTTCCGAAATAAACGGCTTGCAGACCTTACTGACGATAAAGTCGATGAATTTTATTCGTGCACCTTATGCCAATCCTTCGCACCCAATCATGTGTGTGTGGTCTCACCGGAAAGACTAGGCCTTTGTGGTGCCTATAACTGGCTGGACTGCAAAGCTTCATTCAACATCAATCCGACTGGCCCAAATCAACCCATCAAGCTTGGAAAACTGGTGGATATGAAAAAGGGTTACTGGGAAGGAACAAACGACTATGCCAAGATAGGTTCCCACGGCGTAATCCAGGAAGTATCCATGTACTCGATCATGGAAAATCCAATGACCGCCTGCGGCTGCTTCGAATGCATCGTCATGCTTATCCCCGAAGCCAACGGCGTTATGGTGGTCTCACGCGAAGATACCGCAATGACCCCTGCCGGGATGACCTTCTCGACCCTGGCTGGAATCGCAGGCGGCGGTCTTCAGACCCCAGGAGTGATGGGTGTCGGAAAATATTATCTGATCAGCCCGAAATTTATTTCCGCCGACGGTGGATTCAAACGCGTAGTTTGGATGTCTTCTGTGCTAAAGGACAGCATGGCTGATGAATTAAATCATGTCTGCCAACGGGAAGGTGATCCGGATCTACTGGACAAAATCGCCGATGAAAGAAAGGTCAGCACGGTTGAGGACCTTCTGGCATGGCTGGAAGCTCACAACCACCCGGCGATGGCCATGGAGCCGATGTTCTAGCCTTAAAAATAATGAAAGAGAATGTGCTTGTCCGTGACATTATGACCGTAGGTGTACCAACCTGTAAATGGAACACACCGCTGGTAGAGATATCCCGACATCTGGTCGATCACAATGGCGAGGCTTTGTGTGTCTTAGATAGTGAAGGCCATGGGATTGGTGTTGTTGGTATAGATGAACTTATTAATGCCTACACGAAAGAAAATAAGGATTCAGCTTTAGCAGAAGAAATCATGACAGAAGGTGTACCAGAAATACAAGCCGACTTGTCCCTCAAAGTTGCAGCGAAAATTATGCAGGATAAAAAGGTCCGTGTTGCCTATTTGATGCACAATTCGGCTGGAATCATCTACCCCGCTGCCTACCTGACCTACCGGCACATCCTGAGATATATAGCTGCAATGGACGATAACGAGTTGAAAGATCTGGGTCTCGCTGCCGAGCGCAAGTCGCCGGTCCAAACATTCATCGAGCGAAGGGATGCAGCCAGAAAAAAAGCCGGAATGATGTGATCATTTACTTCGCATCCAGAATAAAAGGACTGAAGATGGTTATGTAAAAGATTAGGCAAGACAGAAAATGATTAAGCAGGAGACACAGCATGCCCCTCGAAATCCCTAAAGATAAATGGCCCGGAAGTATTCAAGCCGTAACCATAGGCGCAACATCGGCGGAAGGAGGCACCCGTACTAAAACCGTCGTTGTCGGCGGTGAAAAAACGATGCCTTTCCTGCAATTCGAAGCCCCTATGCCGAATAAACCGGTTGTAGCGCTGGAAATCAAATCGAAAAAGCCTGAAGATTGGTCACAATTATTAACGGATTCCTGGGGGGATGTGCTGACAGATCCTGGAAAATGGGCAAAGAAAGCCGAAGAGCTGGGAGCGGAGCTGATCGTTCTCGCCCTCAGCCTCGAAGATACACCTGAATCCTCAGTCAACGCGGTTAAATCCGTCCTTTCTTCTTCTGGGCTTCCACTTATTGTTTGGGGGCCAGGCCAGGCAGAAAAAGATAACGAACTGATCGTGCCGATCTCCGAGGCGTGTAAGGGAGAAAAATTAGTTCTGGGAATTTGCGAAGATAAAAATTATCGGACGATCGTCGCCACGGCGATGGCGAATGGTCATCTTGTTCAGGCGCGCACACCGATGGATGTCAACTTATCGAAACAATTGAACATCCTGATAAGCGATATGGGCTTGTCGCATGATCGAATCCTCATGGATCCCACGACCGGCGCGCTCGGGTACGGAATCGAATATGGCTATTCCGTAATGGAACGCCTGCGCCTCGCAGGTTTGCAGGGGGATGGTATGACCCAGCAACCCATGATCGTTACTCCAGGTTTCGAGGCCTGGAAGGCTAAAGAATCCAAGGTGGGCGAAGGGGTTCCAGAAGCCTGGGGGGATTGGAGTCGGCGTGCCATCCACTGGGAGACCATGACAGCCCTGGCTTTGATTGAATCAGGTGCAGATATCGTGGTCCTTCGCCATCCAGAATCCCTGGGACGAATTAAGAGTGCAATCTCGGAGTTGATGACGGCATAAACCACAGGACGGAGGCTCGAAGGAATCGATCACAAAGATCAATAGATTTCTTCGGATCGAAAGGAATTCAAAATGGCACTATCCGGAATCCAAATTTATAAACTTCTCCCGCAAA
>Ga0154778_1120_pt1 | contig 10306 bp, 8 predicted proteins | sample Rifle2008BG16ft_FD_105786 | JGI IMG/M metagenome (GOLD analysis project Ga0154778, IMG submission 105786) | Chloroflexi bacterium RBG_16_51_16 | reverse complement strand
GGGTGTTTGAAGCTTCGTAGATGTAATCTCCCAAATGGAGGACAAAATCAATGTCATCGTGGTCCGCCATCCGGGCATAGGCATTAAAGTAGCCTGCGTTGAATTTGGCGCAAGAGGTTTGAACGAACCTCACATGATTGGTATCCTGAGGGGGCAGGGTTTGGGTGCGACCTGTGGGGGAGGTCTCACCGAGTGCGTGGAATCGATAGTAATATCGGCAGCCGGGCTGTAAGCCATCCGGATCGACATGAACGCAATAGTCATTCTCCGCAACCGCCATGGAAGTACCCTCGCAGATGAGGTCATGAAATCGGTCTTCCTCAGCGACCTCCCATTTCACTTCGATGTCAGCATGATCTGCTGCGGTAATGCGGGTCCATAGGATGACGCGATCCTGCAAAGGATCGCCACTTGCGATTCCATGTCGAAAAATATTCATAGCTCCTCATGAGGGTTGATATGGATGACTAAACGTTTCATTTAAATATAATTGATCAAACTTATGGAAAAAAAATCAGAAATCGTCGAATAATGATATGGATTTCTAGATTAATATTTGCTGTCGATGTTTTTAAAAATGAATCCCCGGACACTACCTGATCTCGAAAGGCAGATGCCGGAATTAATCTAGTATTTGATCGAGCTGAGCTGGTGCAGCTTATCGATGCGATGAGTGGCGATTATCTGCCGTACGGTTCCAGTGAGACCACGCACCACCAATGAGTCTGTCCGGGCGCCATTCCCAAAATACCGAACTCCTTTGAGCAATTCGCCGTCGGTTATGCCTGTGGCTGCGAAGAAGACATCCTCAGAAGAAACCAGGTCGTCCATGGTCAATACTTTTTCGAAGTTGTAGCCAGCCTCGAGCCCGCGGCGGAGCTCCTTTTCATCCCGGGCATAGAGTTTGCCCTGGATCTCACCTCCCATGGCTCGCAGCGCGCAGGCAGCCAGCACACCCTCGGGTGTGCCTCCGATTCCAAACAGAACATCCACACCGGAATCAGGCCAGGCGGTCATCAAAGCCGCGGCTACATCGCCGTCAGGGATGACACGTATCCTTGCCCCCGCTTTACGGATTTCAGCGATCATGTCCTTGTGACGATCCCGGTCGAGGATGATGGTCGTCAGATCTTCCACCTGGGTGTGCTTCGCAGAGGCGATGATCTCGAGGTTTTCTGAAATAGATTTCTCAATGCTGATCCTTCCCCTGGCCTCGGGACCTACAGCAATCTTGTTCATATAGACGAAAGGACCTGGGTTAAACATGGTACCGCGCGGCGCCACAGCAACTGTCGCAAGAGAGCTGGATCTACCGAAGGCGAGCGGGCGGGTACCGTCGATGGGATCAACCGCGACGTCGACGGCCATGCCCGTGCCGTTACCCACGACTTCGCCATTAAAAAGCATGGGAGCATTGTCCTTTTCCCCCTCCCCGATAACGATGATCCCGTTCATATCAAGCGTGCCGAGCACCAGCCGCATGGCGTTGACCGCGGCCTGGTCTGCTTGCTCCTTGGCGCCGCGACCCATATAACGCCCGGCTGAAAGGGCGGCTGCCTCGGTGACGCGCGCGAGTTCAAGCGCCAGGTTACGGGTTGGGGTTATGCCTCCAAGGGTAGCCATCGGGCCTCTGCTATTTATAGAATGAACCAGCGCAGATAATAATAACCGATGAATGCACCCCACAACCAGGAATCAATCCGATCGAAGAAACCACCATGACCAGGTATGATCTGGCTTGAATCCTTAAAGCCAGACTGGCGTTTGAAAAGACTTTCGCCAAGGTCACCCAAAGGCGTGAGAACGCCCAGCAGCAATCCCAACAACGCGCCCTTCAGGATGGTGATCTGGCCCGCGAGATTGCCAAAATTTGTATAGGCGTATGCAAAAAAAGAACCGGCAAGTACGCCTGTAAAGATGCCGGCCGCATAACCCTCCCAGCTTTTTTTCGGGCTGAGACGCTTGGCCATTTTATGTTTGCCGTAAGCAGCACCGATTGAGTAAGCACCTGAGTCAATTAGCCAGACGATTGGGAGGACCAGCATGAACCACCAACCGCCGAACGGGAGTGTACGAATATCAAGCAGGTAAGCCCCCACCCAGCCGATGTAAACTAGTCCGCCTGCTGTTGCACCAAAATCAAGCGCGGCTTGCTCCCGGCCACGCTCATAGCTGAGTAAATGCCAGGCTAGTGACAGGAGGACGAGTATGCTTAAAACAGTTCCCGAGTGATTCGGGAAGAACATCCGCGCTGCGAGGATAAGCCCTACGCCTCCCACGGTCAGAACCATTCCTGGTAGGGAATTAACCGCGTGAAACATATGGACATACTCCCAGGCAGCACCTATGATGAAAATCGAGATCAAGATGAAATAGAAAATCCCCCCGAGGATGATGGCAGGCATGCCGATCAAAACCAGCGCCAGGGAGGTGATGACCCTCCTACGCATTCGATTCCTGAAGCTCGCTGGAGGAAACCTTTCCATATCGCCGCTCCCGATGGGCGAACGCTTCCAGGGCCAGGCGATATTCATCCTTGTTGAAGTCCGGCCAATAGGTGGGGGTAAAGTACCATTCCGAATAGGCAGCCTGCCAGATCAGGAAATTACTGATGCGGAGCTCGCCGGAAGTGCGAATTACAAGATCGGGATCAGGAACACCAGCGGTATACAGGTAGCGGCTGACCATTTCATCATCCACGTTTTCCGGGAGAATGCCATCTTTCATCATCCGCTGGATCGCCCAGACGATCTCGTCCCGACCGCCATAACTAAAAGCAACAATCAATATCAGCCGATCGTTATTCTTTGTGCGCTCAATTGCCTTCAAGACCTTGCCGCGCAAGCGCGGCTCCAGTCGTTCTAGGCGACCGATGTGGCGCAGCTGCACACCCTCCCGGTTCAGTTCCTCAAGCTCACGGTCGATCACATCCTGGACAATCCCCATCAAACCCTGCACCTCCTCCGGTGGCCTGCCCCAATTTTCCGTTGAGAAAGCGTAGATCGTAAGATATTGAATCCCAAACTCAACCGAGGCGCGGATGATCCGGCGCAGGTTTTCAGTGCCGGCTTTGTGCCCCGCCAGGCGCGGCAATCCACGCTGCAGAGCCCAACGTCCATTGCCATCCATGATGATGGCGATGTGACGAGGCAGCTTGTCCAACGGGATGTTTAGTGTGGACTCAGGCATTGCTTATAAAGCAGAATGGCCATCAGGCTTGTGTAGAAACATGATCAAACCTCCAGGATCTCTTTTTCCTTGTTCTGACCGAGCTGATTGATGTCTTCTATAAATTTATCCGTCAATTTCTGGAGATCCTCTTCACCGCGATTCAAATCGTCCTCGGAGATCAGCTTTTCTTTTTCAAAGTCACGCATATCGTTGTGTGAGTCACGCCGGATGTTCCTCACAGCCACGCGAGCTTCCTCCAATCTGTGATGGACATGCTTAACGAGCTCCCGGCGCCGTTCCTCGTTTAAAGGAGGCAGGTTGAGGTGGATAGCCTTGCCGTCATTATTAGGGTTAAGCCCAAGATCAGATGACTGGATCGCCTTCTCGATATCCTTCACGGTGGACGGATCGAAAGGCTTAATCATCAGCGAACGCGGTTCCGGGACACTGATACTTGCTAACTGCATGAGCGGGGTGGGAGAGCCATAATATTCAACCGGCAGTTTTTCTACCAGGGCAGGACTTGCCCGTCCGGTCCTAATGGCAGCCAAATCGTCCGTGAGCACCTGGATGGATCCATGCATCCGTGATTCGGCATCCTTCAAGATGTCTTTGATCACCATCTCCTCCTGAACAGTCCACTGATACTGGAATCAAACAAGATTCACCGGATCGTTTGCCAGTTTAAGGATACACCATAATTCCGAATCATGCTACTTCCACACCACTTGTGATGGGAAATGAGATGAATTTGATAGTGAAAACAAGCAGCGAGGCTGAACACCAAGGCTCAGCTATGGATCAATGTTCCGGTCCGTTCACCCCGGAGAGCGCGCATCAGCGCATCTTCATCCCAAAGGTTCAAAACAAGGATCGGTAAATTATTATCCCGACATAAGGTGACCGCGGTTGCATCCATCACTTCAAGCCTGCGGCTAATGATTTCATCGTAAGTCAGGTCTTCAAATTTACGAGCCTGTGAATTCTTGGCAGGGTCAGCGTCATAAACGCCGTCCACTTTCGTGGCTTTGATGAGGACATCACAATCCAATTCCGTCCCGCGCAAAGCTGCCGCGGTATCCGTCGAGAAGAATGGGTTTCCGGTTCCTGCGCTGAAAATGACCACCCGACCTTTTTCCAGGTGGCGGATTGCCCTGCGGCGGATATAAGGTTCTGCCAGGGCGCGCATTTCGATCGCGGATTGGACGCGGGTAAGAACATCCTGCCTTTCAAGCGCATCCATGAGGACGAGGGAATTCATCACAGTGCCCAACATTCCCATGGAATCAGCAGTAGCCCGGTCCATACCGCGATCCAACCCCTGCTTACCCCGCCAGATATTGCCGGCACCGATCACGACCGCGACCTGTACTCCGGTCTGATGCACACCTTTGATCCGGCTGGCAATGGCTTCGGCTTCGGATACGTCAATCCCAAAACCAGAATTGCCGCCTAGGGCTTCACCACTTAATTTAAGCAGGATGCGATGGTATTTAAGTCCACTCATGGCTCAGCTCCTTCACGATTAACTCCCGACCCAAATCGAGAACGACTCCGCATCGAAAAAGGATGCGGGTGGCATGGTTGGCCACTCGCATCCTTCTATCGAAGTCAGGGTGATGTTCGGTTGAACATCATGTTCAATTTGAAATATTTTCACCAAGCTCCCAACGCTGGAAACGGCGGACGACTATACTCTCCCCGATTGCAGCCACGTTTTGGAGGATAAGTTTCTCGACATTAATGGTTTCATCACGGATATATAACTGGCTTAAAAGGCAGACTTCTTCCCGATATTTATCCAACCGACCCGCGATAATTTTATCCAGTACATTCTCAGGTTTGCCTTCTTCTTTTGCACGTGCCCGGGCGATCTCAGCTTCATGGTCCAGCTCACTGGCAGGGATATCGTCTGCCTTTATATACCTGGGAGAACTGGCTGCGATCTGCAAGGCTAATTCGTGGGCCAGAATGCGGAACGGGTCAGAACGGGCTACGAAATCGGTCTCACAATTCACCTCCACCATCACACCAACCCGACCGCCACCATGGGAGTAAAGCTCCACAAGGCCGTTATAGGTTTGTCGATCGGCTCGCTTGGCGGCTGTAGCCATTCCCTTCTCACGAAGCCAATCCACGGCTTTTTGGAAATCACCGTTCGAAGCTTCAAGCGCTTTCCGGCAATCCAACATGGGAGCCCTGGTTGCAGCTCGCAGTTCTTTGATCATTTCGGTTGTTATTTCCATGTTGCCTCAGTGCTATCCGGGACCCGGTTCGTCATTCGTCGGTTTCGATTCAGGTTCGCCCGAAGGTTCAACTGTAGCCTGGGTGATTTCCTCCTTAACTTTCCGGCCCTGGGCTTTAGCTTTGGTTACCGCTTTTTCGTCGACTTTATTTTCATCCTCGGCCAGGATCTCCTTGGGTGCTTCTTGAACAACCGGTTCAGGTTCAGTCACGACCTTCCGTGAAACATTCAGCTTGGCAAGTGTAGCTTCGCCCAGCAGGACTTCCTCGACCATTTCCTCATCCGGTTCAACCCCGGCAGCTACCGCGCGAGTTGGCTTGGGAGTATAAGCGGGTTCTGCTTCCGTGGATGGCTGCTGGTCGAGATCCTCCTCCTTGCGCATGGTCTTTCCTTCCAATACAGCGTCCGACACTTTGGCAACGAGCAATTTGATAGCCCGGATGGCATCATCATTCGATGGAATAACGTAATCAATTTCTTGAGGATTGCAATTGGTATCCACGAGTGCTACGATCGGAATTTGGAGAATATTGGCTTCGTGTACGGCCGCTTCTTCACGGCAAACATCGACAACGAAAAGCATATCCGGCCTGCGTTTCAATGTACGCGCACCTGACAGTCTAGTCTGCAACCGAAGAATCTCGCGTTCAATTAACAAGCCTTCCTTCTTGGTCAGGTGCTCGAGCTCCTTGTTGTCACGCAATTTCTCCAACCGCTCCAACTCCTGGATGCGCTTATAGATGGTTGCCCAATTGGTGAGCATGCCGCCCATCCAACGTTCGGTGACGTAAGGCATCCCGCAGCGGTTGGCTTCCTCGGCAATGGTCTCCTGGGCCTGGCGTTTTGTGCCGACAAATAGGAGGATGCCCCCTCCAGCGACGAGATCACGAATGACTGTGAAGGCCTGGTTGAGGTATTTAACGGTCTGTTGAAGATCGATAATATGAATACCGTTGCGTTCCGTGAAAATATACGGCTTCATACGCGGATCCCATTTGTTGGTCCGATGACCAAAATGCACTCCGCTCTCCAGCAGGGCTTTCATTGAGATGGCAGACATTATGGCTCCTGTACACCATTCGACGCACGCCCGAAGGATGTTGGGCGTAGCTCGGATAAGGTTTAGTGGGAATGATCACCCACTCAGGGACGCTTATTGCCCGTCCCAGGCAGAATATGTGGCGCCGAAGCGCCACATAAACATTATACCATGCCCTCAGGTGAGGCTAGGGTTCCCACTCGGTTTTAAGAGAAGAAACCGGATAAATTCTTGATAGAACCCATCAGACAGGAGCAGGCTGCCCAAATAATTGCTGCTCCGCAAGCCTGATCCGGTTATAAAGATCCGGTTTCGACTCGATATCCCTCGAAATTTTTTCGATCGAATACATGACTGTGGTGTGATCACGACCGCCCATGGCAGCACCAATTTGAGGATAGGAAGTGTTAGATATCTTGCGCAACAAGTACATGACAACCTGCCTGGGTTCGACCACTTTCTGAGAGCGGTCCCGGCCGACCAGGGCTTCCACGGTCGTGTGCCATTGATGAGCAACCACTTCCATGACCTTCTCAGGAGGGAAAATCAAGTTTTGGGGCAGAAGATCGACCAGGGCCATTTCAACCAGGTTGGGTGTCAGGGCGGAACCACTCAGCTCCGCAAAGGCGAGAATGCGGTTCAAGGCTCCTTCAAGTTCGCGAATGTTCGACTGCACCCTGCGGGCGACCGTTTCAAGAATATCGTCAGATATTTGCCTGCCTGCTCGTTCGGCTTTGGAACGCAGAATGGCGACCCGTGTTTCCAAATCTGGAGCCTGAATATCTGCACTAAGACCCCATTCAAAACGCGAGCGCAGCCTCTCCTCCAGGGTGACGAGGGACTTTGGGGGCCGGTCGGAGGATACAATGATCTGCTTATCCTGACCATGCAGGGTGTTAAAAGTGTGAAAGAATTCCTCCTGAGTGGATTCCTTTCCAGCGATGAACTGAATATCGTCTACCAAGAGCATATCCGCAGATCGGTAGACCTCCCGAAAGGCCTGGGTGGTATGCGTCCGGATGGCATTGATCATGTCATTGGTAAATTCTTCCGAGGAAACATAAAGAACATTAAGACCCCGGAGGTGGCAGGCATTCCCAATCGCATGCAACAAATGCGTCTTTCCCAGTCCGACCCCACCATAGACGAACAGAGGATTGTATGCACGAGCCGGTTTTTCTGCAACAGCCTGGCAGGCAGCATGAGCAAGCCGGTTGCCGGATCCAACCACGAATGATTCAAAGGTATAACGAGGATTAAGACTGATGTTGCGGCTAGGAGTGGGGAGCGATTCAGTATCAAAAGACGACGGAATGCTTTCCTGCTCGCCGAAGTCGTTCTTTGGTTCCGGGGATGGCTGAACGATGAATTCTATCGAGACGTTTGAATTAAGAATGCCGATCAAGAGACGGCTGATGGTACTGGAAAGGCGGCTATCAAGCCAGTCCCGGGCATACGCATTGCCAACGCCGACCTGCAGTATGCCATTTTCGTAGGAGAGAGGCCGTGTATCGCGTACCCATGTGTCGAAGGATGCCCTCGGCATTTCCAATTGAAGCTGTCCCAGTACAGATTGCCAGGCCTGATCTGCATTCATATTCTCTTCCCTCGCAATATCTATAAAGTACGTGCATCTAAACCCTGAAATCGAACGAAATCTATCCAAATGAATTTGAACTACCGTTATAAGTGAAGCTGGGAATGTGGAACCCACCCACATCTATTTATTTCAGCGCAATTTCATTCTAGCAGATAAGCCAGTCAGAATGCCTCCGCCTGACCTACGCCAATCTAAAATTTTTCTTTTTTTTAAGGTCGAGAGATGTTAAAGAATTTTGGTTTATTCGTAGGGAAGTTTTTCAATTGCTAGAACGTGCGTTTCAGCCAGCGATGCACAAATTCAGGGTCATGCCACCACATATGGGCATTAATAAGAGATAAGCAGACTTTCCCCTTGTATCATCTTAATAAACTGATGGATGAAGAAACGGAGATATATATGGATTGTGTCCCTAATACAAGTGATTCAAAACCAAGATTATGAAGGGAAATTGTCAATAGCAAATTTATTCATGAAGATAAGTGGATAACGGAGTTTTATAAATGGAATCCTGCTTACAACACTGTACATCCAGGCAATGGAAGGCTGCCAATTCCACTTTTTCCAAAATCAATTAATCGGGTCTCGTCCAAATGTATCGGTTCATCTACTGAGCAGGATGATGGAAGTCATGATCTTACAGAAGAAATATTGATGTCCGCTTACTCAAAAAATCCTTATCTTAATAAGCACAGGGATCAAATGCGGTAACAGGATTATCCAGGATTACCCTCCATTTCTGCGATTACCAGGCTCACCTGATATCGATCAGTAGGTTGGGATAACCAAGAAAATTCAAACGATTGTTTTAATTGTGCGAATCGCGTGGTACCCAGGCCAGAATGGTTGTACCTCCCCCGATTGTAGAGCTGATATCCACCTCACCGCCGGCAGACCGGGCGCGAGACTGCATGTTGGATAGACCATGCCCGAGTGTCGAAGTCATTTTTTCAAGTTCAAATCCCTTGCCATCGTCTCGGATTTCCAAGAGTACACGATCCTCGGTTGTCCAGACGGAAACGTGGGCGTTCTTTGCCTTAGAATGCTTTGCTGTATTGGCCAGTGATTCCTGGCAGATATGGAATAATGCTGCTGCCCGGAACTGCGGCAGGTCCCTCAGATCTGTATCGGGTAGCGTAAGGCTGATCTCGGAAAAAGTATTGGCACGATACTCCACGATCAGGCGCTTAATCCCGCCGACCAAACCATCCGTACCCAGCTGCCGCGGACGTAAATCCAGAATATAAGCACGGATATCCTTGATCGCTTGATTCAACGATTCAATGCTGCGTTGGATACGTTCTTTCGGAATACCGGTGTCTAAATCATGATAAACACTTTCCAAAGATAATCCGACGGCGTAGATGGACTGGATGATGCCGTCATGCAAATCCATACCAATCCGGTCCCTTTCTTCGAGCACAGCCAGGCGCCGGGCATTTTGATGCAAGCGCGCATTTTCAATTGCCAGACCGGCCCAGGTTCCTACCGCTGCCACCAGATCCACGTTGAGGTCATCGATCGGTTCCGTGCTGCGGGTGAGGACGCTCATCACCCCCATGATATTCTCACCCGAAACCAATGGTGTGCAAACCATTTGGCGGAAACCCGCTTTAACTACGCCATCACGCATAATCCGCACATCTGCAGGGAGGTCTCGGCTGACAGCCGATTTGCGAGATTCAGCTACCAATCCAATGAACCCCTCACCCACTTTGAATATATTGCGAAGCCAGAAAACCTCTGCAGCCTGGCCGCGATGAAGTACCATCCGCAATGTTTCGCCGTCGTCTTCGAGGAGAAATATTTCGCCCGCCTCCATTTTCATGTAGGACATGACCTGACCAAGGGTTATTTTGAGGATCTCATCCACTTCCAAGCTGCCCGTGAGGGTGGTTGCTATTCCATTTAACAACGCCATATCGACGTTTCGGCGGGTGAGCGTGATATCCCGCTCTTTCATTTGTTCCACCAGCCTGGCGTTCTGGATGGCGGTTGTGGCATACGTAGCCAGCATTTGGATGATCTTCTCATCATCCGCCGTGAATTCAGGGGCATCCAACTTTTCCGTGAGGTAGATCTGACCAAGCTGGCGATCAACCGCACGGATCGGTACACCAAGAAAACTGGTCATGGGAGGGTGATTGGGAGGGAATCCAACAGAATGCGGGTGCTCGCTAATTACCGGTACGCGCACGGGAAGATCCGTGTCCATCAATTCGCCAATCAAACCCAGCCCCAGCGGTGGATG
>Ga0154778_1058_pt5 | contig 10334 bp, 9 predicted proteins | sample Rifle2008BG16ft_FD_105786 | JGI IMG/M metagenome (GOLD analysis project Ga0154778, IMG submission 105786) | Chloroflexi bacterium RBG_16_51_16 | reverse complement strand
CTGCAGCAGAGCCCGGCCAATGCCTCTGCGCTGGAAATGAGGGTCAACCGCAAGCGTCGCGATCCAAGCCCAGCCTTCTGCCGGACGGGGGTCACCAGCGATGAAGCCCACCATATTGTTTTCTTCGACGGCTTTAAACCTCGTGACTTCCGGATAACTTAACACCGCGATCAATTCCAGGAACGACCACGCATCTTTCCCAAAACATGCCTGTTCGAGTTTCCGCAAGCCGGAGTAATCGATCAAAGAAGCAGAGGTTATGATCATAAAAAAAAGAAAAGCCTCCCGCTAGTCGGCGAGAGGCTTTATTTTATCTTACTACCCGAGAATTTCCTGTTATTTACCTCAAATCATTTAAGAATGTTTCCCCATCGTCACTTCTTGGAGTCTTTACCCAGGAAGTTGTCCAACAGGCTGGTGAATTCCATTGGGAAAATATATTTCGTCGAGGCGCTGGACCCGATTGATTTCAACGCTTCGAAATACTGGAGGGTCATCGTCTTCTGATCGATGTTCTTGGCAGCCCCAAAGATCGTTTCCAATGCCTGGGCAAAACCCTCAGCTTTCAAAAGTTGAGATTGCCTGAGACCCTCAGCTTCCAGAATTGCGGATTGTTTCTGACCTTCGGCACGCAGGATGGCGGCTTGTTTTTCACCATCCGCTACATTGACGTTGGCCTCGCGGGTACCGGTCGATTCCGTGACCACAGCGCGGCGGACGCGCTCGGCGGACATCTGGCGGTTCATGGCCTCCTGGACTTCCCTCGGCGGAATGATCTCGCGGATCTCCACATTGGTCACCTTCACGCCCCAGCGTTCGGTCACCTCATCCAGTCGGGTGCGCAGCATGGTGTTGATGTGCTCACGTTCCGAGAGCACGTCATCCAGGGGGATACCTCCGATGACCGCGCGGAGTGTGGTGGTAGCCATACCCTGGGCAGCCTGTTCAAAATTTCCGACCTGGAGTACGGATTCGGTCGGGTCGAGCACCTTGTAATACCACAGGAAGTCGATCGAGATCGGTGCATTATCTTTCGTTATGGAGGTCTGGTGCGGGATCTCACGCACCTGTTCGCGCAGGTCGACTCTCACGGCTCGATCGATCACCGGGATCAACAGGACGATGCCCGGTCCTTTGGTGCCTACACAGCGGCCAAGGCGGAAAACAACCAGGCGCTGGTACTCGGGCACGATGCGGATGGCATTAGCCAGGAAAACCAGGCCAAGGATGATCACGCCCCCGATCAGACATAATGCAGTGCTGCCTAAATATTCCATTTGCTCACTCCTTATGAATCGGAATTGGATGAATCAGCTTTTTCGACCACGAGAACAAATCCTTCCCTGCGAACTACTCTGACGGTCTTCCCCGGCGCAATGGGATCCTCACTGCGAACCGACCAAAGTTCGCCTGCAATTTGGGCACTGCCCTCCTCGTGGATCCTCGTCTTGCTTTCTCCAAGTGTACCTGTCAGGGAATCCAGGTCATGGGATGGTCGGGCTAATGAAGCCTGGATGGATTTTCGAATCGCAATCCATAAAAATCCAGTCACAAGCAGGGAGGCAGTAGCTGCCAGGAAGGGATTGACTGCCGGAAGGCCGCTTTCCGTGGCAAAGAGAAAAATAGAACCTCCGAGTAGCAGCAGGATCGCCACGGCTAAAAAACCTTCCCGTTTAGGTTTCTGGAGTGCATAAATAAACGGAAAAACGCTGAGAATTAACAACCCGAGTGCCCAGGCGTTAAATTCGAGGTTGTAAACGGCATAACCGGCGAGTGCAAGCATGAAAAAAGCCCCCACCTCAAGCAAACCGGTACCCGGCGAAGCGATGGCGAGCAAGCTCAGGACGACGCCGGAGAGCAGCACCAGGTAGGCTACATTCGGCTCCAGCAAAAAGTTCATTGCTCCTCCAAATTCATTATACAACAGCTAACTTCGGTCTCTTTTCATATATACGTTTTCCCAGTCTTTCGGTCGCACAGGATCCGATCAACCCGGTTTAGCAACCAACTGGCGCTGTTCTTCAGTCATCCAGGCAGAGGACAAAAGACCTCCAACCGTCCGATGTATAATTGTCCGGCTGGGTCGAACGAAATACAGGCAATCTCTTGAATTTCAAAAAAATCTGTGTGCTCGGTCTTGGATACATCGGGTTGCCCACGGCTTCCACTTTTGCTGCGAACGGTTTGGAAGTCCTGGGTGTCGATGTCAATCCGAAGATCATCGATACCCTGCGCAATGGAGGCATCCACATCCAGGAGCCTGGACTGAGAACCGTGGTTGAGTCTGCCATCCGCAGCGGCAACCTTACAGTTGCCGCCATACCGGAGATGGCGGATGCATTTCTTATCGCTGTACCGACTCCCTTTCTCGAGGCTGAGTTTGGCGAATTCTCTGGACACAAATACAAACGGGCGGATATGAGGGCGGTCACAGCGGCTGCAGAAGCGATCCTGCCCTGCCTGCGATCAGGTAACCTGGTTGTACTTGAATCCACCTCCCCACCGCGGACGACGTTGGACCTGGTTGCTCCCATCCTTGAACGTTCAGGGATGAAGGCCGGCAAGGACTTTTATTTATGCTATTCGCCTGAACGGGTGCTGCCAGGTCAGATCATGCGTGAATTAATCGAGAACACCCGCGTGATTGGTGGAGTCAATCCAGCCTCCGCGCAGGCAGGGAGGGACCTTTACGCTTTATTCGTTAAGGGCGAGATCATCGAAACCGATGCCACCACAGCCGAAATGGTCAAGTTGATGGAGAACACCTTCAGGGATATCAATATCGCGACAGCCAATGAATTTTCGCGGCTGGCTGAAAAATTCGGTGTGGATGTCTGGAAGGCCATCGAACTGGCTAACCGTCATCCTCGGGTGAACATCCTGGACCCGGGACCCGGTGTGGGTGGTCACTGCATCAGCGTGGACCCCTGGTTTCTCGTCGAAGCTGCACCGGAAATCACACCCCTGATCTATCAAGCTCGCATGGTAAATGATGGCCAGCCTGAATTTGTCCTCCAGAAGATTCGACAAGCATTGGGAGTCCAACTGGCGGGGAAACGGATCGCTGCCCTGGGCCTCGCCTACAAGCCGGATGTTGATGATATGCGCGAAAGCCCGGCAGTCCGGGTTGTACAGAAATTGAAAAACGAAGGTATGGAAGTATTTTGTTGGGAACCTTTCAAACCTGACCAGCTGATTAATGGGATTAAGGTCAGCCCGTCACTTGAATCTGTTTTAAAAGAAGCGGAGGCGCTGCTCCTGCTCGTCAACCACACAGCCTTCCGCGCACTGGATCCTGGTCAGGTCTCGAAAATGACTCCTGCGCGGATCGTAATCGACACCGTGAATGGCTGGGATCCGCTCCAATGGAATAAGGCAGGGTTTAAAGTTTTTCGCCTGGGCGATCATCAACAGTCATCGATATAGATCGAATATATTTCCAAAGTCTATGAAAGTATTATCTGTCATTGGAACCAGACCAGAGGCTGTAAAGATGGCTCCGGTTGTACGCCTGCTCAAACAGACCGCTGGCATCGAGGCGCGCCTGTGCGTGACCGCACAGCACCGCCAGATGCTGGACCAGGTGCTTAAACTCTTCGAGCTAAAACCTGACTATGACCTCGACCTCATGCGTGACGACCAAACCCTGGCTGAGCTCAGCGCCGCCATATTTAAACATCTGGACCACGTCTTAGTCACCTTTAAACCGGACTGGATTCTTGTTCAGGGCGATACCACCAGCGTCGCCATCACGGCTTTGCTTGCGTATTATCACAAGATCAAGGTGGGACATGTGGAAGCTGGGCTGCGCACACACGACAAATGGCAGCCCTTCCCCGAAGAGATCAACCGCAGGGTGGCCGGTGTGGTCGCGGACCTGCATTTCGCTCCCACCGAGTGGGCACGCCAGAATCTGCTCCGCGAAGGCATCAAGGATGAGATGATCCTAGTATCGGGTAACCCGGTCATCGATGCACTTCAGCACGTGGCTGCTCAACCGGAACCTCCGCAGGTAAGCAGTCTCCTGAAACAGATGCGAATTGCTCCTAAAAAATCGGTGTTGTCAAACCATGAACACGCTGCTGAACAAGCTCGCAATCGCCAGGGTAACAGCTCACAAATGATCCTGGTGACCGCACATCGGCGGGAAAATTTTGGCGCACCCCTTGAGAACATCTGCCTGGCGTTGAAAAAACTTTCAGAACGCGGGGATGTCGAAATCCTTTACCCGGTCCATATGAATCCCAAGGTACAGAAACCTGTCCACCGCATCCTGGATGGTCTGCCGCATATCACGCTTGTACCGCCCATGGATTACCTGCCCCTGGTACACCTGATGAAACACGCTAGACTCATCCTGACCGATTCAGGCGGCATCCAGGAGGAAGCCCCGGCGTTCGGCGTACCCGTGCTCGTCATGCGAGAGCTGACGGAAAGACCGGAGGGGATTGAAGCCAACCTCCTGAAGTTGGTGGGAACGGACACGAACCGGATCGTCGAATCGGCCAGCCAATTGCTGGATAATGAGGCGCTGTACAACAGCATGGCGAGGGCTGCCAATCCATTCGGTGACGGTCACGCCGCGGAAAGAATTGTCAAAGGATTGCTGACTTACTCATAATTATATGCCCGCCCTTTGGTCCCATAGCTCACTGGGTAGAACAAGCGTATCTTAATCGCTTGGTCGAAAGTTCGAATCCTTCTGGACACACATCCTGAAGGAAAGGCGGGATGGAGTTGTATTCTTTTCTGGAAGATGGATTTGTTGAATTTCCAAGTAATTTTATGTTTTGATAAATAATACAAGATAAAATAGCTTGAATAACCGTGCGAAGATAATTTCTTGCGCACAATCCATCGAATCAACTCCATATTAAGTACAGGTGAATGTATGGCTCAAACAGGTCTTCTTCTTATCACAGATATTACTGGCTATACAAAATACGTCCACCAAACCGAGCTTGAACATGCAAAGAGCAGTCTGGCGGATTTGCTCCATTTGTTGATCGACTACACCCGTTTACCACTGATCCTATCCAAACTGGAGGGCGATGCGGTATTTGCCTATGCATCTTCTGAAGGCTTTTTGCAGGGACAGACACTGGTTGAAATGCTCGAGTCTACTTATCTCGCCTTTCGCAAAGCGCTTGAGTTAATGATTCGTAATACAACCTGCACGTGCGCCGCCTGCCGCAGTTTGAAAGACCTCGACCTGAAATTCTTAGTCCACTACGGTTCCTTCACCATCCAAAAACTGAACGAATATCGCGAGCTGTTGGGCAATGACGTCAATCTGGTCCATCGCTTGACGAAGAATCACATCAAGGAACAAACCGGTTTTGGGGCATACGCAGCCTACACAGAGGCGAGCATCGAAAAAATGGGATTGAGGGAGATTTCCGGGAGCATGGTTTCCCATCGCGAAACCTTCGCAGATGTCGGCGAAGTGCATTTGTACGTTCAAAATATGCACGACGTTTGGGAAAGACGTGTCAATGAAGTACGAATAACAGCACAGAAGAACAACATGATGGGCCAGCTTGAATTTTACTTTCCTTATCCACCTGAGGTCATGTGGCAATATATAATTGCTCCCGAATTTCGCTCGGTTATTAATGGTTCTGAGTATCAGGAGTTCAAAGATCTGTCCGCGGGGCGCGCCGGTATTGGTTCGTTATATGTATGTGCGCACGGAAAGAATCAAATTCTACAACCCATCTTGGACTGGGAGCCCTTTGAGGGATATACAACATCTGATCTGATTATGGGTGCGCAGTATCTTCATACTATTCAAGTAGTCCCTGCCGGAGACGGCACGAACCTGAAGTATTCGGTAGGTGTTTTGGAAATATCCCCTGCTAAATTCCTGATCTTAAAGTTAATGACTCGCGGGTTTTTTGTATACAAGAAGTCCATGTTTGCGAAACTGCGTCAACGTATCGATCAGGATGTATTTGAGCGCGGAGCTTTTGTTACGATTGAAAGCCGCATCAGCACACAGGCGGTCACTGATACAGTTGCAAACCATTTTCCAACTGGCGAATAGCACTGTCTCACCCTGATCAAGACAAATTGATTGGCGTGATGGTTTGTCTCTTCTGCTAGCCCCCCGCAGGCACCTCGACCCCCTCCGCCCTGCGGCCACCTCGACCCCCTCCGCCCTGCGGGCACCCCGCAATCCCGGACCCAACACCCGGGGCAGGCAAGCGCACGGGGAAGGCCTCCCCCAAATACGCATGTAATGATTAACGAGGAGAATGGGATTATTGGAATAATGGGACTGTGAACTGATCTTATGATGTGAAGTTGCGTATTTGGGGGAGGAGGGAGGGGGTCGGTCACGCCGCGGAGAGAATTGTGAAAGGATTGTTGTCTTACCCAGATTAAGTTGTTAAGGTTCAGAGGCAGCGATCACGACGGGCGCGCCAGGGCACACCATGGTGTGCCCCTACGGTTAATACGAGGTATCCATTTCAGCAAGGGGGTCCTTGCGGGGGACGGTTAGAGGTGCGGTGGAGATGGACCAATTGAGTTTATCCAGGATGGCGGTGAGGGAATCGGTGACGGGGATGTCGTCGTGAATGAGGAGACCATTCTCGTCGCGGCGACCATCGGGGACACCCCAACGCATAATTTTGCTAGGACCAGGGATGATCTCGGCTTCACAGGCAGCGTACTGGCGATCGGTTTCAGCGGTGGGGACGCAATCCCGAAAGCGACCCGTGTTGATGATGGCGAGGAAGCCGTAGGCAAGCTCGCTCTTGACCTGCTGGGTGAACTTGACGGGGATGACACGAGTAGGGAAGGCTTTGTCGAGCATTGCCCATAGACCTTCGCCGACACCGGTAGCGTCAATGACGATGTGAAGGGGATTCATGGCTTCGGCAAGGGATTTCAGCTGACCGAAGACGGTTAGATGGTTCTCTCCGGTCCACTGTTGGGTGTGGATGACCCGGTAGGTGGGGGCTTGCTGGATCTCCAGCGTGGAAAGATCGATCTCAACGACACGCAGGTTCACGGAATCCTGCCCGCGCGCTCGGAACAATTCAACATCAATTCTTCCCGCCGAAAAATGAGATTCTTCCTGGCCGGCGACGTCGAGGAGGAAGGCGACCTCACCCCGACCCTCCCCTAAAGGGGAGGGAGTATCAGGTGTCGGGTGGCATGTGTCAACTTCCAGCCCCCCTCCCGCTCCCCCATATTCTTCGAAAATAGGGGGAGAGAAGGCAAAGGAGGAGGGAGAATTCGGTCAGAGCGCATGAGAAGGCTGTGGATCGGCGGCAAAACATGCTCCTCGAGTTGAACGCCAAGTAACGGATGAAGTACTGGGGGGTTTCTTAATATGGGGAAAACCATTTTCACGTATTATATTGAATGAAAAATCAACTGAACCTAACAAGATCCAAAAAGATCTAGTCCGCAGGTTTGGATATTGTACGGAAACGGGTGTACACCTTGTGGATAATCGGCGTAGACAGATTGCAAAATGATTAAGGAGAGGAGGCCAACTTTATCGTAAGAGAAAATCCATTGTAATAATCGTTGCGGAATCACGGCGCAAAGCGCCAGAGTAACAATATATCCAATTCAATTTTGATCAACTTAGAGGTGCTAAATGGCCAAGACTGTTAAGAAACGGTTTGATACCCCAGATGAAACACGACCGATTACCAACGGCAAGGTGGAGGTCGTGAAATTTGGTGATATGCAAGTAATGCGTACCACCTTTGAGCCCAAATGGCGCTGGTCGGAATCCATTAAACCTATCGTAAAAACAGATAGCTGCCAAGTCCATCATATCCTTTATGTCATTTCAGGACGAATGACTGTAAAGATGGACGACGGCTCGATTGTGGAATTCGGACCCGGTGATGTAGGTGAAATCCCGCCGGGACACGACGCCTGGGTGGTTGGCGATGCAGCGTGCGTCAGCCTCGATTTCGCAGGCGCCGCCAAGTACGCGAAGCCGCCGGGATAGAGTTATCAACCAAACTCACTGAGATACCTTAATAAAAAGAAAATGCTCAGCCGAGAATTGCTCGGCTGAGCATTTATTTACGGTCCAATTCACGCTTCAATCGCACTCAAATGCATCCCCCTTACTAGTAAGACAAAGGAGAGGGGAGTGTTTTTATAGCCATCTTACAGCAAAGGCGGAAGAGGACCTCAGCCCAAACCAATCCACCCGTTGGGCACCCCGCAACCCCGGACCCAACACCCGGGGCAGGCGAACGCAAGGGACACGCCTCCACTTAAGTGGAGGAGATTGCCCCTCACCCCTTCCTCTCTCCGCTGCGCTACGAGACGCTTCGCGGTCTCCCCGACGGGGAGAAGGGTTTGATGAGGTGAGGGGTGTGGAATGGCGGGATTTCCCAAGTAGAACACCCGGACTTCTCGCTCCGCTCAGCTTCGTCGTGTAACACACGCTCCTCGCCCCGGATCCCCGGAGCGATCGCCAGGGCAGGCGTTCACCGGGATATCCCGGGTAGAACACCGGGATTTCGCGTCGCTCAACAATGACGTGTGATTTGGGAGAGAAAGGCGGGAAGACGGGTTGAGCGAAGGAGGAGATTTCCCCTCACCCCTTCTTCCCTCCGCTGCGCTACGGGACGCTTCGCGGTCTCCCCGTTGGGGAGAGGGGGTTTGATCGTGAAGAATGCCACGAATGATATAATTCATATTGAGCCTGTAGTTTTTTATACGTACTCGCACACCGGAGGGAATATTTCCGTCCGTGCGATGGATGAAATTGGACAAGCAAGCTGAGCTCCAAACACTCAGGCCATCCCAAATCCCTTAACGGTAGTTGCAAACCATCCAGGTTTTCCAGGTCACACTTCTTCATTGAGGAGGATTTAATGCATCTCAGGTTCTTGCAGAGGATCGTCACCGGTCTGTCTTTATTGCTGATCCTCTTATCCGCGTGCGATCCGATCCAATCCAAAACATCCTTGACGGCGAGCCAGGAGCAGACCATCGTCGACCTGGTGGAAAAGAAACTGATCTCTGCCAGCATCACCGGGGTGAGCATGGACGCCATCGCACTGCATGTCACGAGCATCTCCTCCGAGCCTCTCGAAATCCTTATCCCGGCCGGTACCTACTTCCTGGCCGAAAACCCCTCCGTGCAAAACATGGTGGCGCGCCACGCCGCCAACGCGAGCCTAGACCCGGGTGCGATCCTAGACATCAAGGTCGAGGCGGCCTGCGCCAGCCTGCACCTGGCAGCACCGGGTCCTGCAGACACCTTCGCCATGGTGCGCGCCTCGGAACTGCCGGAGATGGGCAAGGTTATCGATCAGCTCAACACCACGCTGGTTGATTATCCCGTCGAACAGGCTGCCGTCTGGATCGTGACCGACGACGCCAGCTACGACGAGCTCGGCATGCTGGTAGGAGGCTCACCTTTTGGTCAGCCCCTCATCCTGGAAGAAGACGCGGTGCGAGCCATGATGCTGGTCGAGCAAGCCGGAGTCGACATCCGCAAGTATTCGATCTGGCGCGATCGCTACGCGCTGCTCATCGAAGTGACCGAACCGGATCTTGTGACCTGGCTGGGTGAAGAACTTGGCGCGGAGGACTCCTCTGCACCAGCCGGAGGATTTCAAGCGACAGCTCAACCCACTGCGGCCGGCAGCGGGAAGGAGATCAGCCAGTTTGCTTATCAGGCTTTTGGCAGCTCGGAACTTTCTGCGACGGACTGGTCAGCCATGCAGGCAACAGGCGCTCCCAACACGACAGATTGCGGCGACCTGCCAACGGCGTGGTCCAGCGAACATTCAATGCCAGGCGCCACGCTGAAGCTTTTCTATGAACAGGCGGTAATCCCCACCCGGATCGTGATCTACGAGTCCTACAACCCCGGCGCGATCTTCATGGTTGAGGTGCTCGGATTCTCAGGTGCGCCCGCGGTCTACCAGGGCGACCCGAAGGTCATCGCCGAGTGCCCCTATCAGATGATCATCGATATCATGGATGTGAAGGAGCCTACGGCCGCGATTACACTGACCCTCGACCAGGAGAACGAGGCCTGGAACCAGATCGACGCGGTCGAGCTCATCGGTGTCCTGCCGTAGTTGGTGCCAACTGTACATCATCGCCGTGCAAGACCAGCATCTGCGCCGACGACGAATGCCACCGGAAGTGGCGAGGTGTAATTTTGGAAGAGAAGGTATGATATATTTAAATTGGGTAGGGATGATGGGCTGCGCGCCAGGTATGATCGGGAGGGACCAAGTTCATGAAAACTGAACGTTCAGGAATTTTCGACAACATTTCCAATAAAACGGCAATTCTCATTTTCAACAGCTGGATTGCATTAGCCCTCGTCGGCT
>Ga0154778_1106_pt3 | contig 10415 bp, 8 predicted proteins | sample Rifle2008BG16ft_FD_105786 | JGI IMG/M metagenome (GOLD analysis project Ga0154778, IMG submission 105786) | Chloroflexi bacterium RBG_16_51_16 | reverse complement strand
GGAAGGGCGAACCATTGGTCCTTTTCGGTGCCTATCGTATAAACTTCCGAGTCCGCAGCAGCCCGGATGGCTCCCTGGCCGGTGCCACCGCCGACGGCGAAAAGAACATCCACACCGCGGTGGATCAATTCTCTGGTGACCTTTTCTGCCCATTCCGGGTCATTGAAGAGTAGATCCGGATCTTCATCTTCTCGATAACGAACAAGCACTTCGATCGTTTGATCCGGGCGCAGTTGGCACATTTCACCACAGCTGGACGCCCCTAGTCTGAAGCCCTCGCATTTTTGTCGGATCCTATCGATCTCAGACGACTCGCATACCGCCCCAACCAGGGATGTTTTAGTAAGCATGGCGGCTACAGCCCCAGCGAAATAACCCATTTGTGCATCCTGAAAGAGGATCGCATGAAGGTTGCTCATGTTTTCGTTGTAGGTTTGGTCGATTCCAACGAATTGAACGGCCGGATAATTTTCGGCTGCCTGTTGTGTTTCCAGACGCTGGCCCATACCAACCGTGAGGATGATATCGAAATCCCGGTCAGTGAAATACTCGATATTTTTTATATAGTCCCGTGGTTCGGATGATTCGATGTACTCGACATGATGGATCGTATGCTCCAGGAGCGCATCTTGCAGACCTTCCCACGCACCCTGATTTAAACCAAAATCATCGATGCTCCCTGTATCGGTCACCAAACCTGCGCAGATGACCTTTGTTGTTGCGCAATCCAATCGTGAGGTACAGGCTGGAAGAATAAGAACGCCAATTAAAATGAATGACAGGATGACAGAGATACTATACCCGGTTATTGTGTTCGGGTCGGGCTCTTCCATCTCAGCCACGCACTACCGGGAATTCGATTTTCGTCGGGCCTTCTCCAGGAAGCTTCGATCAACTTCATTTAATTCAGCTTTATCGAGCATATCGGGACGTTTGTTCAAGGTCCGCAAGAGCGCTTGCTCGCGACGCCACAGATCAATTTTTGCGTGGTCACCTGAGAGGAGTATTTCTGGGACAACCCAATCCCGAAATATCGGAGGCCTCGTATATTGAGGGTACTCCAGCAAACCCATCGAATGGGAGTCATCTTCTGCTCCGGTCGGATCGCCCAGAACACCGGGGATGAGACGGGCAACTGTGTCGATCAGGATCAACGCGGGTAATTCGCCACCTGTCAGAACGTAATCCCCGATCGATATTTCGTCAGTAGCCAAATACAATCGGATGCGTTCATCGACACCTTCGTAACGACCGCACAGGAGGGCGATCTTTTCAAATTTAGATAGCTGCTCTGCTATGTATTGAGTAAACACCCGTCCCTGAGGAGATAAGAGAATTACGGGTGTTCCCGCCCGTCGTCCGAGCACGGTCTCAACGGCTTCGAATACCGGTTCCGGTTTCATCACCATCCCGCCGCCGCCGCCGTAGGGTGTATCGTCGGTGGTATGATGTTTATCGTGGGTGTAGTCGCGGAAGTTGTGAACGCGGACCTGGATCAATCCACGTTGGCTGGCGCGCTGCAGGATGCTGGTTCCAAGATAAGGGGGGAAAATTTCCGGCAGCAGGGTGAAAACCTCAAACTGCATGGGAGGATTTTAGCATATAAGAACCAAATGAGAAGTTGGACCACCTGCTTGACGCCCGTTCGGGCGGAATGGTAACATGACCGCCGGTTTCTAAAGGAAAGCATGTATTTACGCGGCAGTAAGTGGAGTATGAATCGCAGGCGGAGGCGGCCGAACTGGTTCCGCATTATTTTGCTTTCCCTGCTGATCCTTGGTACGGCGTATGTTAATCGGTATATTATCGCAGCCAGGCCGTCACCATTTTTACCAACACCCACAGCTACCCGCGATCCGCAATCGTTTGTGACAGAGGCGGAACAGTTATTTAAAGACGGCAAATTAGTTCAGGCAGCCGATATGTACGAGCAGGCTATCGCAGCGAGGCCTGAAGATGCATCCATTCATATCGCGAGGGCGCGCACGCTTGTTTTCGCCGGGCAGTATCATGACGCCGAGATAAGCGCCGGAGATGCCCTGCTGCTCAATCCAAACAACTCCATGGCGCACGCGGTGCGAGCCTGGGCGCTCGATTTTCAGGGAGAATATCTGGAGGCTGAGGCAGCCATCAAGCGGGCGCTGGAATTGGATCCGAACAACGGGATGGCACACGCATATTATGCAGAAATCCTTGTGGATTCCTATGTTTCTGGCACCGGTACGTTCGAGGGTGTGGAGAAGGCGATTGAAGAATCCCGGGTTGCACTTGCACTCGAACCCGATGCGTTGGAATCCAGGCGTGCCAGGGGTTATATCCTCGAGGCAACAGCAAATTACGAGGAGGCCATCCGTGAATACCAGGCGGCTGTGAATATCAATCCCAATATCGCAGACCTGCACCTGGCTCTGGGCAGAAACTATCGGGCATTGGGCATCTATGATCAGGCTGTGGAGGAATTCACGCGTGCCAACGCGCTCAATCCCACCGATCCGACCCCCGACCTGCTTATCTCAAGAACCTACGCGACCGTTGGTGAGTATGCCAAGGCGATGCAGTACGCGGAAACTGCCCGGGATAATAATCCTATCGACGCCAACCTGCGCGGCAACCTGGGCGTGATGTACTACCGTAACCTGCTCTGGCCGGAGGCTGTGGATGAGTTGGTGCTTGTAGTTCAGGGAGGGTTTACAGAGGAAGGTGAGCGGATCGAACCGATCAACCTTGTACCGGATGCCCGCATCGCCGAATATTACTTCACCTATGGCCTGGCTTTAGCCAGGTTGAGCAAATGCAGGGAAGCTTTGCAGGTTGCACAGATGATCCAGGCGCGCGTTCCATCCGATGAATTGGCTGTTGGCAACGCGGTTGAAATCGAAAACCGCTGCCGTTTGAACTTGACCTCGGTGCCTGCGATAGAAACGACCTCGACACCGACCGCGTTTGAAATCGGAGATACGGCTGGCCTTTTTGAATCCACTCCTACATTACCTTGATCAAGCGTCGATCTCAATGCAATCGAAATCCAATGCAAATCAATGGGTATCAACCCATCCCTAAGACATTAATATCCAATACTTTATGAATATCTATCCTCGAAGAGCGATTTTCCGCCGCCGTCAGCAGCCAAATATTTATCGTATGTTTTTGTGGGTCACCTTAATTTTGGGGGGATTTTGGCTTATCCGTCTCTTTCGCCAGGGCGAGATCAAACCATTATTCCTGGCAACCCCAACCCCCACCCGATCGGCGACTTCTTATTCCCTCGAAGGTGAAGCTAAATTCACAGCCGGTGAATTTGCTGGAGCTATCCAGGCTTTTCAGGAGGCGGTTAGAGTGGATCCACAAGATGACACAGCGTGGGCTGACCTGGCGCGTATTCAAACCTATTCAACTGCCCTGCTTACAACTGACCCTGAACGCAAATCCAGGCTCGCCGAGGCACTCGCATCGATCAATCAGGCAGTTGCCATCGCTCCGGACAGCAGCCATGTGCATGCGGTGCGTGCGTTTGTCTTGGATTGGAATGCCAGTCCGGGTCTATTAGATGCACGCCAAGTGCAGGCATTTCTTACCGAGGCCGAGCAGGAGGCAGTGCGCGCACTCCAGCTTGATAACAGCAACACCATGGCATTGGCGTATTATTCGGAAATCCTGGTTGATCAGCAGAAGTGGACCCAGGCGGATCAAAATATTAAACAAGCTCTTCAACAGGACGATACCCTGATGGATGTGCACCGCGTTCACGCGTATGTGCTTGAATCCCTGGGCCAGTACAACCTGGCGATCGACGCTTATGATCGGGCGATCACAATTGCGCCGAATATGACCTTTTTGTATTTGCGCGCTGGTGCGAACTACCGTCGACTGGCATTCGAAAGCCCGAACGAACAGGTCCAGCGCGACCTTTATGAAAAATCCCTGGAGTATTTTGCAAAGACAGCCCAGATCAATGCTCAACTCGAGGTGGAAGATCCGGTTCCTTATCTCTCCATTTCCCGCACGTATTCCCAGATGGGTGAATTCTTCATTGCTGCTCGAAACGTGCAAAAAGCGCTTGAATTTCAACCCTACAACGCGGATATCTATGGTCAGCTGGGTGTGATCTACTTCAAATCCCGGAACTATGAAGGATCGATTCCTTCCCTCAAATGTGCTGTCCGGGGCTGCACGGCAGAGGAATCGTGCGACGGCCGCGGCGGTTGTGGTCCGAACGATGAACCCTCGGTGGTAGTCGGCTTGGATTTATCGCCCAATACGGTCGTTTATTACTATACATACGGTTCTGTCCTAGCCGCACTTTCACGACCCCAGGCAAATTACTGCGGCGAGGCACTGGATGTGCTGCAGGAGGTGGAAGCTAGTTTTGGGGAAGATCCGGATATCGCAGGAATCGTTGCTGCGGGCCAGGAAATTTGCAGTTCGGTGGTTGGAGGGAATAACGCAACGGCTGTGCCCCTCACCACCTCCACCCTGGAAGCCATGCTCGAAACGCCTTCACCCACACCCACTCCTTAACCTATTTTGATGCGGCAAATAATTTAAGGGGGTGATTTTCATCAGAAATTTGTAAGAGACTAATAGATTCCCTTGACTTTGACTGAGAAACTGAGTATTATCTAGATTAGCACTCGTTCTCTTAGAGTGCTAATTTCATGCGTAGTTTGACAAGCCGATTAAATTATTAACGCTGGCTGTTTGAATTCACCAGCCTCATTCTGACCGCTCTCGTATAGCGCTCGAATGAATTGTCAAATTAACAAACGCTATTCTTAGGAGGCTTAATATGGCAAAAATCACATTTAAACCGCTGGGAGGTCGCGTCCTGGTGGAACCCATCGAGCAGGAAGAACTGACTGCGGGTGGGATCGTACTGCCGGAAACAGCCAAGGAGAAACCCCAACAGGGCAAAATTCTGGCTGCCGGTCCAGGCGATCGCGACGAGGAAGGCAAGCGCGTACCCATGGATGTCAAGGTGGGTGATACCGTGCTCTTCGCCAAGTATTCAGGCACCGAGGTCAAGATGGACGGCAAGAAATTGCTGATCATGCGCGAGAGTGACCTGCTCGGGATTATGGATTAAATCATTCTGTTACCTTAATCAAAGGAAGTGAACTATGGCTGCAAAACAATTATTATTTTCAGAGGAAGCACGACGGAAACTCAGGAATGGCATGAACGTGGTTGCGAATGCCGTTTCTTCGACACTCGGACCCAAGGGGCGCAACGTCGCAGTGGACCGCAAATTTGGTTCGCCGACCATCACCCACGATGGAGTGTCTGTCGCCAAGGAAGTTGAACTCGAAGATCCATTTGAGAACATGGGTGCCCAGCTTCTAAAAGAAGCTGCCTCAAAGACCAACGACATCGCCGGAGACGGCACCACGACCTCAACCGTCCTGGCTCATGCCATTGTCAATGAAGGTCTTAAGGCGCTTGAAGCCGGATATAACCCCATGCTGCTAAAGCGAGGAATCGAGATGGCTACTGAAACGGTAGTAGCCGAACTCAAGAAGTCCTCCGTTAAGATCGATACCAAGGAAGAAATTGCTTCAGTGGCTACAAACTCCGCAGCCGATTCAGAAATTGGCGACCTGATCGCCCGTGTGATGGATAAAGTTGGCAAGGACGGTGTAGTCACGGTTGAAGAATCTAAATCCCTCCAGTTCGAAGAGGAATACGTTGAGGGCATGCAGTTCGATCGCGGTTACATCTCCGCATACTTCGTGACCGACCCGGAGCATATGGAGGCGGTCATAGCCGAGCCGTATATCCTGATCTACGACAAGAAAATTTCCGCTGCCCAGGACATCGTTCCACTTTTAGAGAAACTCGTCCAGGTGGGCAAACGTGAGCTGGTCATCATCGCGGAAGATATCGATGGTGAGGCTCTGGCAACCCTGGTGTTGAACAAACTGCGCGGCATGCTGAACGTGCTGGCTGTCAAGGCGCCTGGTTTCGGTGATCGCCGTAAGGCTATGCTCCAGGACATCGCCGCACTGACAGGCGGACAGGTGATCTCTGAGGAGATGGGCCGCAAGTTGGAAACCACCCAGACCAGTGACCTGGGACGGGCTGAGAAGGTTGTCTCTGACAAGGAGAACACCACAATCGTTGGCGGTAAGGGCGAAAAATCCGCTATCGAGGGCCGGATCAAGGAGATCCGGGTCGAGATCGATAAGAGCACCAGCGATTATGACAAGGAAAAACTCCAGGAACGGCTAGCCAAGCTTTCAGGAGGGGTTGCCATCATCCGGGTCGGGGCGGCTACCGAAACCGAAATGAAAGAAAAGAAACACCGGGTCGAAGATGCCTTGTCTGCAGCGCGTGCAGCTGTGGAAGAAGGGATCGTTCCCGGGGGTGAAATTTCGCTCCTGAATGCGGTTGCCAAGCTGGATAAACTAAAGAGCGAGGATGAGGAAGAGCGGGTTGGCATCAACATCGTCAAGAAATCTCTGGAAGCGCCCATCCGCAAGCTCGCCTCGAATGCTGGCCAGGACGGTTCGGTGATCATTGACACCGTCCGCCGTAAACAGCAGGGTGAATCATCAGATGGTAAAAAATCCGTCAACATGAACATCGGTTATGACGTGCTCACGGATGAATACGTGGACATGATCAAGGCAGGGATCATTGATCCTGTGAAGGTCGTCCGCGGGGCGCTCGAAAACGCAGCCTCCATCGCAGCCATGATGTTGACCACCGATGTTTTGATCACTGATATCCCTGAGAAGGAAAAGGCACCGTCCATGCCACCCGGCGGCATGGATTACTAAACCCTGGACCAAGACGACTCCCCATAAGATCCAGAGCATAAAATAACCCGATCCTCACCCCGGCTATCTCTCTGAACGACGAGTTGTTATCCAGAGAGATGAACGGGGTGAGTTTTTTATCATTGGTATAATGCTGTCGATGAATTCCATGGCTCAACCGCTTTTAACCAGGATCACCCGGATGGTTGTAATTACGACCTCGTTACTTGTTCTTTCTGCATGCGAGGCAATTCTTGGATCTCGGGTAACACCCACAGCAATCCTGCCAAGCGCAACGCCTGCGCCTCCAACACCGACACCGCCACCGTTGGCCGCAAGGGTTAACGGTCAATACATTACCCTCGCGGAATTCGAGTCAGAGCTGGGACGCTTTCAGAGTGCTCAAATTGAACTTGGAAAATCAATACCCTCAGAAGAAGCTAAACAGACCGTTTTGGATGATCTGATAGATCTTGAACTTTTGGCTCAGGGAGCGCACGAGGCGGGTTATGAATGCCCCGATTCAGAATTAGCATCCCGCCACCAGGCACTCGTCGATGCGCTTGGAGATGAAGCAGCTTTATCCAAGTGGATGTCAGAGAATGGATATACGGATGAGTCTCTGAGCGTGGCGCTGCGCCGTGCGATTGATGCTGCTTGGATGCGTGACAAAATCATTGCAGATGTATCGACGAGCACTGAGCAGGTTCATGTTCGCCAGATCCTGACCTATAATGCGGGTGAAGCGGACGAGATTAAAGCCCAACTGGATGGTGGCCAGGATTTTAATCAATTGGCAGCGATCTATGATCCGGTCGCACGCGGTGAATTGGGCTGGGTGCCGCAGGGTTATCTGCTCGATCAGAGCGCGGATGAAGCTGTCTTTAGCACACCGGTGGGCAGTTATTCTTCTGTAATAGCTTCAAAGGCTGGTTACCATCTCTTTTTTATAGTTGAACGAGGGGACCGTCCGTTATCCCCCGATGCTTTGCTGGCCCTTCAAGAGAAAAGCCTGCTCTCCTGGCTGGACGAAAAAAGGGTCAAAAGTGATATTGTGCAGTTTCCCTGATGTCGATATAGTGGCAGGACTGGTACATGGATAAGTACGATAGCTTGGAAGCACCCGTACGTAAGCCAGGCCCACGCATTGAGGTGTGGGATTTCCTGTCTGTTTTGGCCATGCTTGTCACTCTCTGCTTGGCGGGATATTTTGTGATTCTATTTATGAATCCTTCCCTTTTCATTAATCCATTGCCTCCCAACGAAGCCAATCCGTATGCCCCGCCTACATTCACCATAACACCCATACAACTCGAAGCGACCTGGACACCGACGACAATCGGTGGATGGACACAAACTCCGACCCTCGTGCCCACCTTTACTCTCCAGGCTTCACCGACAGGATTCTCTCTCGTTCCCCCGAGTAAAACCCCCAGCCCTACCAAACTACCCACGACCGCTTTTTCGCCTGACAATCCGCAGGCCATATCGAGCAGCTTGATACCCCATCTTCAAAACGCAGGGTGTAACTGGCAGGGTGTAGGTGGTTCTGTACTGGATACGAACAACAGTGATATCGTCGGTTTGGTCGTACGGATCGTCGGCACTTATAATGGAAAAAACATCAACATGACCACGGTCAGCGGGGTCAACCCGGATTATGGGCGTTCGGGATTTGAGTTCATGTTGAGCTCCACACCGATCACCAGCAGGGATCAGTTGTATTTGCAATTATTGGACCAGGCCGGCAAGCCGTTATCCGAGAATGTTTACCTCGACACGTTCAATGAATGTGAAAAGAACCTGGTTTTGGTTCGGTTTAAGAAAAATTGAAAATTGAAAATGAAAACCGCCTGCGGAAATGTCGCAGGCGGTTTTTTAATTAGCGTATTCCTTTGAATCAATGATTCACTTAGTTATACTTCCACGTTCCAATCCGTATACTTTGGAATTCTAGCCCGGACGATATTCTCAACCAGTTCACGCAATTTTCCAGCAATCGGACCTATCTTACCACTGCCGACCGGTCTGTGATCGACCTGCGTGATCACCGTTACCTGGGCGGCTGTACCACTGAAGAACAATTCATCTGCGATGAACACCTCTGTGCGGTCAATGGAGCGTTCGACCACATCGATTCCGAGTTCCTTCCTGGCCAATTCCATTACGGTCCGGCGCATGATTCCCTCCAGGATGTTGTCCGTCACCGGTGGGGTAATCAAAACACCATCCCGGACCATGAAGACATTCATCGCCGAGCCTTCTGAAACGTGGCCGTTCTGATCAAGTACTAACGCCTCGTCATAACCGGATTGAATCGCATCCGATTTGATCAACGAGGAGTTAGCGTAGGCACCCGCTACTTTGCCGCGGGCGGGTATCACATTATCATCGATACGGCGCCAGGACGAGATCGTCACGTGGGCGTTGTTGTCATTGGGGACGTATTTCTCATACGCTGTAACGAACATACAAAATTCGTCGTGAATATCATGCAGTCGCACACCGATCCCGAGATCGCATTTGTAAATGGTTGGACGCATGTAAATGTCCTGTTTCCAGTTATCCGTCCGACACAGGTCGATCGTCAGTTGGATCAGGCTTTCTTCATCGTAGGTTGTACGCATTGACATCATGCGCGCCGAATGCAGCAGACGGTGGAAATGGTCAAAGGGACGGAAAATGAAGAGTTTTTTTTTCTCTTCGTTCCAGTACGAGCGCATCCCTCCGAATACGGCTGTGCCGTATAAGAATGCATGGGTGGCGATATTAATTTTGGCTTCTGACAGGGGGACGATCTTGCCCTCAAAAAACGCGTGCTTCGAGAGATCCACGAGGCACCTCCAAAAAGGGATGGACCAACTCTTACGTAAGAATTATAACCGAACTGGTAGGCTGACTATTTCGGACGCACTAGCCCGGAGCCTCGCTGTCTGAGCACCTCGAACATCAATATCGATCCGGCAACGGCTGCGTTGAGAGATTCGTATCCCTGCTGCATGGGTATTCCGATTTTCTTCGAGGCGAGCTTGCGCGCCTGCTCACCGGCTCCTTCCGCTTCTCCTCCCACGATCAATGCGAGTGGAGGGCGAAGGTCCGATTCCCAGTACGGCAATCCGCTCATTTCAGCCAGATAAACCAACAGAGCCGCTGACTTACACATGCCGCCAATCTCATCCCAGGACATTGTTCTTATAGGCAGCCGAAAATGAGCACCCATTCCCGCCCGAACGACTTTGGGTGCATAGATATCGGTCGTGCCATCGGGCAGCAGAACCGCGTTTACCCCGGCTGCGATGGCGCTTCGCAGAAGTGATCCCAGGTTTCCCGGGTCGCGAATTTGGTCGGGTATCAGGACGAAATCCAACCGAGGGGGCAGTCGCAGGCTACGTTCATCGAGAACGGCAAGTATGCCTTGAGAGAATTCGGTCTCTGTTAGGGATTGGATAAGATCGAAGGCGGCTTGTTCGACATTAATACCCATTGCCTTCGATTTTTCGATCAGTTCATGTCCACGCGTACTGACCTCCTCGGAATATAGGATATAACGAATTGGCCAGCCCGTTTGTACCGCTTCTTCGATCAAGCGGACCCCTTCTGTTAAAAATGCGCCTACCTCGCGGCGATCCCGCGTACGACCAGATAAGGATCGTGCCAGCT
>Ga0154778_1038_pt1 | contig 10682 bp, 9 predicted proteins | sample Rifle2008BG16ft_FD_105786 | JGI IMG/M metagenome (GOLD analysis project Ga0154778, IMG submission 105786) | Chloroflexi bacterium RBG_16_51_16 | reverse complement strand
TTCCCTCTGCACGCGCGAACTGCAGCGCTGCCTCAAAAGTCTCCTTTTGACGTACGGCTACAGCTTCTATGTAACCCGCGTCGTAAAGGGCACACAGGCTGGGTGCCATTCCGTGGTAACGTAATCCTCCTGCATGGATGCTGGGTGGTATGAAACTGTGTCCCAGGGTGTGCATTTTAACGATGGGCGCCATCATCGCTGTGTCACCGTAGTCGAACGTATAGGTCCCTTTTGTCAGGGAGGGTGCGGCGGTTGGTTCGACCGCCAGAAGCCGGGTTTGTTTACTGTTCTTCAAATTTTCACGCAGGAAGGGGTAAGCAATACCGGAAAAGTTCGATCCGCCGCCGACACAGCCGATGACTACGTCCGGGTACTCACCAGCCATTTCCATCTGCTTGAGGGCTTCTTCACCGATCACGGATTGGTGAAGAAGCACGAAATCAAGCACGGAACCCAGGCTGTATTTCTTTGTGCCCTTGGACGTGGCAGCCGCCTCGACCGCTTCGGAAATCGCGATGCCCAGTGAGCCGGGATTACTCTCATCCGCTCCGAGCAGGGTCCGTCCGTAATTCGTCCGGTCGGTCGGGCTGGCAAACACCTGTGCGCCGTAGGTTTCCATCAAAACCCGCCGGGATGGTTTTTGATTGTAGGAGACCTTGACCATATAAACTTCCAGGTCAATCCCGAAGAAATTACACGCCATGGCAAGCGCCGAGCCCCATTGTCCTGCACCGGTCTCGGTTGTGAGTGCTTTGACACCCTCAGCTTTGTTATAGAAAGCTTGAGGGATCGCTGTATTCGGTTTATGGCTGCCCGCTGGTGAGACGCTTTCATTTTTAAAATAAATATGTGCGGGTGTGTCCAGTGCCTTTTCCAGCCTGCGGGCGCGCTGCAGCGGTGTTGGTCGATATAGCCTGTAAATCTCGCGCACTTCTTCGGGGATCTGGATGAACCGGTCTGTACTGACGGCCTGCAGGATAAGCTCCATGGGAAAAAGCACGGAAAGAAAATCCGGGGTTACGGGTTCGAGCGTCACAGGATGCAGGACCGGAGAGGGTGGCACTGGGGAATCTGCATGAATGTTGTACCAAAACTTCGGCAGTTCACTTTCATTTAAGATAAACCGGGTTTGCTCAGACATTTCTTCCTCCTTATATTAATCAACGGTAAGATTTGTATCATTTAATGAGTGATATAAAAATACGAGAAAAATATTGCCCTTCAAGGTGGATGAAAAGTAACTGGAAAAACAGCCCAAAATGGATCGTGTAATCGGTTGTCGGTCAAATATTTCATGTTCTGATCTCGCCTTCGCAGGTTATAAGCTTTGCATTGATAAATACTTGATCTATCACGAACCCGGCTTGGATGCGAAAATGCTTATTAATCATCTAACTCCGGTGTCAAGGAATGAATAATCCTGGCTGCTCATCTTGCATGTTCCGATTGTTTAATACATCCTCGGCGGGCAGTGACTTGTCCTCCACTAGTAGATGAATCCACTCTTGTATCGGCGGTTGCATGGATTGATCATCATGCGTAGAACTATTGTTTATCGAATTAGTTGTCATACGTACTCCTTGTTAAATTATTCCAAATAAGAATTAAAAAGCGTTCGTCCCAAATTGGGACGAACGCTGAAGCATCCGTGGTGCCACCCAGGTTAGGCTGGTAAAAGATTAACAAAAAATCCCGTTGTGATGCAACGGGATGCGGCCAGCCTCACTCTTTTCAGATACGCCGCCGATCGTCGAAAACCGGATAAGCGGTTATATCCTTGCCCTATAACGGGAGCACCCGTCGCGGATACTTGGGTTGATTCCTGTTCGCGTTGCGGCTCGGAAGTCCATTCCACGCTGTCATCTCGGGCAGGTTTTCCACCAGGCACCTGCTCTCTACACCGTCGTTCAGCGTTTACTCGCCTTCGTCAGCGCCTTTAATATTTCACTCGATTATATGCAATACAATTGAATTGTCAATAGTCGGATGAGAGGTTGTAGAGGATAAAATCTATTGTCACCAGGGTTCCAAAAGCGCCTGTGTCTGTGGAGAATTTATGCATAAAAAGATATGGATTTCAACAAGTTTTTTTACTATTTTGATGCTGGCGTGTTCAATATCCTTCGTAGAAACACCTCCACCGGCAATCAATCAAGCTCCCGGTAATGAAGGGGCGCCGATGACTCCAACCCCTCAAGTAGATGCCGGTCCGACTGTGGTCGATTCAGCGGCAACGGAGTCAGTCCAGCCGGGATCGAATGGCTCGACCTCAGGGCTGGTGACTGGCAAGTACGGCGTGATCCTGGTGTCTTCCAAGGACGTATTGAATATACGCGCAGGACCAGGTGTTGAGTACGCCGTTATCAGCAGGTTCAAATCGACGGATCACGGAATCATACGGACCGGTCGCAGCTTTAAGGTTGGGGATCAGGAGTGGCTCGAAGTACAGAATCCCCGGGGAGCGACAGGCTGGGTGAACGGCAATTTTCTTACAGAATATATTGACCCCGAAGTTTTTTGTGAAGATGGATCCGTACTTGAACTGATGGATAAACTGGTCGTAGTTATGAGTACCTTTGACGGAACTGGGTTGTCTGAAATGGTCAGCCCGCTCCATGGTCTGGAGGTACGTTATTGGCGTTATGGAAACCCTGCCCATTACGACCGGTCGGAGGCCATGGATATTTTTACTTCCACCTCGGAATTGAACTGGGGTCCAGCCCCGGGCAGCGGCCAGGATACCCTGGGAGCTTTCAGTGAGATACCCCTTCCGAAGCTTCAGGAAGTGCTTACCACGCAACCCGAAAGGCACTGTAACGACAGCCTTGACCTTGCCACCTTCAGCCTGGAGCCCTGGCCGAATGAGTTTACTAATATCAATTTCTATAATCTTTACAAGCCCGGCTCTCCCGGTGTGGAATTGGATTGGCGCGCCTGGTTGGTGGGAATTGAGTATGTGCAGGGTACGCCGTATTTATTTTCTTTGATCCATTTTCAGTGGGAGCCTTAAGTGCCAATCTCAAAAATGGGGTTGATATGATAACCGAAAGCTAAGCGGCGGCTTAGAATCCCCGCCGTTTTTTTCAATTCATGCGGTATAGAATAGAATCCTGCGGAGGTTGATATGCATTTTGGACCACCCTTACTGCACATCCCGGATGGTTTCTTGAGCGTGACGATATCCCTTTTTTGCTGGCTGATTACAGGAACTGCCCTCAGTTTTGCCATTGCTCGAACTAATCGCACCCTTGGTGAAAAGCAAGTGCCTCTGATGGGGATCATGGCTGCGTTCATATTTGCTGCACAGATGATCAATTTCCCGGTGGCAGGGGGAACCTCTGGACATGTTTTAGGAGCAGTCTTGGCGTCCATCCTTCTGGGACCCTGGCCTGCCATGATCGTCATGACCGCGGTGATCGCGGTTCAAGCTTTGCTGTTCCAGGACGGCGGGCTGTTAGCGATGGGTGCAAACATACTCAACATGGGTATTCTTCCCGCGGCGATCGGATATGGTTTGTATCGGATCGTCCTTCCAAGAAGCCGGATTGTAAAACTGGCTGCAGCTGGCTTAGCGGGTTGGCTCTCGGTCATCGCAGGCGCTCTGTCGGTCTCCATACAACTGTGGCTGAGTGGAACGAGTCAACTACAGACCGTTTTACTGGCGATGCTGGGTATTCACATTTTTATTGGACTGGGTGAAGCATTGATCACCGTGGGGGCTTTGGCTTACATCTTCCGTACCCGGCCGAACGTGCTCTCGGAAAGACCGGATAAGTCTCGCGGCGGGATTGGCTGGATCGTGGCTGGCCTGATCATCTCCCTGGTGGTGGTTCTGCTGGCACCGTTCGCATCTGCCTATCCAGATGGATTGAATCGGGTTGCGATAGACTTGGGTTTCATGGACATCGCAAGGGGAGGTGTTGGTATCTTTTCGGAATATCAATTACCTTTCTTTAGTTGGTCTCCGGTCGCACAGATCGCGGCCGGGATCCTTGGTATGCTGGCAGTGGGTACTGTCATAATTTTTGTGGGTCGTGCTTTGAGAGAGCGTTCGAATGAGGGATAATATTCATCTCTACACGTATAACGGATAACAGAAGGCGGTAAAACGAATTTAGCATGCACTCCGACATCTTCGACCGCTATCATCACAGCAATAGCCCACTTCATCGTCTCGATCCCCGGATCAAAGTGGTGATCGCGATTGCGTTTATCCTCTCCAATGCACTCCTGCCGGACGGTGCCTGGACCGCGTATGGATTGTCATTTTTATTTCTTCTTCTCGCCGTAATTTTCTCGAACCTGGGTTTCCTGTTCACGATTCGCCGATCCCTGATCGCACTTCCATTCGCATTGGCCGCAGTAACCGTATTGTTTCTTCCACTCGGGACGCCGGTCACGACCTTTCGATTCCTGTTTTGGAATTTGACGATCACGGATGTGGGCTTGATCCGGTTTATCAGCATCGTCATTCGATCCTGGTTGTCGGTCCAGATGGCAGTCCTGCTTGTAGCCGTGACACAATTCCCCGACCTGATCCATGCACTTGAACATCTGCATGTGCCCAGGATCATCACAACGATCATAGCTTTTTTATATCGTTTCTTATTTATCCTCACCGATGAGGTGCTTCGATTATTGAGGGCACGGAAAGCCCGTTCTGCAGGGGTGGCTGGCCGAAGAGCAGGGGGAGATGTAATCTGGCGGGCGCAGGTCGCCGGCCATATGACCGGTCAACTCTTCCTGCGCAGCTATGAGCGAAGTGACCGGATCTATAATGCCATGCTCTCAAGGGGATACACAGGTAACCTTCGCACTCTCAATCCTCATCAAATCCATGGCAGGGATTTGATGGTCGCAACCCTGGCGCTCGTCTTGGTACTGATAATCCAAATCTTTGGTTATCTCTAATGCCTGTAATCCATCCAAACCCAAGTAGATTACCGGAATTTAAAGGCAACATTATCGAAGTGTCGGATCTGCATTATGCCTATCCGGATGGACGCGTAGCGTTGCGCGGGGTATCCCTCAAATTGAGCCCGGGCGAAAAGGTTGCACTGGTTGGACCTAATGGAGCCGGCAAATCCACCCTTATCCTTCACCTGAATGGGATCCTGGATGGTGATGGTCGTGTGGAGGTAGCCGGCATGGGCTTGACCAGCGAAAACCTTCCGACGATCCGGGCTCTCGTGGGTTTGGTTTTCCAAAACCCCGATGACCAGCTTTTTTCACCAACCGTGTTCGAAGATGTAGCCTTTGGTCCACTGTATATGGGTTTGCCGGAGGAAGAAGTCATATCCAGGGTGGAGAAAGCCCTCGAGGCGGTGAGGATGAAGGACTACCGGTACAGGTTGTCGCATCACCTTAGCATGGGGGAGAAGAAGCGCATCGCCATCGCCACAGTCCTCTCCATGAATCCCAGTGTCCTTATCCTGGATGAGCCGTCAGCCGGACTCGATCCGCGTGCCCGTCGAACGTTAATTAACCTATTACGCGATCTGCCATTAACGCTGCTGATCTCCACCCATGATATGGCGATGGTTCAAGAATTGTTCCCACGCATGATCGTTATGGATGAAGGCAGGATCGTTGCAGATGGGCAGACCTCGGATATCCTGCAAGACGAAGGGTTATTAAATGCGCATGGATTGGAAAAACCATGACAAGGAAGGGCAACGAGGCGTAAACGGTGGTAATCGTGCGTTTGCTCAAATCGCAGCTTATATCCAGTACTTCCAGCCCATTTAAATAAAAACGGCGCCGTTTCTAAAATGGCGCCGTTTTTAATTATTCTAAGCGGTGATATGTACTCCCGCCTCTTTCTTTAGTAATTCGGCCTTATCGATGCGTTCCCAGGGGAATTCAATATCGTCGCGTCCGAAATGGCCGTACGCGGCAGTCTTTTGGTAGATCGGAACTCGCAGATCCAGGTCTCGGATGATGGCGCCCGGTCGCAGGTCGAAATGCGCATTGACCAGGTCGGCTATCCGCTCATCGGGGATGCGCCCGGTTCCAAAAGTCTCCACATTCACGGATAGTGGGTGTGCCACACCGATGGCGTAGGCTACCTGGATTTCAACACGGTCAGCCAGGCCTGCCGCGACAATATTCTTTGCGGCATAGCGGGCCGCATAAGCTGCAGAGCGATCCACTTTCGTGGGATCCTTCCCACTGAAGGCACCGCCGCCGTGGCGGCCCATGCCGCCGTAGGAATCGACGATGATCTTGCGGCCGGTAACACCCGCATCGCCTTGCGGGCCGCCGATCACGAACCGTCCGGTCGGATTGACGAAAATCTTGAGCTCGTTATCCACCATCCCATCCGGCATGCTGGGTAGGATGATGTGCTCGATAACCTGTTCGCGGATATCGGCCTGAGATATCTCGGGAGCATGCTGCGTGGAGACTAGCACGGTATCGATCCGTTTCGGTTTACCGTAAGCGTATTCAACCGTCACCTGGCTTTTCCCGTCCGGTCGCAGCCATTTTAAGGTGCCGTCCTTGCGCAGTTCAGACAGTCGCCGGGCTAATTTGTGAGCCAGATAGATCGGCATAGGCATGAGAGTTGGGGTTTCATTGCAGGCGAAACCGAACATCATGCCCTGGTCGCCGGCTCCGATCGCTTCCACTTCTGCATCGCTCAATTCACCGGTCTTGGCTTCGAGTGCCTTATCCACACCCATAGCAATATCGCCGGATTGTTTGGCGATCGCAACGAGTACGCCGCATGTATTTCCATCCAATCCCTTGGATGAATCATCGTAACCGATGTCGAGGATAGCTTTGCGGACGAGGTCATCGAAATTGATCTGGGCCTTGGTGGTGATCTCACCCAGGAGCATCACATAACCGGTTTTGGTGGCGGTCTCACAAGCCACCCTCGAGCGCGGATCCTGCGCGAGGCAGGCATCCAGGACTGCGTCGGAAATCTGGTCGCAGATCTTATCCGGATGACCTTCCGTCACCGATTCGGATGTGAACATCAACTTGGGCGAAGTCATAAAAGTTGTACTCATGTGAATATCTACTCCTTGAAAAAGAAATTGCCCCTTCGGTTGTTCTGAAAGGGCAATGTTCGCGTTTGGCTTGTATTTACCCTCTCATCTTCCAGATTCCCGATTACCGTTTAGGTAATCCGTACTGCCGGATTTGGCACCTTTTCAGTTTTCAGTGATCCGTTTTCATCTTTCAGTGCCGATCACCGCACTGATGATTGAACACTGATCCTTGATCACTGGAAGGTTGCCGAGGCTTCGCAGGGCCGGTCCCTCCGCCTCTCTGGATAAGAGCGCCTTTGGGGGCTATTTGATTGTCGCGGCATAATACCATAAGCATCTGGATGCGTCAATTCGTGGAGGCGCACCGGAATCCAATCCTTACCGAGCTTCGGCCGTAGTAAGCTGGATCCTGAGGTGCTGCCATTCGATCAGGGCCGAGTTCATAACCGCGATTTGAGAGCCGGACATTAACCCGTTCGTCCTGGAATGACCCACCTCGGAGCACCCTTTGGTAAAGACCGATGACTTCAGATGGACCGGTTGGATTTGAAAGAGCTGAGGTTAAGTAAAAATCGCTTTTGTATAAGTCTGAAGTCCATTCCCATACATTGCCGGCCATATCCAGAACACTAAACGGACTGGCTCCCGCTTGATATGATCCCACCCGGCTGGTATCGCCGACTTCATTGTTGGAATTCAACAAGGTCGGGTTTGGCAGCTCATCGCCCCAGGGATAGGTGCGCAGATCATCGCCGCGCGCCGCGCGCTCCCACTCAGCCTCGGTTGGTAGCCTGCGGCCTGCCCATTGACAGTATTGGCTGGCATCCAGCCAGGACACGTAAACCACAGGGTAATCGCGAAATTCTAGGTTGTAGAAATAATCCGGCCGGTTATCCGAATTGAATTTTACGGGCGGAGCGCAGGCGCCTGTCTGCACGCAAAGGTTGTACATGCTGTTCGTGATTTCAAGTTGATCGATCCAGAATTCATCCAATTCGACGTCATGAGGCGGAAGCTCATCATTTTCCGCGTAAACATCCAGACCACCCATGTGAAGGATACCTGATGGGATTTGTATTTCCGTCATACCGTCTGTGGTAGAGACTCGCATCGAAACAGGCGTTGTTGCTGGCAACATGGAAGGTTGTATGACCGCCGGGGTTGATGTTGTTGTTGCAGTTGGGAGCAAGAATGGTGTTGCAGTCTCCTCGACCAAGCCTGTCGGTGCTGGTGTCTCAAGGGTTGCATTGATCTCCGCTCCGCAGGCGGAGCTTAAAAACAGGGTGGTCAATGCGGTCAGGGATAACTTCACCGAGGTCATAAGATTAGATTATAGAAGAACACATCTTACGCGATGAGGTCATTGACCCAGCAAAGCCTTGGCTTTGTGCGCCTGGTCATCATAGAATTTGGGATTGATCTCTTCCGCCCGGTTCCAGGCTGCCAGCGCCCCATCATAATCACCTTTGCGATAAAGGCCGTATCCATACCATAGCCACGTTTCCTCTGATTTTTCGGTCACCCCGAGCGCATAATCTGCCAGGAGCAGAAGCTCCTCATTCCGACCCGAGTGAAAGTATGCAAGGAATGGCCCAAATTGATAGCGGAACATCCGCAGCGGTAATCCAAGCTCGCGCGCCTTGTCATAGGCATGGGCGGCTTCATCATACTTATCAAAATACACAAGGTTGCTCCCGAGGTTGAACCATGTAAATGGATCCAGTGGCTCATTTTCAACCGCAGATTGTGAACGGGATAGAGCGGCCTGCCTGTTTTGGATGACATCCCAATCTGTTCCCAGGATGCTCATCAATTCCGCGGCTTCTTCGGGAAGGTATAGGACCATATATAAGTAATTGAACGGCTTCCAGTCCATTTCGAACTGGGAATAGGTTATTTCCTGGTCAGGACCGTAATATGAATCCTGCGTGGTAATGATTTGGCTGGCATCGTCATAACCGGTAACCAGCAGGTAATGCGCATCCCATAGATCATCGGACGGACTCAACCTGTCGTTGGGATCGAGCTTGCTTGCACCCTCTATGATCACCGGATAGTGATTGGCGAGCAGCCGTTTCAAGATTGATATGTTGCCATCCACCCGGAATTCGATCTTCAACCAACCCGCAAAATTTCGAACGAAATATGCCAGTTCTTCCGGATTGACGTTGCGATCTCCTGATACCGGTTTGATTTGCTCGGCGATATCTGCCTGGCTGCCTTCCCAACCGTAGATATGCATTGCCATCGATAAGGCTGCAGGACCGCAGTTATTAGCCGTCTGTTTTTCAAAAGGCGGAGGTTGGAGAATTATTTTTGAAGGTAGCGGTGCCTGGGTCGAAGTGGGAACAACCCTGACCGTCGATGTCGGTTGAACAATCGCTTTGGATGCCGTTGGTGAGACGGCGACTGGCGTTTCTGGCACTGCCGTTGGCACTGGTCCCACTGGATTGACCAGGTTGCGCAGATTGGTGGTTAATTTCTCGTAACGCCATTCGACTGCTGCCAGAGGCCATTCGACTGCGTCCCGAACGATTGGTATTTGAAATATCAAAAAGGCTAGCAGGATCAAACCTGCCAGCCCGCTCAATATCATGGGCAGTCGCTTGGACATTCGGCGAAGTCTATCACGTTAAGCTGAGAAGGTTTTAATCGGCTTGTGAATTCCAGCCTGGTTAAATAAAGCTGCCACCGGTTTTAGCTCCCGGATGGGAAAGCCCATGCTCTTTTCGTCTATGCTCCCATATGGAAATATTTTTACACCGGGTCGAATTAATGTCGATCGACGGGTAAACTCCTCAAAACCGATGGTGCCAATCAAGATGACGCGGGAACCAGCCAGCCAGACATCTTTCCACTGGTCCGGCTGGATAAGGTAAACTTTTTTGCGTTCTGGTGATTTGATCCCAATCAAATCCGTGGGGGGTTGCTCGATATGGACTGAGGATACGGAATAATAACGAGCCTGGATTACAGCCTGTTCACCGGGAGCGAGGCTGACCCTTGAACTGATAATTTCCTGGTTGGCAAGTTGACCCGTGATCTCAAGCATGATCTGAGCCAGACCGGCATATTTGCACGTCAGCCCTCCCAATGGATTCCATTGCTGTGGTTGGCGCCAAAACCCTGGCAGAATGTGCAGCAGATATCTCCCGTTCAAGATGATCTGCGGTTTTGACTTAACTATCAAAGCGAACAAATACACATTTCTGCTCGAAGGTTCGATGGTTCGGTGTTGCTCGGATGGTAGGATAACCTGGGTGGATAGGAGATCCACCGGAAGGTCATCCTCGAATTGGAGCGCCTGGAGCATCAGCCGGCGTCCGGCTATAAAAATATCATACTGATCATGATGCGCAAAGTTCAAAGATTTTTGAACAACATAGGGTATGTTTTGTTGCGATAAAAACCGGCGTAATGCTAATTCGACAGCCGTGGCTTCAGCTAGATGTTGAAATTTTTCATAAACCTCATCCGCGGTTTGCTCATGGATGTACGGGAGCAAATGGATCGCGTGAGATAAACTTCCCCGGGTCAAATCCGGAGTGAATGGGAGGTAGACGTAATCCTCGCTCGTAATCATCCGTTTATTGATGCACCTAATGAAAAAAGGATATGGTGGTTGATAAGGCAATTTTCCATTTCATTTCACTCATTCCTGAATTGCAGGCAATAATGATGGAA
>Ga0154778_1160_pt1 | contig 10830 bp, 7 predicted proteins | sample Rifle2008BG16ft_FD_105786 | JGI IMG/M metagenome (GOLD analysis project Ga0154778, IMG submission 105786) | Chloroflexi bacterium RBG_16_51_16 | reverse complement strand
CCAGACCGGTCTCTTCCAGTACTTCCCTTATACAGGTCTCACTGATGGATTCTCCGGGTTCCATGACACCGCCCGGCAAACACCATTGACCATTATCGCTTCGTTTGGTGAGCAGGATTTTCTCCCCGCTTTGATCGAATATAAGCGCCGAACAACCGATCCTTAATTTTCCATTTCTTCCAATTCTTTCGCCTTCGTGGACCCTGGTCATATCAACTTGTTACGAAGGTGCCATTTCTTAGGTCGGCTAGCGCTTGTTCGATCTCTTCCCTCGAATTCATCACAAATGGTCCGAAGGGCACTATAGGTTCACCGAATGGTTCGCCGCTGAAGAGCATAAATCGAACCGAATGATTTTCAGTCCTGACCTGGATCTCATCCCCGTCCCCCAGTCGGACCATTCGAACCGATGCCACAGTGACCCCTTCATTTGCTGGCGGATCACCTGCGAATACAGCCTCACCTTCAAAGACATAGGCAAGAGAAGTATGGCTGGCTGGAATAGGCAGGCTAAATTTAACGTCCGGATCAAGGCTTACATCCATATAGACAGGAGAAGCTGCAATATCGGTGACAGGACCGGTTTGACCAAAGTAGCTGCCTGCCACCACCCGAATAGACGCACCGTCCTTTTTCAGGGTTGGTATCGAACTTTCCTTCACTTCCTGGTAGCGCGGCTGGATCATTTTCAGCCTGGCTGGTAAATTAACCCATAATTGAAACCCATAGATCTTGCCATCCGGTCCACGCCGCGGCATTTCCTCGTGTAGGATACCGCGGCCGCTGGTCATCCACTGTACATCACCCGGGCCGATTAGACCGGAATTACCCAGGCTGTCACGATGGTTGACCGATCCTTCCAGCATGTAAGTTACGGTTTCGATTCCCCGGTGAGGATGCATCGGAAATCCACGGATGGGGCCTTCGACCGGATCATTGAATGCGAAATGATCGAAGAGCAGGAACGGATCGTAAGTGTTACTCACTCGCGGTGCAATGGACCTTCGGAGGCGCACGCCTGCCCCTTCGATTACATATTCAGGCTCAATGATTTGGGTGATAGTTCGGGGTTTGTTCATACTTTAAGAGATGCTCTGATGGGAATGTGTATTACCTATTGAATATAGAAAAAAATAATCTATTAACCTTTGAATTCAGTTCTTCTTTTTAGCAGGGAGGATCTATCATTCCTTTGTTCGAAAGCCAAATCCAGCAATCGTCACAGGTCTGAAATCAAAACCCTGAGCTTCCACACGGAGCGTGTGATGGCCGGGTTGATAACCGGATATTTCCACATAACCGCCGTGTCGACCGTATTTCTCCCAGATGTCGGCAGTGTCTCCCTGCCATACGAGCATGTCGTCGAAGAGAACAGTGGCCCAGCCGATTTGGGCTTCACCCATGATCTGAACACCCATGGAGGAAAAGGGCAGGTCGGTCCTGGCTTCGATCCAATCGCCATTCCACCACAGGACACGGTGAAGACCATAATCAACACTCTCTTCGTGAAATTCTATTTCAATACCACCTGGTGGCAATCGATTGGCTGTATTCGCGGCGACGTAAACGTCGGGCGGGTCTTCAAAGAAACGGCTATCCCCTCCATACACTTTCACCTCAAATGGAAGATCGGTGAGGATTACAAATTGGGGAGTTTCCGGTTCTTTACACCCTGGAGGCTGGTTCCCGGTTGGTTCTGAACACGCCTGCCAGGATTGCTTACTTAGGTTTTCCTCTCTTAGCCTAAAAGCACAGACTGAATCATTCTTTGGATAGAGATTGAGCTGATCGTCTTGTAGCACCCATTTGTAACGGCCGGTATCGAAGGGACAGAATGGATCGTTGAATAACGTCAAACTGTCTTCCTTAGTGCTGTAGGAGGCAATGGAAAACCAACCGGTCACCTCATAGAAGATCCGCATGATTCCCCGGTCAAAACTCATTTTCCATATGCCACCAACAGGCCTGTAATCCGCGCACCTGAGACATTTCCAATATTGCGGCGGGGATTGGTCCACCTTTACGTAGGTACCATCGAACGGTCCTGGCTCTGATACGGGCAAGGGTGTGAGATAAGCGTGGGGGGTCTCTGCCTTTAATGCCTCCCATCTGGATACGGAATCTTGGTTCACCTCATCGGTTGGCAGTGTCGGGTCCGATAAAGGTCCATCAACATTCAAACAAGCAGAGAGAAATACACAAATAATGAAGAGGAAACGATAGGCTTTTTTCATTTTAAAATAACGGTAATTACGAATCGGTAAGAACCCGATCTGGTTGTTCCATCCACTTGGATAGATGATGGGCGTGGTGTTCATCGTGTTCGACAAAGATTTCGACGAAATATGCTACAGTACCATTCTCGCCCCAGGGGAAAATCAGGGGTTGATTGAATTTTTCATCGGGTAACTCACGGAGAGCCTGGAGTGCCGCCTCTCGGGAAGCCTGGTATTCGAGTTTCGAATGATCCAGGTCGATGCTCTTGCGGGCTGTTATTGTTTCTGAGTTATAAAAATTTATGCCCCGTGAGGCGGTCATGGGTACTGGCTCACCTGATGCATGTGCCTTGAGTGTTGACACGACAGCGTCATCCCATCCCGAAAGGTGATCCATGTACTCTTTAATGGTCCATTTGGGGTAAATGTATTTATCGGTTGGTGCATTCGCCAGCAGCTTATCCAGCCGTCGGCGGGCCAAGTTCAATCGTTCGAGAAGGAATTCACATTGAGGTAGCATGGCTTGGTCCAATCAAAGATGTATCGAACATTAAATCACAATCTCATCCATCATACAACTTCAAAACCCAGGGTCAACCTTTCTATAAATTCTACCTCCCCAACGCATTTACTTCTTAATGGCCGATAATAATGGCGACGATGTAAAAATTGGTATTTATATCTGTCGACTGATCGTCTGGTCAAACATTTGGACTCTTGCAGTTTCGACAATGATTTGTATCCCATTACCGTAATGGACACCCGGAATTTCCTCGGCGATCACTTCAATCACGGATGGATCTTGGAAATGCCGTTGTTTCGTATCGGGGTGTGGAAAATAGATCCACCCCTTAAAAGGTGCATCCTTGAAATACAATGTGCAACGGGCAAACGAGAATGTTTCCGGTGGATGGAGCTCTGTCCATTCCACATGCATAAAAGTAAATTCTGGATCCCTCAACACCCATCGTTTGGGTGCGATTGAAATGTTCAATGTTCCGTTGAAGAATCGATCAAGATCCAAACCAAGTCTTCTGAAGATTGGCTTTTGCTTTTCGATTGTGCCAAACGGATATTCTTGCGACGGCCGGGATGCCACCAGGTGACCGCGAACAACCTTTCCTTTTACGGTTAGGAATGGAGGATCCACACCAACATTGTATCCTGCTGTGTAATTTACGTATCCCATCACTTGATTACAAGGACACATGCCCGCTGGGGGAGATTTTAGGACGATTGGATACCCATTGGAGGATTTAAGATAAACCTACTCAGTTGGTATAATTTCCACGCATTTATTGTCCCAATCTCCGCTTCAAGATCCTTACCCCGATACCGGAGTATGAATGATCCCGAAAAAATTAAGTGGTGCACTGATCCGCCAGACGTTCATTGACTTTTTCGTCGAGCAAGGCCACACGGCTGTGCCTTCCTCTTCACTCGTTCCAGGTGGAGATGCCACCTTGTTGTTTACCAATTCCGGCATGGTCCAGTTTAAGGATGTTTTCCTTGGAACCGACAAGCGGCCGTATACCCGGGCAGTCGACTCTCAAAAATGCATGCGCGTGGCTGGTAAGCACAATGATCTTGATGATGTGGGTCGGGATGATCAGCACCACACGTTCTTTGAGATGCTTGGCAACTGGTCCTTCGGTGATTACTACAAGAAGGAAGCCATCTTATGGGCCTGGCAGCTTTTGACCGAGGTGTGGGGATTGCCAAAGGATCGCATCTGGGCAACTGTGTTCAAGGACGATAAGGGCGACATTTCCACCGACGAGGAAGCTGCAAGACATTGGCAGACCCAGACGGGTTTTATTCCTGACCATCTGCTCTACTTTGGTCGCAAGGATAATTTCTGGGAAATGGCCGAGATCGGTCCATGTGGACCCTGTTCAGAGATCCATTTCGATCGCGGTCTGGCTTATTGTGACAAGCAGGATCAAGCCGGTCACGTTTGCCGGGTGAACGGCGATTGTAGACGCTTCCTTGAGTTGTGGAATCTCGTCTTTATCCAGTACAACCGGATCAATCCACAGAAACTTGAACCTCTTCCTGCGACCCACGTGGATACCGGAATGGGGTTCGAGCGTATCGTCTCCGTCCTTCAGGATGTTGATTCCAACTACAAAACTGATCTGTTCACCCCCTTATTGGATGCAACGCGTTCACTTACGGGTCAAACTGAGGCCCAAATGAACGCGGATTTCACACCCTATCGAGTGATCGCTGACCATGCGCGTGCAGCTGCCTTTCTGATCGCCGATGGGGTAGTCCCGGGGAATACCGGCCGCAATTATGTCACCCGGATGATCATTCGTCGCGCCTCCCGCTTCGGAGGCAAGCTTGGACTTGGCGCGCCCTTCCTGGGGAGGGTTGCTGAAGCGGTTATTGCCACTTACAGTCCGTTCTACCCCGAGCTTGAAGTGAACCGGAGCAATATTCTCGATGATATTGCCCGCGAAGAGCGAAGATTCGCCCGGACCGTCGAATCAGGTACAGCGCAGCTGCAGAACTGGTTGGATGGCCTGCGCAACTCGAAGACCAAGATACTCGACGGTGGGAATGCTTTTGACCTTTATGCCACTTATGGATTGCCATTCGAGATCACCCGGGATATTGCCCGTGAACAGAATCTGGAAGTGGATGAAGACGGTTTTCGATCTGCGATGGACCAGCATCGAGTGGCTTCGGGCGGTGGAAGAGCCATGGGAGCGCTTGGAGGAGAAGACGCTGATTTCTTTGCCGGGATCCTGAGTGATCTTCAAAGTTCCGGCAAACTTCCTGATGTTGGTGTGGAATATGATCCTTATACAAATCTGAGGTCGGAAGGGGAGATCCTGGCATTGATCGTTGACGGCAAGTCTGTCCAAACCGCCTCTTTTGGGGAGAAGGTTGAAGTAATCCTGCCTGGGACCGGGTTCTATGTTGAATCAGGTGGACAGGTATCCGATACCGGTTATATCCGAAGGCTGATCTCATCGGGCAACAGCCAGCGAAATCCTGGAAACTGGGAGATTGAGGTTGTTGAAGTTCGCAAACCTTCTGCGGGAGTAATCGTTCATGTAGGTGAGGTCTTGTCGGGTCAACCGAAGGTGGGTGATCCGGCGGTGGCTGAGGTCGATCTGATTCGTCGGCACGACATCATGCGCAATCACACAGCAACCCATTTATTGCATTCTGCCTTGCACCAGGTGTTGGGTGAGCATGCCCGCCAGGCTGGTTCGCTGGTCGCACCGGATAGGCTGAGATTTGACTTCAATCATCCTGAAGCACTAAATCCCGAACAGTTGGAACAAATCGAGAGTCTCGTGAATCAGGCTGTGTTTGCCGACATGCTCGTGGCTTCCAAGCTGAAGTCACGCCAGGATGCCGTCGCAGAAGGCGCCATGGCATTGTTCGGGGAAAAATATGGCGAGACAGTTCGCACGATCACGATAACTCCCGAATATCCCGACCCGCTGAGCGACGAAGGTCAGGCTGCGGTTCTCCCCACCTCCACGGTCGAACAACTGCCAAAATACTCATACGAGTTATGCGGCGGCACCCACCTGGACCGTACCTCAGATGTAGGCGCGTTCATCATCATCAGTGAGGCTTCAGCTGCCGCCGGTGTCCGCCGCATCGAAGCTGTCACCGGTCGCGCTGCCTATGATCTGATCTCGAGACGCTTCAAGATCCTTAAACAGACAGCTTCTAAGTTGAAATCTTCCCTAGATGAAGTACCACAGAAGGTGGCTGATCTGCTGACTGAAATAGAAGATCAAAAGCGCTCACTGATGACGATTCGAAGTAATTCTGCGTTGGCAGAGTTCGATTTACAACTTCCCGCCGTTAAAAAGATCAAAGGTGTCAACCTGCTGGTCGCCAGGATGGCAGAACTGGATGATGATAACCTTCGCAAACTTGCAGACAGGTACCGGGAAATATACTCTAACCAAGCCGTCTGTGTAATCTTAGCCACCAGCGACTTGATCAGGGTAATGGCGACAGTGACCAATGACCTGGTAAAAAAGGGGATAAAAGCCGGCGATCTCGTATCGCACCTTTCAGGCATCCTTGGTGCAAAAGGTGGTGGTTCGCCGCAGTTGGCTATAGGTGGTGGCCGGTTGGTTGGGAACGTGGACGAAGCGATGAAAAGCGTGGAACCTTGGCTCAGCGGTAAACTGGAATAATATTTTGGATCAGAAAATAGTTGCGGTCGCCATGTCCGGAGGGGTGGATTCATCTGTAGCCGCCGCGCTGCTTAAAAAGCAGGGCTATCAAGTCATTGGCGTGATGCTCCGGTTGTGGTCGGAACCGGGTAAGGAAGACAGCAATCGTTGCTGTACACCAGACGCCATAGCCCAGGCGCGCAGGGTGGCTTCGATTCTGGATATTCCTTTTTATGTCATCGATGCCAAGGATATTTTCCAAAATTCCGTTGTTCAATATTTTCTGGACGGTTATGCTCAGGGGAACACACCCAATCCCTGCCTGGTTTGCAACCGAAGCATCCGTTGGACCTTTTTACTTGACCATGCTCTTGCCTTGGGCGCTGAGTACATGGCAACCGGACATTATGTCCGCAAGATGACTATAGACGGTGAATACCGGCTCCTGAAAGCCATCGATCGGTCGAAAGATCAGTCTTATATCTTGCATGTTTTAGACCAGCAGAAACTAGCTCATGCGCTATTTCCAGTCGGAGATCACGAAAAAACCGAAATTCGGGTCATGGCCGCTACGCTGGGTTTGCCGGTAGCGAGTCGGAAGGATTCCCAGGACCTGTGTTTTTTAGCTGGCGATGATTATCGTGCGTTTATCCGGAGGAACGCGGCTGGATTGGCTAAAAGTGGTCCGATCCAATCCAGGGATGGGCGTGTCCTCGGACAACACACTGGGTTACCGGATTACACGATAGGACAACGCAGCGGACTTGGATTCGCAGCTCGTGTGCCCATGTATGTACTTCAGAAGGATATCGAAAAAAATGCATTGATCGTAGGGGAACACGCCGAGCTGGGTTCTCAGGTCTTGAATGCCCGGGAGGCGAATTGGATCTCCGGCGCGCCGCCTCAAAATGAATTTAGTGGACAAATTAAAATCCGTTATACCGCACGGGAGGTTGAGGGTCATGTCGCCTTAACGGAGCCGGATAAATTCCAGGTCCGCTTTAATTCCCCCCAACGGGACATCACCCCTGGACAAGCAGCAGTGATTTACCAGGAAGAGACCCTGCTTGGTGGCGGAATAATTTATTAAATGCATTTCTTACTTCCGCCGTTTTCTTCCAATAAAATCTGAAAATGGGTGTCATCGTTTGACAATCCCCGCCCTTACACTTTCGATCGCATTCGCCTCCCTCTATGGAGCCCTTTATCATTTGATCCGAGGCGGCGGAGGCAGGCGCTTGCTTTTATATCTGGTGCTAAGCTGGCTGGGTTTTGGATTGGGACACTGGGTGGGTGTGTCTCGTGGTTGGATTTTTATGCAGTTTGGTGCGATCGACCTGGGTCCAGCCACGGTGGGCAGTTATCTGGTCCTCGCCATTGGGGATTGGTTGAGTAGACGAGAAGTTCCTCCAGCTGCATCATAAACCAGCCTGGCTCTATCAGACACAAATGCATCGAGGGAAATCTATCCATCTTCCATTGTGAGGAACAGAACTAGCTTAAGTGTATAATCAGCCCCGATCCTTTTTTAAGAGAGAACAATGGAGTTTATTACATTTCTCATCGACCTTTTCCTCCATATTGATGAACATCTTGCGACGATCATCAATCAGTATGGAACCTGGACTTATGCCTTGTTGTTTCTGGTTATATTCTTGGAAACTGGGTTTGTTGTCACTCCATTCCTTCCGGGTGATTCCCTCCTTTTCGCTGCGGGGACGTTCGCTTCCCTGGGATCGTTGAATCTTCTGCCCTTGCTGGGCCTCCTGATGTTAGCAGCTGTATTGGGTGATACCGTTAATTACTGGATTGGTCACGCGCTGGGTGATCGTGCCTACCAAATAAAATGGGTGCGGAAAGATTACCTTGACCGCACACACGCATTTTTTGAAAAGCATGGAGGCAAGACCATTTTTCTAGCCCGGTTCGTTCCGATCGTACGGACTTTTGCTCCATTTGTTGCTGGAATCGGGCGGATGTCCTACGGATATTTCATTTCATATAATATATTCGGCGGCATATTCTGGGTGGCTCTTTTTACATTGGCAGGTTATTTCTTTGGGAATATCCCTTTTGTCCGCAGGAATTTTGAATTCGTGATTATCGCCATCATTCTCATTTCCGTCATGCCAATTCTTTATGAATGGCTCAAAGCCAGGGTGAAAAACAGGCAAGCTAAAGCGCTGGTTTAACCAATAAAGACAGGCTCATCGCCCGTCTTTTTGCTTTATGGGGGACCGGCGGACAGCTTACTCTTTACTTGAGTAAGAGTATCCTGGCGGGATGTGCGCGAATCATGGTTCCAGGATAAGATGATCTACCGCATTATCGATAATTTCCTGCTCATCCCAATCCATCGGTACATACTTCACGTCAGCCCATAAGTTCGCCATATCGATGTAATGCGAACTATAGGCATGGCCGGATTGACCTGTAGTGTGGATGGTTAGCGAGTTGTTCAGGTTGCCCAGGTCGACGATCATCCGCATCGATGGCAGCCAGTCTACATCATAGGTCTCACCAACATCCCAGCCTGTTGCGTTGATGATCGCCTTGCCACCGCTTGTAGGGAAAGGCCCGCGATTAAAGAGGTTTTCGATCATCCCTACTCCCAATTCACCAAGTGTTCCATTCCGGAATGTGACCCTGTGTAAGCTTCCCCAGCTCCACTTCGTTGGATCGTTTCCAGACTCTTTTTCCAATTCACTCACGGCGTCTGAAAAGGATCGTTCAAATATTAGATCCCGGGTTTCCACCTGACCCGTCGTCGACTGATCGTCCCACCAGACACTCTCTGGATCTGGGACAATCCGGCGCATGATTTCCATCCAACGATCACCACCCTCGGGCTGATATCTCAGAGGCAGATCATCGTTGAATGTATTCTGTAAAAGGTGATTCCAGGTTGCTTCGAAGATCGCCGCCCCAGGCGAATCCGCGTTAGCTCTATAATCCCAATCTGCTAGGTTTTCAAATGCACTGGCAGTTCCTGACGAGTTGGTATTTTTTACGGTTTCGAGCAATATAGGCACCAGGATCCTAGCTATTGGATCCAGGTCGTCTGCTTGCATAGTCTTAATGTATCCGATATTAATTTTACCGGGAGCTGATTGGAGTAAATCAACGATGCGCTGAGCGCGGTAGCCGTAGTCCCAATCGCTTGTGATCATGTACGGATATTCCGCCGGTGGAATTCGATTGTTTGCGGTTGCGATATAGCCTTCAGGTGGATTGAAAGCATGGGGCAATTCCTCAAATGGAATATATCCTACCCAATCATATTCATCAGTCCATCCAGGAACTGGGAAGCGGCCGTCGCCGGACTTCCGCAATGGGATATCTCCTGGCATCTGGTATCCGATGTTGCCCTGGACATCCGCGTAGATTAAATTTTGTGACGGGACATCGAACGCTCGCGCGGCCTCTCGGAAATCCTCCCAGTCGTTGGCGACAGCAAATCCCCAAATCGCCTCGAAAACCGACGAAGGTGAAAGGGCGGTCCATGCAATCGCCACGACAAACTTTTCCGGCAGTTCCACACCGGCATGGTCCTTAAAGGACAGAAATTCTTTATCCTTCGGATCGCCCTCGTTTTTCAATAAGCCATAGACCTCGGAAATGACCGGTCCATGTCGCGTGGTACGGATTGTGATCTGGTGGGTTTTCCCTCCAGCCATTTGGAGGGTCTCTGTTCTCTTATCGAAATCCACCCAGGTGCCTTCCGCTTCATACTGGTCAGGATTTTGGGGATTGACCTTTTCAATAAAAAGGTCCATAACGTCTGGGCCAACATTGGTGAATCCCCAAGCGATGTCCTCGTTGTGACCGATGATCACGCCGGGGACACCGGCAAATGAAAAACCGGTTACCGAATACGGGCATTGGATCGTCTTTGGTCTGCATTCCAGATGCACCTGGTACCAGATGGATGGCATCTGGCTGCTCAAATGCGGGTCGTTGGCCAGCAATGGCGATCCGGATTCGGTCAGTTCCCCGGAGATCGCCCATGAGTTGGATCCTTTACCGCCATGGTTCGAACCCAGGATTGGATCAAGAAGCTTGTTTTTATACTCAATCGCGGCCAACAATTCCTGCGGTAAATCCATGGGTTCGTGGTCTTTCGATACAAATCCGGGTACACTCCCGACATCCTGTTGGCCCACGATCACAGGATGATCGGTAGGATAAGGCGGATAAAGCTCCTCAACCCGTTCCGGGCCTAGGCTCTTTAGTAAAATAGCCCGCTCGATCTCTTCGCTCATGTTCGCGCGCAGGTCCCAGGCCATTGCTTTTCCCCAGGTTAAGGTATGAACGGGTTCCCACGGTTTGACTTTATAGTCAGGGGTAAGCAGTTTCAGGATGGCATATTCGAGGCTGAGTGTGCTGCCATGGTGATCCTCGAGATAAGCATTGACACCTTTGCTGTAAGCAATAAGGATCTCTTTTGAGTGCTTGTCGTA
>Ga0154778_1062_pt1 | contig 10958 bp, 7 predicted proteins | sample Rifle2008BG16ft_FD_105786 | JGI IMG/M metagenome (GOLD analysis project Ga0154778, IMG submission 105786) | Chloroflexi bacterium RBG_16_51_16 | reverse complement strand
GGAATTCGAGTCTGGATTTCTCACGGAATGGTGGGTTGGATACAGCAATCGAACAATGTAATGGGCAGGGCGTTTGCCGGAAATTTGATGGCATCATGTGCCCCTCCTTTCAAGCCACCCGGGATGAAATGCACTCCACTCGCGGTAGGGCGAATTTGCTTCGTGCGCTAATTGGTAATCCGCAGCGAAACAAACTTATCCACCCATCTAATAAGCAGCCGCTTTACCAGTCTGTGAAAGATGCTCTTGATCTATGCCTTGGATGCAAGGGCTGCGCGGCAGAGTGTCCGAGCGGGGTGGATATGGCCAAATTAAAAAATGCATTTACCGAAGAATATTATCGGACGCATCGTAGACCGTTGCGGGATTATTTGTTCGGATATTTCCACGTCACAGCTGATTTGCTATCGAAGTTTTCGTTTATATCGAATCGATTATTGGGCAACAAGCTTTTCATGGATGCTTTCTTAGGGCTAACCGGTATAACGAATCAGCGTCCCTTGCCGATGCTCGCCCGGAATAAAATAAGATCCAAGGCTCTGATCTCCGACGACAACGTTATCTTTCTGGCTGACTCTTTTACACATTATTTCGAACCAGAAGTGGAGCAAGCCGCGCTTGAAGTTTTGCAAGCCTCGGGTGTAAGTGTCACGATCCTGCCTATCAGCGGGGCAGGCGCATCGCTAATTTCCAAAGGGTTCATATCCGCAGCACATAAGCATGCTAGGCGGTTGCTTGAACAATTGGAACGCATTGATCCTAAAAACGAACAGCCTTTGATATGTATCGAACCACCTGAAGTTTCGGCTATTCGGAATGATTATTACGATCTTCTAGATGACGGATCAGGCTCATTGGAATTGCGTTTAAGAAATGTATTTCTCATAGATGAATTTATCGTTCGAAGAGGGGTACCAACGGATATTCGTGTAGCCAAAAATCATAAGAAGATTCTATTCCATCCACATTGCCACCAAAAAGCCGAAAAGTTATCATACGACTCCAAGCCTATCGGTGAACAAGCGAGCCTTGTACTGTTGAAAATGTTTGGTTATGAAGTTGAGTTGAGTGAGGCGGGTTGCTGCGGGATGGCGGGGACCTTCGGTTATGAAGCTGAACACTACGGGATATCGAAACAAATAGGTGAGCTAAAACTTCTTCCGAAAATTCGCAGAACATTCGAATTAAGAAGCGATGCGATCGTTGCATCGACAGGCTCTGCTTGTCGCTTGCAAATCCGGCATGGTTCAGGTGTAATTGCAGTCCATCCAATTCAACTGGTACGGGATGCTATTTTGTTGGCCTCATAAAAATGCGATCATTCTTGGAGCAGATCAGTATCTTTTTCGTATTTTTTCTGGAAGGATTTGTCAGTCAATAATTCCATCGAATTTCGAAGAGACGACATAGGTGGCGATCGCGAACGCATTTGAAACGTTGAAGGAAGATTTCTTACCGTACATGGGAATTTTCACGCAAACGTCAGCCAGATCAATCACCGCAGGATCGACACCCGTGATTTCGTTACCCACGACAAGGACAACCTGAGTAGCAGCTCTGAAATCCTCAGGCTTAAATACCTCGATCGAAATAGCTTCGTTCTTGTTCTCGACCACGATGATCGCTGCACCTTCCATCTTGATCGACTTAACCAGGTTAACTCCATTATGGTGGAATGACCAAGGTATCGAATCTTGAGCACCCAGACCGGTTTTAGTTATTTCAGGATTTTCAGGTGTGGGAGTAAACCCACAAAGGTACAGATGTTTGAGCCCAAGTCCATCAGCAGTGCGAAAGATCGCACCGACGTTCAAGGCTGAACGGATATTATCCAATAATCCTGCAATAGGTTTTTGCAGTGTGGGATGTTGCAGACAATCGATTCTAGTTAATCCCCGGATGAATGGTTGCTCAGAAATTAATTGGGTAACACCGAGGCAAGCAGGGCAGCGCGAATTTTTATATCCGGCATCCACAAACGGGTATCGCAAACCGCATTGGTTGCATTCACGGATTTGGTAAATATCAACCGACATGAGCAAATTAAAACCTGCTTTGTGGATTCCTGGTGCCTAAAAAGATAATTTGTTGAAACCAGGCTCGCGGGTTGGTGAGCAGGCCAATCTTCGCTTTGCCTCATCACGTAAAGCCAAAATTATTGAATATAAATCAAGACCAGAGTGGCACGCACCTCTCACCGAACTAATGACAGAATCTGACCAGAGTGTCCTTGATTGTAAGATTTCATCATCATTCATGAGCGCAAGTTGGATCAAGCTGCCAAGGGGAATATCCTGATCGTCGCCCGGATTAAGCTCGCAATCCAGACAACCCTGGCACCGGGCGATGTCCTGCCCTGTTGCGTACTTGATTACACGGCGGAGGGATGGGTTAGAACTCGTCAACCCGGGGTCTCAATGCCATCGTCATCAAGACTACATCACATACGTCGCCATCAGGGAACATAAAGAAATCATCCAGCGTTACCTGTGGTCGGAACCCTTGTTGTTCAAATGCTTTAACCACCTTGCTCATACTTGCGATGACCTCTGCCATCAGGATGCTAACCCCATGTTTCCTGGCAAGTTCGATTAACGACCGGATCATCTTCATACCCAGGCCGCGTTTGCGGAAATCCTTTGAGAGAAACAGGCGGACTTCGCCGATATGCCTTTTGGGTCCGTCAAAGAAATGTAATGTTGCACTACCCACTACCCGTTCCTTAGCGAGTGCTATTATAGGAAGGACCCGGTTGTAATCAAGGTGATCGCACCAATCGTCGATGACGGTATCATCTTTGAGTTGGTGCCGGAAGTAGCGGAGATCGTCGTCTGTTACAGCCCCGTAAAATTCCTTAAGCCGATTCTTATCCTCATGGGTCAATGCTCTTAGAAGGATGTACGCCCCATCCTTCAATGTGACCATCTCACGAAAAGTATTGATCTGTTCAGCTAACATTCTTCCCTCCAACTGAAGGAACCATTTTCATACCAGGCAGAGTCATCTTTCGACCCTTAATAACCGATAAATGAGTTGATCGGCGCTTACCCGGTAGTTACAGGTGCAACAGGAGCTACGAATCCTTTCGGTAAAACATCCGCCTCTGTGATGATCCTTGGAACGATTTCCTCCCAACCGACGGCCATTATATGCAGCCCGTTCACTCCTTGGCCAATAAATTTCTTGATCTCATCAATCAACTCGAGGGCTATTGCGACTCCCTCTTCCTGTGCATTTCCTGCCTTCTCCGCAGCTTCCATGCGGGAGAGGATGGATTCGGGTATCGAAACACCCGGCACTTCATCGTTCATGTATTTGGCCATCTTAAAGGTTTTGAGAGGCGTAATGCCTATCAAAATAAATACCTTATCCAGGATGCTTCGTTTCGCCAATTCGTTGAGCCAGATTTCCATATGCTTGACATCGAAAACCAGGTTGGTTTGGAAGAATTGGGCGCCGGCGTTTACTTTTTTATGCTCCCGTATGGCTTGAAATTTTGGTTCGGAGGCGAACGGCGAGGCTGCCGCACCCAGGAAGTATCGGGGCGGGGTTTTTATCTCTCGGCCATCCAGGTACTTATTCTCATCCCTCATCCGGCGCAATATCCACAGCATCTGGATTGAATCGATGTCGATGATGTCCATCCTGCCCCTAGGGGGTGGAGCCATTTTCATGCTGTCCCCGGATATGCACAGAATATTGCGAATGCCAAGGTCGTAGGCACCCATAACCTCGGATTGCAATCCAACCCGCGTCCGGTCCCGCGCCGCGATTTGCATGACCGGATCAGCGCCCTGTTGAACCGCAAGGGCTGAGCACGCCCAGGAAGCAGTGCGAGGGGTTGCCGATGGATTATCTGTGAAATTGATGGCGGCCACGTACGGCTTGACCAATTCGATGTTCTTGCACATCTTTTCGGTTTTACAGGAGATTGGCGGTGCCACTTCTGCCGTTACGACGAATTCGCCAGCCTTTAGCCTTTTTTCAAGCTCGGACGCCGGTTCCGAATATTTAGGTGCATGATACTGGTTGTCCCCCTGCCACCATTCCGGCTCGCGGACGGTCCGAAAGACTTCATCCCAGGTTTCGTATCTGGTTTTAGCAGGTTTAAATAATAAACCGGATATCACTTTACCCGTACCCATCTTGCGAACCTGCCTGAAAACATCACCCCAGGTCTCTGTTCCGGTTTTATCCCAATCCAGGGGTGGAAGAACTTCTAACAATTTCTCTTCCCTGCCCAGCCGAAAAGAACGATCGTAGATCTTGTACCAGATACAAGGGCGAGTTTCATCCACGTAGCAATGTTCTGCAGTTGAGCCACCGCATGGTCCATTGCGTGCACCTTTTGGGCATTCCATGGGGCAGATGAAGGCTGTCTCTTGCAAGAGACAATTACCGCACATTCGGCATCCAAAGACTGGGCCTTTGATCGTTTTTTCAAGAGTTGCCAAAGCGCGACGGTCAAAAGGCTCCCGTTTGAAGGGTAAGTAAGGTGGTTGCCACCGGCGACCGGGTGTGAATCCAGGCATGGGTTAGTTCTCCTATATTCTCAACTTTCCACTTTAGTACTCAACTCCAGAGTGGGGAGGAGGTATTCGTAAGCACTTAGCGCTGCTTTGGCACCTTCTCCAATGGCAATCAGCACTTGTTCTGCAAATAAATTTGTGACATCACCGGCGGCAAAAATACCAGGCACATTGGTACGATTTCCATTATCTACGACGATCCTTCCTGAAGAATCCAAAGCTACCACGTCTTTGACCATATCCGACATAGGTGTCAAAGCCTGTTCGACGAAAATGGCGTCTGCCGTGATCTCACTACCTATTCCATCCGGATTCTTAATCAGCAGGCTCCTGGCGTATTGATCGCCTTTTACTTCTACAACCGTGCTTCCTTTATGGATGACGACATTAGTCGCTTGCTGGAGTTTCACACCAAGCGGCGTTGATAAGCCTTTGGTCTCCTTACAGATCAGATGAACGATCCTTGATACGGTTGACAGTTCCGCTGCGGACCTTATAGCGAGTTCGCCATCGCCAATAACGATGGTTTCCTTGTCAATGCACAACGGTGCATAGGATAGAGCAGAGTAACAAAGACCTTTCATGGTGAATTCTTTTTCACCGGGTACGTCCATCCGCACCTGACGGGCGCCGGTAGCAATGATCAAAGCCCGGGCGCTCAATTCCGCTCCACCTTTTGTAACCACATCAAATCCGTCGGCTGAATTTTTCACTTTTTCAACCGGTTCCATATGCCGGGCGAAGTCCAGGTATTCGAGCTCGCTGCGGAATTTGTTAACCAGTTCCAAGCCGCGAATGACCTGGTAATCCTGTATCCACGGGAGCGCCAAGTGAAAATTGGTCTTACCACCCAGATCCTTCGTAAGTAATAGAAAATTCAACCTTTTGCGGAGAGCGTAAATGGCTGCAGTAAGGCCTGCTGGCCCACCACCGATGATAATCAGATCGTACATCTCAACCTCCGTTCCCTTCGCCGGGCGGTTCTGCGATGAACCCGTCCTCCATCATGCTTTTAGTCAAGTCGCGTGAGCGCTGGATGATCTTCGTTGCGGTTTCGAATTCCTGTTCATAACTGACGTGTATCCGTGCAATATCCTGATCGATTGCTTTCATGGCAACCGCGGCTGCCTCGCGGGGAAACACTTCCCAATCATCCATGTCTGGCAGGATATGCTCGGGGTCCAGTTTGTCTTGAACATGGTCGGCTAAGGCTTTGGCGGCTGCGAAACACATCTCATCCGTAATGGTAGTTGCGCGCACATCCAATGTGCCTCGGAAAATACCGGGAAAGCCCAGTGAGTTATTCACCTGGTTCGGGAAATCAGACCGGCCGGTTGCAACCACAGCGGCGCCGGCAGCCTTGGCTTCCCACGGCCATATTTCAGGCACCGGATTGGCACAAACAAAAACGATCGAATCCTTGGCCATTTTTGTGATCCATTGTGCATCGATAACGCCTGGACCCGATTTGGAAAGCGCAACAACAACATCCGCACCTCGGATGGCTTCCGGCATATCACCTTCCCGCCCTTGTGCATTGGTGATATTACAGAGCTTCCACTTGTCCTTGTATTCCGCTTTGCGCATTTCAAGGTCTTTACGATGTTTGCCGAGGATACCTTTGCTATCCACCACGGTACATCGCGACGGATCAGCTCCCCAGCCGAAGATCAAGCGCGAACACGCGACATTGGAGGCGCCACTTCCGATGAAGGTGATATTTACTTCGCTCATCTTCTTATTGACGACCTTGAGTGCGTTTATTAACGCGGCCAACGTTACGGTCGCTGTACCCTGCTGGTCGTCATGCCAGATCGGAATTTCAGCTTTTTCACGTAAAGTGTCCAGGATGTAGAAGCATTTAGGATTGCTGATATCTTCAAGGTTTACACCACCCCAACCTGGCTGCAGCATCAATACTAGGTTGATGATCGCGTCCGGATCTTTGGTATCCACCATGATCGGCACCCCGTCTACGCCACCCAGATATTTGTAGAGTAGAGCTTTCCCCTCCATAACGGGCAGTCCTGCCTTTGGTCCGATATCCCCCAAGCCCAGGACACGGGTACCATCGCTGACAACAGCAACGGTATTCCACTTATTCGTATATTCATAAACCAGTTCAGGATTGGCTTGAATAGCTTTGCATGGTGCTGCAACACCAGGTGTATACCAGACGGCAAAGTCGTTGAAACTATGCACGGTGCATTTAAGTGTTGTCTCGATTTTTCCCCGATAGAACGGATGAAGCCGCATGGCATCCGCAGAGGGTTTCTGCGCTTTTGCCATGAGCTCATCTATGTTGAATTTCTTATCTGCGAGCACGGCATTCTCCTTTCAAATCCTAATTCATCAAATACGCGTCAGCGTAGATCACTTTATTGAGAAGGATCTGCGTTGTTTTCCAAATAGCTGCCTGGTCTGCATCTTTCAGGTCAAAATCTTCCACCTGTAGTTCTTCCCCTGCAGATGTTCGCTCAGCGATCTTGTTATAGACTTTAGCCAGGGGAGTCGACTTATCCTTGGTCTCTATCCAACGAATGACGTCGTTTTGTTCCTGGTCGAACGGATTTGCGATCATCATCTGCAGTCCGACGCCCATCAGCATTGCACAATACACTCGGTTGATGAGCGGTCGATTCTCATTTGGTACGGCATTCGAGACATTGGATAAGCCAACCGAGATATTTGGAGTCGGGTCCCAGGCGAACTGAAGTGTCCTGACAGTCTCAATAAGATGCGGACAGTATTGTTGGCAACCACTGACCGTTAAAACCAGCGGATCGATGATGAGCTGCTCCATCGGTAGCTCAATCTCCATCATTCGAGGGATGAGGGTTTCGACGGCAATATTGACCCGTGCATCTGCTTCGACAGGTATCCCTTCAGTTTTCATGGTCAAGGCGATAACTTTCGCGCCGTATTTTTTCGCTAGGAGAGGCACCTTCTCCAGTCGCTCAGGCTCTGCCGAGGTTGAGTTCAGAATGGGTTGAGCCTTTTTTATGCATTTGAGAGCTGCTTCCATTCCATCCACATTCGTTGTATCAATTGAAAGTGGAACATCGACAACGGTCTCTACAGTTTCGACGATCCATGGAAAAACCTCAGCCCAGTCTTTTTTGCGCGGCCCCAAATTGATGTCAACCGCTTTTGCCCCCGCCTCAACCTGGCGCACTGCCAGGTCCATGAAGAACTCCCTGTCCCTCGCAGCCAGAGCTTCTTTGACTTTCTCGGAAATGATATGGATGTTCTCGCCTATGATGTACATAGTTTCTCCTTGATTACAATTTTCAAGCAGGATGGCACCCTGTTCACCTGGCCCCTGGGTCAGGGACCTTGGACGCCAATTCCAAGGCTACATTAGGAAATTTACTGATATCCGTATGCGGCAGGAAGAGGGCGGACGTGAACGCTTCATAAAAGGAATTATCCGCGGATAGTTCGATGTATGTCATGCGTTTTGCGATCCGTGAGATCCTTTCCTCCTTTTTCCAATCCAGCAACGCTGCATACGCTCCACGAATTGAGGTGTTACCAAGAAATACGAAGCGCGACCACTCCAGGTCGGGTAACAACCCGATTTGAATGGCTTTTTCAACATTAATGTATTTTCCAAACGAACCGCCGATTAAAACTTTGTCAGCCGTCTCAAGGGATATTCCGACATTCTCCGCCAGGACGGTGAAGCCGGCATAAATTGCAGCTTTGGCTCGAATAAGATTATCGATGTCTACCCTTGTCAGGATGATATCCTGCCCGGTTTCGGTCTCTGAGCCCCATGCCACTACATATTCATCCGACGAGCGACCTTTGCGAATCCTTGGATGATCCTTGGATAGGGCGATATTTCCAGCTTTATCGATGATCCCGGTGAGGAAAGCTTCGGAGAGCAATGAGATCAAACCTGAACCACAAATACCTTTCGGTTTACCGCCCCCGATTACGCGGTAGGTAGGTTCCAATGTGGTGGAATTTATCCAAACCTCTTCAATCGCTCCGGCGGTCGCCCGCATGCCATTCTGCACTCCAGCACCTTCGAAAGCCGGTCCGGCTGAACATGCGCAGGCAACCAGCCAATCCCGGTTGCCCAGGACTGTTTCACCATTGGTTCCAACATCCAGGAACAGACTCACATTCTCAGCTTCATCGAGCGCTGACGATAGGACACCTGCGGTGATATCTGCTCCTACATAGCTTGCCACGCCCGGCAGGCAGATCAGAGTGGCATCCGGTTGAATACCAAGTCCAACTTCTTGTGCTGTTAAGTGAGGCAGGTGGTTCACTGTAGTGATAAAGGGTGACATGCGTATGCTTTCAGCCGGAATTCCCAATAAAAGGTGCATCATGACACTATTTCCGGATATGCAGCCCTTTACGACCTGGGACGGTTTGATATTTATACGTTTGCACGCAATATCAAGCAGTCCATTGATGGTTTCAAGAACACGGGTGCGCATTTCGATCGCGCCGCCGTTTTTACCCGCATAGATGATCCTGGAAATAACGTCCTCACCCCGTGCGATCTGTCCGTTGTACTCCGCGACTTGGGCTTTCACCTGGCCACTTACGAGATCTACGAGCCAAAGAGTAACGGTTGTCGTACCAATATCTACCGCTATAGCCCATAGCGGGGAGAATTCATCTATGAGGCCGGGAGTCAGATCAATCAATCTCACGGAACGATTGCCTTGCGATTCATTTAACCGCTCGGTCATATCAACGATTCCTGTTACTTTCCAATCGCCGTCTCGTAGGACCGGTCCGATTTTTTGTAACAGGTTTAGCGACATCTCAACCTGCTCGAATCCAAGCTGTGTCCGAATTCCAGTATTAACCCGCGAGAGATCGTCCGTTTGGTCATCCATACTCGGTGGTGTCAAGCTCAAATGAATCCGCCGTATAGTCTGGTCCTGGACGTACTCATAATCATGCGGAACAGTGATCTCAGCCACTTGCCGATCGCTGGCAAGTCGTCTTTCGATTTTCTCCTGGCTGGGAACTTGAATGCGGACATCAGCTTCGACGACACTCTGGCAGGCCAGCGCATATCCCAGACTGATACTCTCTGGCGAGAGACGTAGGGTGCTGCGTCGGCGGACATCTCCCTCCATGACCTGGATTGAGCATCGTCCGCACCGGCCTTGTCCACCGCAGGGTTGACCGATCTCAACACCAGCTTTGGCAGCGGCGTCGGAAAGCAGTGTGCCAGTGGGAACTTTGACTTCGATGTTTTTTTCAATGCTCTCGACAGAGAAGACTACTTTATGATCGGTCATATAAACTATTCGGAACGCATTTACTTTTTAATGTTCAAAATCAAAGCTTATATCCATTAAGAAATCTAATTCAAGGCTTGCTTCATGAATGCAGGCAGGTCAACGGCTTCACGCGGTCCCACTCGGATCTCCCACCCCGATAGTTCTTCTTCAAGTTCTCCGGATAGCACAGCTACATGACCTGGCAGGACGATCCGTTTCCTACTGACCTTGTTTGCCACATCGAAGCCCTTTATAGCTTTGGCTATCCGCTCTGCATCAAATTTTCCGGCTGCCCAGGCAGTCAGGACCGACATTCCCTCAGCGTCGGTTACAACCAGCCAGGCTGGCAATCCTGAGCTTTCAACCTCATTGGCGACGGAAAAGTAGGTGATGCTAAAATTTGTTGTTATGAGCACCGGGCTCTCTGGTTTCGGTGAATTAATCTCATAGATCCCGGGTTGAACCTGGATTGGTTTCTGCGGATCCGTATAGATGTTCTCCCTGAGCACAAGCAGGGCATAAATCATTTCCGGCGCAAAGGTATCCAAGACAAGAAACCCGGTGTACTTGGAAATTGCCTGGGCTGCGTAGACGGCTTCCTTCTCCGGACCGACTTGTCCAGCGAAGAATATCGTCGGAAAGCCTAGCGGACGGTAATTGTTCTTGATCGCCAACCGCCTCGTTTGAGTGGCAAGCGTCAGCCACTCAGCCATATTTTTCCCACCCAGGTCAAGTACGAGATCATCAACCCCGACGGCTTGCAATTTCTGCGTCAGATCAGCCAATGCTTCAAGTGTCTCTGCCTTACAAACAAGGGATGCCTTGTATTTTTTTGCAATGCCTGCCAGCGCTTCTGAGTTGGAGGCATCTGCGGCATAAATCAGAGTCTGCTCATCGGTTATCGTTGAAAGTGCAGCCTCCAAAACCACAGGATCAGTTCCAATAATTATTAGCGGAAGTTTTGAGATGGATCGGATCTGTTTGACTGCACTAGCAAGGTCTCCGTCCGCCTCAACAGCAAACCCATCGAGACTAAATTCCATTCCCACATAATTAACCTTGTATGCATTTGCCTCAGATACTTTTTTCTTCAAATCGGGGTCATTGGCTTTTACTCGCAAGAAGATACCGGTCTTGTTATAGAAGGTCTTCTCATGCCGATACATGCAGA
>Ga0154778_1142_pt5 | contig 10980 bp, 12 predicted proteins | sample Rifle2008BG16ft_FD_105786 | JGI IMG/M metagenome (GOLD analysis project Ga0154778, IMG submission 105786) | Chloroflexi bacterium RBG_16_51_16 | reverse complement strand
CCTGCGTTGAGTTTTACGGAGTTCTCCTGCCAACCGCCAGACCGTGGTTACCAGCATTGATAATTCAGGTGTCAGCATCAGGACTTCCCGGAAATTGGCCGCAGCCTCATCCAGGGCTGAATTTGTATCGCCCAGGCTGTAAAGCATCTCGGGTGGTTCACCACTCGCCTCTATGACGGGAATAGCAACGCCCATGATGCCGCGAAATTTTAAGTGCATATCGACCGTTTTATTGGCTGCGAGGGCCGCCCATTCAACCCGGTTGGTACCCATCGTCAACCTGGCTTTACGCATCGCAGCGTAGGCAGTCGCCATCAATTTCCACACCCGACGCTGGACCTGCTCGGCTTCGCGAGCGATCCTGACAAGCTCGGTCGTCAGCGCTTCACGCTTGCGGTCAAGTATCTCATATCCTTCACGAGCGAACCGAAGATCCTTTCGTACCCGGATCAGGTTTGTTCGGGTTGGGGCGATATTAATCGACGGCATGGTCCGATTGATAGAACTGTTGGATCTCATCCAGGCTGACACGGGTCAACTCTTCCTTTGGTAGCCTGGAAAGCAAGCGCCAACCGATATTCAAGGTTTGCTCAATTGTCCGGTTCTCTACGAGTCCTTGATTAATAAATTCCCGTTCGAAACCACGGCCTAACTTGAGATATTTCTGATCCACATCACCCAGTTCTTCCTCACCGATGACGGAAGCCAACGCACGAACATCCTGGCAATGGGCATAGGCAGCGTAAAGTTGGGCTGAGAGATGAGGGTGGTCAGCCCGAGTTCGATCCTTGCCTGTCCCATGATCCATCAGTCTGGATTGGCTTCCCACACTTTCGCTGTGCATTACCATCTTGGGTCCACCTATGCCGTCCTTCATCAAACGGGAAAGGCTTGGTAAAACCGCAATGGGCGGATAAATACCCTGGTGATCCAGGTCACGTCCCAGCGTGATCTGCCCTTCGGTAATATAACCGGTGAGATCGGGTACCGGGTGAGTAATGTCATCATTGGGCATGGTCAGAATGGGGATCTGTGTAATGGAACCTTCGCTGGTGCGGATGCGGCCGGTGCGTTCATAAAGGGATGCAAGATCGCTGTATAAATATCCAGGATAACCTTTGCGGCTGGGAACCTCCCCGCGTACATTGGAGATCTGGCGCAGGGCTTCGCAATAATTCGTCATATCCGTAAGGATGACGAGCACGTGCATCTGCCTCTCATAAGCAAGATATTCTGCCAGGGTCAGGGCTGCCCGCGGAGTCACCAGCCTCTCTACCGGTGGATCATCAGCAAGGTTCAGGAACATGGCGACCCGGGTCAGTGCGCCGCTTTCAGTGAAAGATTTTCGAAAATAATCGGCTACATCGTGCTTGACGCCCATGGCGGCAAATACGATCGCAAACTGTTCTGATTCAGTAGGTGTCCCACCCGCAGGTCCACCCAGGGTAGCCTGCCGGACGATCTGGGCAGCGATCTGGTCGTGCGGCATACCTGCGCCGGAGAAGATCGGTAATTTTTGGCCGCGCAGCAATGTATTCATGCCATCGATTGCGGAAATGCCAGTCTGGATGTAATCCCGGGGATACACCCGCGCGGTCGGATTGATCGGCTGACCGTTGACATCCGCATAACGGTCTGTTAATGGTTCGGGACCGCCGTCAATGGGCCGACCCAGACCATCAAACACCCGTCCGAGCATTTCCTCGGCAACCGGCATCTTAAGCGTACTGCCTAAAAATCGGACCCGTGTACCATCAATGGAAAGACCGGTCGATCCGGCAAAAATCTGGATGACAGCAAATTGCTCTCCCACCTCAAGAACTCTACCCCGGCGAATTTTGCCGCGAGGATCGAGAATATCCACGACCTCATCGTAGCCGACGTTTGCGGCACCTTCAACAACCAGGATCGGACCTTCGATCCGCTTGACACCGATAACTTGCTGACCTCCCAGCATGGTTTGCTCGCTCATCGATACTCCGTATCCAATTTGTCCATTTGTTCATCGATTGCCTTGCGGATATCGTCCAGTTTTTCCAGCTGCTCATTCGGAACCGTAGTTTTCATACGGATCAACGTATCCACAACCGGAAGATCGTGGATCACCGCGATGGGGGCACCGCGCTTCACGACCTTCAATCCGCGTTCATGGAAGTGAAGGATCAAATCCAACATTCGAATTTGTTTTTGAACCGTGGAGAATGCATCGACTGCATCCATTGCATTCTGCTGAAGGAACCCCTCTCGGATGAGGCGCGCGGTTTCCAAGACCAACCGCTCCTCGGACGGGAGCGCATCTGGACCGACAAGTTTGACGATCTGCGAAAGACGGTCTTCCTCACTGAGGATCTCCATGGCATGGTTGCGCATCTGGTACCAATCCATGCCGCTGTTTTCCCGCCACCAATCCGCGACATTCTCGATGTATTCGCTGTAGCTGTCGAGCCAATTTATCGATGGAAAATGACGGGCAGAAGCCAACGATTTATCCAACGCCCAGAAACAGCGGATATATCGTTTGGTATGCTGGGTAACCGGTTCCGAGAAGTCACCGCCGGGAGGCGAGACCGCACCTACGATGGTTACCGAGCCATTCCGGTCGTTTTGAGTCGTGACATTTCCGGCGCGTTCATAGAATTCAGCCAACCGGCCAGCCAGGTAAGCTGGATAGCCTTCTTCCGCAGGCATTTCTTCCAGGCGGCCAGAAACTTCACGCAATGCCTCCGCCCAACGCGAGGTCGAATCAGCCATCAAGGCGACATGGTAACCCATGTCGCGATAGTATTCAGCGATGGTTATGCCCGTATAGATACTAGCTTCACGAGCCGCCACAGGCATATTGGAAGTATTTGCGATCAGGACCGTGCGTTCCATCAATGGTTTGCCGCTGACCGGATCGATCAACTCCGGAAATTCCTGGAGAACCTCGGTCATTTCGTTCCCGCGTTCACCACAGCCGATATAAACAATGACCTGCGCGTCTGCCCATTTGGCGATGCTGTGCTGGGTGACTGTTTTTCCAGAGCCAAAGGGTCCCGGGATACCGGCGGCACCACCCTTGGCTACTGGAAAAAATGTGTCCAGAACGCGCTGACCTGTGATCAACGGAATGCTTTGATCCAAGCGTTCCTTATACGGGCGCGGGGATCGAACTGGCCAACGTTGAAGCATGGTCAATTCACGTTCTTCTTTACCTGTCTTGAACTTTGCGATGACTTCGTCAAGGGTATATTGACCGATCGGTGCAATCCAGGTCAGTTGCCCATCCATGTCAGGAGGCACCATGACCCGGTGTTCAATCGCCTGTGTTTCAGGAAGCACTCCAAGGATCGTCCCACCGCTGACCTGATCCCCGACCTTCGCCTTGGGTAAAAAATTCCATTTCGCGGTTCGATCCAACGGGCTGATGCTCACTCCCCTGCTGATGAACGAACCGGTTTGCTTCTCGATCACTGGAAGTGGGCGTTGAACACCATCAAAAATCGATTTCAATAAACCCGGTCCCAGTTCTACGGATAAGGGCAATCCGGTACCAAAGACCGGTGCACCCGGGCGCATGCCCGAAGTCTCTTCATAAACCTGGGCGGTGATCATGTCCCCATCAAGCCCGATGACCTCGCCGACCAGGTGTTCGTCACCAACTTCGACAAGCTCGAGCATGCTCACATGCCTCGAACCACGGGCTTTGATTACCGGCCCACTGATCCAGGTCACTTTACCGACCTGTTCGCTCATTTTGATTCTCCTGAGAGGATTTGGAATACCGAAGACCGCAAACCGTTTTTCAATCGATCCAACCGGGTTTCCAATGTGTTGTCATAAACCAGGCGTCCCTGAGAAGCTTCCACTAAAACACCGGTACGGTCTTCCAGCGTCTTTCCTACGGACAACTCAGCTTTCAAATCTTTAGCTACTTTTTCCAAAACACCATCGTTCAAGATCTTCAGGGTGACCTTATCCGCATGGACCACCGCGGTCTGCGCGTTCAATTGAGACAGGGCTTCCCGCAGCAATTGGCTGGTGATCTTTTCATATTCTTTACTTTTAGATACATCACCGATCTGCTGGCGAACTTTCGCAAACACTTCATTGAGGAGTTTCTCGCGGCTTTCGAGTTGGAAGGTGCGGGCTTTTAATTGACCGGTTGCCAGAGACTGACCCCGGATCCGGTCGGCTTCCTGCTTCGCTTGATCCAGGATCGCCTTGCGTTCAGCCTCAGCCTGAATTTGCGCCTGTTTGCGCAGTGCGTCTGTCTTCTGACGTGCAGTTTCTCCGATTTTTTCTGCTTCTGCCCGGGCTTCCGCCAAGACAGCCCGTTCTAGGGATTTGATATCTTCTTCCAATGTGTTCATAATTCCTGCTTAGAACCGAATTCCGATGGCACGAAGTACGACCTCACTAAGCGAAGACTGACCGGAAAGCTGACCTTCCGGTGAGGGAATTTCAACGACGAGGGGTGTCGTGCTGTGTAATTTCAAGTTGTCCATCCTGGCTTGTATCAGTCGGGAGGCGTCTTCGGTGATCAGGATGATCCCGAGATCTTTGGATGCAAGCGCGTCATCCAGTGCCTGGTTGACTTCCTCAGCTGTGGACGCCGGTTGCCCGCTGACGCCGGCCAACGAGAATCCCAGGACAGCTTCCGGATGACCGATCACACGTACTTTCATTTTTCCTTACGCCTGCAGAACAAGGAACGCGATGATCAGTCCATAAATGGCGATGCCTTCTGACAGGCCGACGAAGATCAAAGCCCGACCGAAAGTCTCGGGTTTTTCAGCGATCGCTCCGACAGCCGCAGCACCTGAACCGGCGGTTGCGATGCCTGCACCAACACACGCCAGGCCGGTGGAGATGGCTGCTGCCAGTGAAGCATATGGATCCGCAGCGGCTTCCTGGATCAAGCCAGCCGCCATGGCTGTCTGAGGTGAAAATAACCAGATCAAGCCTACACCCGCAGCCATCAATCCCAGGATGGCGTTAAATCCGTTAAGACCGACCAACAGCCCCTGGGTGGCCCGGGTTGGTTTAATTTCCTTTTCGTGGAAAAAAAATATAACAGCCGGTATGACCGGTATCATCCCTACAAGTACAGCAACGATCAGTATCATTCTTGAATCTCCTCGTAATCATGAATTAGGTCATCAGGGTGAGCGATGGATGCTCCAGCCCATTCGAGCAATATTTGATGTAATAAGATATTTTAAAAAAATTCACTCCTTGTCACCCGGATTCAAAGTCAGCGGTTCAAATCGCATACCGCCGCCTGAAAAGAATTTGCTGAAGAACTCGTAGTATGAAAGACGCATAGTTTGAATGCCGACAATCAACCCTTCAAAACCGATAATGAAAATATTGCCGATCAGGACCACAATCCAATAACCGATCCCACCCTCGCCGCCTGCCAGTCCAGCCAGGATGAATATAGCTGAACTCAAACCGCCATGAGCCACGGCAAATGCACCTACACGAACGAATGAAAGCGTATTGCTGAGCATGCTGATCACGGCTTCAAACAATTCAACCGGCGCCTGGATGAAATAAGTCCCCAGACCACCTTCCAATAATGGACGGTGGCGTTCGACCAGGTGAATCAATACTTCTGAGAGCATGACCGCCAGGGCTGAACCGACTGCTAAGATGGTTACAACCGAGGCAGGGATCGGAAATGCAGGCAGGAAATTTGCAGCCAGAAGTGCCAGGAGAGAAAGATAAAGCAGGTAACCAGCCACACCGTTGTGACTGAAAATGAGATGACCCCAATCCCGTGAGATCGCGTTGTTCATGATCCCGATCAGGAACGCCAGATTGAGCAGGACTACACCAGCCCCGACCGCCACGGTCAAGATCTGCATGATATTGTGCAACGGGCTCATCCAGACAGGATGGAGGATATCTTCGAAGCCGAAAATGCTTCCATAGAGAAAACCAAACACGGTGGCTGACAGGCCGCACACGGCGATCAATCCACCCAAACCAGCCATGCCTTTTAATGCTTTTACTTTTCCGCTCGCCATCAAGGCGCCTAATCCAGCCAGTATCAACCCCTGTCCAACATCGCCAAACATGGCGCCAAATAGAACCGGGAACATAATGGCGATGATCCAGGTAGGATCAAGCTCCCCATAGCGGGGCCGAGCATAAGTAGTTACCAGCATTTGGAATGGACGCAGCCACTTGGAATGCCTGAGAGCAACAGGAACACTCCTGTGGTGTCCGCTTCGACCGGTAGGAAAGGTCTCAATCAGAATTTCATGTGAAGCCTGTTTCAAGCGCTGGACCAGGACCTCCAATTCATCGGAAAGCACCCATCCAACGATCACATAGGTGTACTTCAGGCGGCCATAACGGACGATCGCATCGCTCATGATCCGGCTTGTATGGATCTGCCAATACAAGGCTCTCAGGTCTTCACCATACTTCACCGCCATGGAGCTGAGCGCCTTCCTCCATTGAACAATATTTTCCTCAGCTTGTCGGATGTCAGCCTTGATCGACTTGATGATCTCGGCAGGAGTGCCTTTATATCCCACGGGGAGTGAAAGCGGGTTCAGGTACGAACTGCGCACGGCGCGTTCCAGCACATCCGCGTTCGCCTGTGCACCAGCCAGCCAGACCACTTTTTTCTGGGGTTCGGAACGAAGGGTCAGAAAAACATGCGGGATCCTTGATAAACTTGTCGCGAGGCGATCAACATTCGCAGCAGGAATCATGCCCAGGACCGAATACACGTACTTTGAATCACGAAGAGCGCTGAAATCTGCCGGCACATCCTGGATTGACTCCAACTGGCTGAGATAGGCGTGCAATCCTTCCAGATTTTTTTGCGTCGTGACTACCTGGTCGTTCATATTTTTTACTTCCAGTTCGATCCGTTCGATCTCAGGCAGGACGAGTGACGGATCGGTGATCGTTTCGAAATCACTTGCAGGTGTATCCCCCTCCTCAATACCAAGGCTCTGCATGGTCAATTGCAGCCGGCGCTCAAGCCCGGCGAATGCAGCGGCCTTGTTCTGCCAGGATTCAGAGGCGCCCTTTTCTGATTCCGCTCCCGGATAGCTGTAACTGCTATCCGACTGATGGAATATGCCGTGCCCGCTCAGGACCTTCGTCACCGGCAGCAGGTCCTTCGCTGGCACAATCAGCTCGATCTCGGTCATTGCTTTCGGAAAGAACATCAATGCTCCAGATAAAAAGTGCGATTCAGATTATTATAAGGATGTATAAATAATTCATATACCTATCAAACAGGAATCTCTCTGATCATGTAGGGCCGGAATTGTTCGTCCGCCAATTGAGAGGTCTTCGCCTCCATCAGAACCACGAGGTCCTGTATTTCAAGATCGTGTAGCACCAAATACGCGAGTGCAACGCCGACATGGAACGGGTTTCCGACAAACGCCGCCATGCATCTTTCCATAACATGGCGTTTCAACTTTAATTCCAGGAGTGGAAGACCGGATCGAGGATCCTCCAACATTACATCCACGTCTGAAATACTGGGATAGAGGCGCCTAACAATAGGTGCAATCTCCGCTCCAGCTGCAATCGCACGGATGTCTTCATCCCGGATGTGATAACCAAACGGAAGCGTATAGTTGATAAGTTCCTCTTCAGAAACGTGATGAAAAACCCGGTATCGGATCGCCCATATCAGGTTGTTCATATCCACAAGTGAACCGACGACGCGCAGCGCCTGCTCCCGATCCTGTCCTGCGAGTTGAACGGATTCCTGCCAGAGACCGCGCCAATATGCCAAATCGAGCGCCACCTCGATGGGAAACAAGCTTTGTTCTGCGTTATAGCGCCTCATAGCGAAGGACAACGTCTCATAATATGAAGTCCCACGCAGTAACTCCACCGCGGCTGCGACATTTCCCGACTCGAGCATGCCCTGGGGAGTAAAAACAGTCCGTTCTCCCAAGGGATATAAAACTGCCTCGATCCTATCCCATTCAGCACCGGTAACAATCCCGCGCAAGACCGCTTTTAAATTTCCGATTTCATAATAGCGGAACAGCTGGACCAACAATGGACGAACTGCTCCAGGTGTCATCTGGATGACACTATTGAACGCATCCGCCAGGCGTCTCTTGATCTGAAACAGCGCGTGTTGCACCGTCAGATCTTTATCTTTTACTTGATTGAGGTAACTGCCGTAACCAGTGCGTTTCAGGGCGGCGATCAATGCCGGAAAATCTGGTGAGTCTGCCAGCGCGATCATTTCCGAGACTGAGAGCAGGTTCGAATACATTGCCCTCACCTTGGCATGGATAGCTGCGTAACCGGAAACACCACCACCAGACATAAAATTATCCCCTACCCAGGATATGATCCATAACGAAACTAACCGCCCGGTCCATGTTCTTATTAGCCATGGTTTCAAGTTGGCGGTTCTTTTCCTCAGCTTCAGTAATAACCTGCGCCGATTCTCCCACCGAGCGGGCTTTTTCAATGATCTGCCTGGCTTCAGCCCGGGCATCATTGCGTGCCTTTTCGACCAGGGATTGGGCTTCCTGTTCAGCAGTGACAGGCATTCGCTGGGCTTCCCGTTCCGCGGAGGCACACAACTCCTGGGCCTGCTTTTCAATTTCTAATACTTGCTGGATCCTTTTTTCATCCATTCTCTCTCTCCGACCTCACCAATTCCCGGGTAAATCGCGCCGCAATTGTACGGGAAAAGTACTGGACAATCAAGGTCTGGAAAGGATTATTACAAGGAAGTTGTGATATCACGTACCAGTTAAAACTCACTCGCCGTCATAATATATTGAAAAGATTAGCTGCCTGCCAAGTCGATAGGCAGGCAGCTAATCTTTGTACTTTGGATCGAAGATATTGATGATTATTTAAGTGTTTGGCGCAAAGCTTCCAACTTACCTGACACGGATCCATCCATGACCTTGTCACCAATTTTGATCACCAGGCCGCCGAGAATACCCGGATCCACCCGGAAGGAAACAGCTTGCGCACCAACCTTTGAAGTAATGTCTTTCTTGACCTTTTCCTGCTCATCATCACTCAACGGGAGAGCGCTAGTCACCTCTGCTGCCTCACCTTTCAGGTCGGTTTCCGCTAAAACGATAACCTTTCCAGATTTTATTCCAGAGAAAAATTCAGTGATCAATTCATGCTGACGCTTCTCATCCAACGCATTGCCAATCAACCTTTGAGCAGCTGCGATGGCTAAAGAGGCAACCTGCCCGCGCAGATCACCGAGGATTCGATTGCGTTCAGCTTCAGCTTCCGCCCTGGCGGATGCAAGCGTCCTGGCAGCTTCGGCTTCCGCGCCGGCTTTCACATCCTTGACAGCATTCGCGGCACGATCAGTAGCTTCACGCACCACCTTACCGGCTTCTGTCTGCGCAGCGGCCAGGACATTGGCAGCTTCTTTTTCTGCATCCGCCCGGGCTGCTGCAGCAACGCGTGCATCTTCCAATCCCTGGGCGATCTTCTTGCGCCTGGCATCCAGCATATTCAGAAACGGCTTGTAGACCCAGGCGTTCAGAGTAAGCAGAACGATAAAGAACGCAATAATTTGAACAATTAACAACCCGAGGTTGATTCCAAGTGCTTCCATATTCCCTGCCTCAGATCAAACGACTTTGAAGAGCATTAAGAATGAAATGACCAGGCAATAAATGGCAATGGCTTCGGAAAAGGCAATGCCAAGGATCATGCTGGTCAACAAATTGCCGTAGGCATCCGGATTGCGAGCCATACCACCCAGAGCGCCCAGGGCACTTAATCCCACACCTACTCCTGCGCCTGCCGCACCGAGCATAGCCAAGCCCGCTCCGATGTAACGACCGGCTTCCATGATACTTCCTTCCATAGTGTAACCTCCTTCGGTTATATAACTGATTAATGTGTAATCTGATTAAAGCTCATGCACTTCTGTTTGCGATCCTTCAGGTGCATGCTCCTCTTCATGACCATGTCCGGCAGTAGCCATTACCATAAACACCATCGTAAGGATGCCAAATACAAATGCCTGGATAACACCCACAAACAATTCGAAGAGAAAGAGCATCGCTGGTACGATGCTGATAAAGCCGATCAATGATGACGCGACAGCAACGAGCACGACCCCGGCAAACATGTTCCCAAAAAGACGGAATGCAAACGACAGGATCTTGGCAAATTCGGAGACCAGTTCGAGGATGCCCATGCCCATGTCAATGACGCCGAAGAATGGAACTTTGAATACATTTCCAAAGTTGAAAAACTTTTTAAGGTACCCCAACCCAAGGGCACGGAAACCGATCGCCTGCACGGCGACCACGGCGATCAAAGCAAGTGAAACCGTGAAATTCAAGTCCACGGAGATTCCCCTGAAGAACGGGGCTAGGATAAAACCACCCTCCTCAACCTGGTGCGGTAACAGATAGGACCAACCACCACCCAGTTCCCTGATCGCAAAACCCTCCCCATGCGCAGGATGCAAAACGCCAATCGATTCGAATCCAGGCAATAACTTCAATAAATTGGCAAATAGAACATAGATCATGATCGTGGCGAACCACATGAATATGGTCTTCGCCCATTTGGCACCGGCTGAACCCTCCGTCATGTTATAAAGCGCTTCGAGGATGGCTTCCATGAGGTTACCGATACCCCGCGGCACGAGGTCGGTTTTAAGGCTTCGATTAAGGGACCGGTTTGTAAAATAAGCAATAAGGATGAGCAGGACGATCGTCAATCCCAGGGTTGGCAAGGTATTAACCAAATACAAGGGTGCCAGGCCAAGGAAGTTATCGACGATCGGTTCTGCGATCAGTTTTTCTGCAGCTGCGGTTATTTCAGGCCGGACAGGAGGTATACCTGCCAGACCGTAACCGGCCAAACCTCCCCCAGCAGCGCAACCCAGGAACATGAGCAGCAGAACGATCCATCTGCGCCACGGCGTTCGTTTTTTTGTTTCCAAGTTTAGCTCCTCAAAATTTCAGTGCACATCCAGCCTTGCACTCTATCATTTATGAA
>Ga0154778_1095_pt6 | contig 11156 bp, 9 predicted proteins | sample Rifle2008BG16ft_FD_105786 | JGI IMG/M metagenome (GOLD analysis project Ga0154778, IMG submission 105786) | Chloroflexi bacterium RBG_16_51_16 | reverse complement strand
TGGCGTGTTCTCGCATACCGGGCAGTACAACTGGCTGGCAATGGCATTGACCTCGTCATCCGTAGGAGTCCGCTCCTGGGCAGAGACAGGCAGTGCGAATAGACCGGAAGATAAGAAAAGCAGCAAAAGAGTAATCAGCAGTCTTTTCATATACGGTCTCTATAAGTTATACGCTCCAAGTTTCAAGTTCTAAGTTCCTCGTCGGATGACGAAAGTCGTGGTTCATGGTTGAAGATCAAATGTTAATGGTTTAACGTTTAACCCTTTAATTAGTCGGCTGCGCTCACCTGACGGATAACCCTGGAACGGCTCTCGGTTACAGGTTCGACCTCGCGTTCGGGCCAGGCAGCAATGATCACACCCACGAAGAAAAGCAAGCTGCCAAGCCATAACCAATTGACGAGCGGATTAACATAGATCTTGAACGTGGCCCCACCTGTTGAAACCGGCTGCCAGTCAACCAACAGCACATACAGATCATCTTCAAGCGTGGCGCGCTGACCCGGGATCGTCATGGTCTGGGTGGTTTCGGAAGGATTGGTTGGGCTGTAGTAATAATCGATGCGCGGATGCAACTCACCCAGAAATTTGCCGCCGCGGTACACACTCACAACAGCCCGCATCACGTCGTGACCAGGTTTGAAATTGAACTGGGCCACCTCTTCATACTTGACATCATAACCACTCAAGGAGAGTGATTGTCCAACCGGCACCGATCCCTGAGTCTCTTTTTGGAAAAGTTCGATGCCCAAGATACCAATCGCCATGAGCATCATGCTGAGATGGATGATATAGCCACCATAACGACGACGGTTACGGCCGACAAGTGTCCATAATGCCGCTATAAAGTTTTCGGCATGAGACTTTTGACGCGCTCGGGCGGCACGCCAGAATTCGTACAAGGTTACGAGAAGAACAAGGACAACGAGATAGAAACCAATCCAAGCTATCCAATTCATCGTTCTAGTAACGATCAATGGATAGGCTACTATGGTCGCACCTAAGGCGGGTTTCCATAGGGCGCGGCCGAGGGTCTTCCATGTGGAATGCCCCCAGGCTGAAAGCGGGGCAACACCCATCAGCAACATGAGAGAAGCAAAGATAGGGGCCGTGGCACGCTCATAAAAGGGAGGTCCAACCGTGACTTTTTGACCGGTAACCAATTCAGAGATGAGCGGGAAGATCACGCCCCAAAAGCAGACAACAAGGATGCTCATGAACAACAGATTATTGAGGAGAAACAATGCCTCACGGGAAAGCAGGGATCTCATCTCGGTCTCACCGTGCAGTTGGGGCCAACGCCAGATCAAAAGAGCAAAGGAAGTGATGAAGGTCAGACCAATGAATGCAAAGAAGAGCGGACCGATGGCGCTCTGGGCGAACGAATGCACCGAGGAAAGTACACCCGAGCGGGTAAGGAAAGTCCCGAAGATCACCAGGGCATAGGTCAGGATGATCAGGATCATGTTCCACTGTTTCAGCTGACCGCGTTTCTCCTGGATCATGACCGAATGCAGGAACGCAGTGCCGGTTAACCACGGCATGAAAGCAGCGATCTCGACCGGATCCCACCCCCAGTATCCGCCCCAACCCAGCACATCATACGCCCAACGACCACCCAGGACGAGCCCGAAGGACAGGAACAACCAAGCCCACAAGGTCCAACGGCGGGTCAAGCGTATCCAGCGGTCATCCGTACGACCCGAGATTAGGGCTGCCATGGCAAATGCATAAGGAATAACGAAGGACACAAACCCAAGATACAACATGGGTGGATGAATGACCATGCCGGGGTGTCGGAGCAAGGGATTGAGCCCATTCCCATCCGGAGGGGTGAATAACACAGCACCAGCAGGCGGCAGGGTATACGAACTCACACCCTCGGCAGTCTGGTAAAACCGGGCAAATGGATTTTCAAAGAAGATCACGAGCATCAGGAAAAACGCCAAAGTGATTGAAGCGACGACTACGACCCACGGAAGAAATTCTCGATCACGGTCCCAACGGCGCAGCGTAACCGCAGTCGTGAATGCCGAAAGCAGCCACGTCCAGAACACCAACGAGCCAGCCTGGCCTCCCCACCAGGCCGTAACCTTGAGGTAAGCAGGCATGTTACGGCTGGTCACCTGGTACACAAAGGCAACCTGATATTGATCCGTTACCAGCAGGTAGATGAGCGCAGCCGAGGCAATTGAGATCAACGGGAATGTCAGCAGCAAACCGCGGCGTGCGCTTTCGATGAGCGATTCGGACCTGCGCCGCACACCCACATAGGCCATCCCGGCGCTGAAAAACGTCGCCAGGAATGTAAGAACCAGGACACCATATCCAAAATCGGCTACCATAATTTTTCCTTGTGCTTCAGGAGGTTGTCCTGGATCCCATCAAGACGGACCAATTGCGATCATCGAATGGGAAGAAACCAGGTGGAATGAAACCAAATAGTCATGGAAAAAAACTGACAGGATTCAACCTGTCAGTTCGGATCACCCGGAGGCCGCCTGTTCTGGTACAGCCTCTTCATAACGAGTCGGACATTTAAGCAGGAGCTCGTCGGCGTAAAAGATACCATCCGATTTCATCTGCCCGGTCATAATCGCCTGAGCCTCATTGCGAAGGAGATCAGGTTTCGGCCCGACATAAACCACTTTTACATGAGCGCGGCCAGGATCTGTAACGGCAGCATGCAGGACTTCCGCCAAGCCGCCTTCATCCTCGATCAGTGCCTGGTCACCGGGTACGTGAGCCACATCAAAGGTCAAAGTCAGAGTAGACGGATCATATGCGATCGTTTGACCGATGACCGCACCGGAGAGGCGGACGTTCTTATTAACCACCTGGGCGCCCTTGGCGGATACCTCATCCACTGTCAGGAAATACTCGGCCGTGGATTGGGTCGAGGTGACGATCAGAAAGATAACCGCGGCAAGGATCAAAACTCCACCCACAACAAATTTCATGCGCTGCATAATTTCTCCAATAACTATCAAAGATGACTAGAACAAAGTCGATTGTACATATCCAGATTAATTAGGGCTGAGAACCAAGTGAGATGGATGTCATGAAAAACACAACGTTTCATCACCGGAGGCGCTGAACTTCAACCATGATATATTTATCACCACACACCCAAAAGCGTCCTCTCACATGTTCATGCAGACCGATATGTTATGAAGATCAAGTATAGAATACAACCGGCAGTCCATTCAAACTGACATGAATTCATCACGAAGAGGATTTGAATTGAATAATCCCTCTCCCCGCTCGTTGCAAAAAATCCCAGCAAGGATCCAAGCACTGCGAATTGTGTTGTTCCTGACACTGCTTCCATCTCCACAACAAATCCTTTCAGCCTCGCTAACCAGCGAAGTTACGTACAACGAAATCAGCATTGATTTTCCGAATTCAGCAACCTTTTCTGCAGAGATCCACTCCGAATCAGAAATCGTATCCGTCGTTCTCGAGTATGGGAACAAACAACTTACGTGTGGAGACGTCATCGCCAAAGCCTTTCCGCAATTCACACCCGCAAACGAGATTGAAGTCAGTTGGACATGGGATATGCGCCAGAGCGGATCACTGCCGACCGGAGCACAACTTTGGTGGCGCTGGCGGTTTTCCAATGCAGGCGGATTTGAGCAGGTGAGCGAAACCCGCTCTGCCACCTGGATCGATTCTGAGCACGACTGGCAAACTCTGGCCCGCGACAAACTTCAGCTTCACTGGTATGAAGGTGGACAGGATTTTGCACAGGACTTGATGAATTCAGCGAAGAGCGGACTCGATTTCAATTCGCAAAACTCCGGATTAACTGTCGAGGCGCCCATCGATATTTATATCTACTCCGGTGCGGAAGAACTTAAGAATGCGATCCTTTACGAACCTGCCTGGACGGGCGGGATGGCCTACCCGGATTTTGATATCGTCCTGATCGGTATCACCCCTGTTGAACTGGAGTGGGGTCGGGATGCGATGGTCCACGAATTGACACACGTACTGGTGGGTCACCAAACATTCTCCTGCCTAGGCGACGTACCCACATGGCTCAATGAGGGGCTTGCCGTATATTCCGAAGGAGACCTCGACTGGGCTGATCAAGTCCAGCTGACGGATGCGATCGAGAACAATACCCTTCTATCGGTCCGGTCTTTAAGCGGAAGTTTCTCCGAAGTGACCAACAAGGCATATCTTTCCTACAGCCAATCCTATAGCCTGGTCAAGTATTTAATCGAAGCCCACGGCCAGGAAAAAATGACCGCCCTGTTGCTCAAACTGAGGGATGGAGAAACCACCAACCAAGCTTTGATTGATGTATACGGATTTGATGTAGATGGGCTTGAAGATGAATGGCGCAAGGCGATCGACGCAGAACCCAGGTCCGTATCAGCTCAACCAACCAGCGTTCCTGCCCCAACCCAGGTACCAACGATCGTTCCCCTCTCCGGTCGTGAAGCGATAATCACGCCGACACCTTATTTTGTGCCAACTTCTTCGTATCAACAACCATTCCCGGAGGTGTTCGCTGATCCATTGACGCCCATCTTCATATGCCTGGGATGTTTAATCCTACTCAGCATGATTATCCTGGGAACCTTTGCGGCGAGAGCCTGGATCAATCGACGGAAACAACAAGTCAAAGACCATTTATCAAATGAATAAGGTCCTCCCAGCCCTCAGTTACGCAACCTTGATCTTCGTAATTGCAGCCAGCGCGCCGCCACATGCCGCGGTGCAGATTAATGTACCGCTGGACCATGCACTGGTGCTCGAGGGCGGTGAAACGACAAACCCGCGGGAATACGATCCGGCAACCACACACAGCTCGGGCGACAAGCTCGTGTTCAGCGGGCTGGTTGCGTTGGATCCCAACTTAAGGCTCGTGCCTGACCTTGCCGAGAGCTGGAACGTCAGCCCAGACGGCATGACGTATACATTCCAGCTGCGTAGGAATGCAAAATTCCACGACGGCAGGGCAGTCACTGCGCAAGATGTGATCTTCTCATGGGAACGCGCAGCCAGCCCCGCGCTCGGATCCGATACAGTTCTGACATACCTCGGGGACATCATTGGGGTCCGTGAAATAGCTTCCGGGCAATCGGAGAACATCAACGGTATAAAAGCCCTGGACGAGCATACGCTGCAGGTCAGCCTCGACGCACCGAAACCTTACTTCCTGCTAAAACTCACCTATCCGACCGCGTTTATCGTAGACAGCAAGAACGTGATGAGTGGACCGGACTGGTACCGACATCCAAATGGCACCGGCCCTTACAAACTCAAAGAGTGGCACAGTTTCGACGTGATGATCTATGAACGATTTGAGGATTTCTATCTCAGCCCGGCTGCCATCCCCTACGTCGTCGTCCGATTGTATGCTGGTGAAGGGCTGCGCCTGTATGAGACGAATGAGATCGACGTGACAGGGATAGGAACCTCCGACGCAGAACGATTCCTGGACCCGCAAGAGCCGCTGCACAGTCAATTAATCAGCGGAGTAAGCCTGTGCACCGGCTTTGTCTATTTCGATACCACACGCCCACCGTTCGATGACGTCAATGTAAGGAAGGCGTTCAGCCTGGCGTTCGACAGGCAGAAATTCATTGATGTATTGCTGCGGGGCCGCGCACTGCCCGCGATCGGACCCTTTCCGCCAGGACTGCCAGGATTTCGATACGGCCTGGATAGCCTGCCCTATGATCCATCCAAGGCAAGAGAGTTATTAAGCCAATCGAAGTACGGCGATGCGGCAGGACTGCCTCCCATCGTCTATTCAGATTCCGGGATCGGGAGCAGCCTCAATCCGGATGCAGCTGCGATGGCCGAGATGTGGGAACAAAACCTTGGCGTAAGGATCACGGTGGAGAACCTGGAATACAACTATTACCTGGACCAGATCTATTCCGGATCGCATGGACAGCTATTCGGCGGGGGATGGTGCGCTGACTACCCCGACCCGGAAAACTTCGCGGACGTGCTCTTCCACAGCCAATCAAGCCAGAACCTGGGCGGTTATTCCAATCCGGACCTTGACCATCTCCTTGAGAAAGCGCGGATTGAGCGGGATGTAAACCGGCGGATCGCGCTTTACCAACAGGCTGAGGAAATAATCGTCCAGGATGCACCAGTGCTTTTCACAACCCATCCGCTGTCGTTCGAACTAGTCAAACCCTATGTCAAGGGTTATACCTTTACACCGATTACGGTCCCGATCGAAAGATACCTGTGGCTGGAAGGTAAATAATCCCCCGATCCAACCATATGGTTTTTGTCAGCCCACCGAAGCTGGAAAAGCTATCTACCGAGGCGCCTCTACAGCCAGCTCGACATGATCAATATCCCCTGCCAGGCTTGATACGAGGAACATGAAGGGAAGGCTGACTCCGGGCTGCAGTCCAGCTTGCGATTCCCATCGGCGGGCTCCCACCATCCGACCCCAAGCATCATAAGCGACCGCTGCCACCCAGACTGATCTTGCCTCCTCCGTTCCGTCTGGCAGCGTGACCTGTCCGCTTACCTGGGCACTGCGGCCGGACCAATCTACCTCCACGAGAATATTCTGCAAGGAAGCGGCCAGGTATCGATCATCGTCCGGTGAGAGAGGGATGGCAGAAAGTATCTGTACCTGCGGGCTGAGATCGACGGGGGTTTCGGATGGAAAATAAACCATCACAGGCAGTGCGGCGCCTACCGGTAAAATATCAAGCAAAAGCCAGCCAATCTCGCTGGCATATACTTCTGCATTCGGATTCACGAGGGTGAAACGCGAGCTTACATTTTCAAGAACAAGGGAAGTATCATTCTCGAGAAGAATGTAGCACCATAATCCACCCAGGGCATCAGGACGGCATCCGATCTCTCGGACGAGCAGCGGCGCAGGCGTGGGAGTCGATTCACCAACCGGATTCGATGGAAGGCTGGGGATTAGCAAGACCGTGCCAATGGGCATACTTGCTGGCGAAATAGCAGGATTGGCGGCCTGCAAGTCGTCCAAGGATATACTGTAAGTTTCGGCGATCCCGCTTAACGTATCACCCTCTTTGACCGTGTATGTAAAAGGCGTCGGGCTGGGCAGTGGTGTTTCGTTGGAAAACACCAATCCCTGCGGTCCTTCAGGCGTAAGACTAGGTGTGATCGTTTCATACGGTTTCAAAGGGGTTGAACCTACTGATTGAGTGGAGGGAGCCGCGCACGCAATCAACAACCCACACGCTAAAAACACCGAGCGCTTCATGAGCGCGATTATACCTGCGGCAATTCCCATGCGTAGAGAGTATATAATTCCCGAAGGAAGGTAAAACCATGAACTATCGACGATTAGGCAGAAGTGGCATAAAAATCAGCGAGCTGTCCCTGGGCTCTTGGGTGACCTTCGGCACCCAGGTGGACACGAAGGCTGGGATCCAGATGATGTCCGCAGCCTATGATAACGGTGTGAACTTCTTCGACAATGCCGAGTCATATGAAAATGGCGAGTCGGAAGCGGTGATGGGCGCTGCGCTGCGTGAGCTCAACTGGAGCCGCAGCAGCTACCTGGTGTCCACTAAATTTTATTGGGGGATCAACAAAGGAGTGAACGAGCGCAATACTCTAAACCGCAAGCGGTTGATCGAGGGAATCCAGGGATCCTTGAAAAGACTCCAGCTCGAGTATGTCGACCTTATTTATTGCCACAGACCCGATCCGGAAACGCCGATCGAGGAGACCTGCTGGGCGATGCACAACATCATCGAGAAAGGCCAGGCGCTTTATTGGGCAACGTCCGAGTGGAGCGCACAGGAGATCACCGCGGCGCTGGAGATCGCAGAGAGGCACCACCTCCACAAGCCGGTCACCGAGCAGCCGATCTACAATTTATTCAAGCGGCACCGGCTCAGCGGCGATTACGTGCGCTTCTACAAGGACTACGGCTACGGTGCAACGACCTGGAGCCCGCTGGCATCCGGGCTGCTAACCGGCAAGTACAAGGGAGGCATACCCAAGAACAGCCGAGCGGCTCTTAAAGGGTACGAGTGGCTAGTGCCGCGCATGACCGATAAAGAAAAACTCCAAAGAGTGGAAGCCCTAGATGCCCTGGCGAAGGAATTGAACTGTTCCCTGGCGCAATTGGCGATCGCCTGGTGTTTGAAGAACCCGTTTGTCAGCACGGTAATCACCGGCGCGAGCCGGGTTGAACAAGTGCATGAGAATTTAAAGGCCGGCGATATCGCTCCCAGGCTGACACCGGAAATCATGGGGAGGATCGATCACATCTTCGGTTATGACGAAGTAGTGGAAGAAGAGGATTAGGTCCGGGGAATTGCAGCCGTTAATATTAACAATCTGGTTAAGTGCACAATACCAGTCGGACGGAAAATCATCTCACGCGACTAAGTGTGAATGAAATAATCCGCTTCAACGCCGCTCGAAGTCTCAGCGGGGAGATGGATGTATTTTAAGAGCAACGGGTGAACGCGCGCCAGCTCCTCGTAGATGCGGAGGGCGAGCCGGCGGATGGAAAAGTGAGCATTGCGAGCAGCGCGCAGCTGGCAAAAATGATACGCTTCGCGCAAGTTGAAGCGGGTCAAGATGCGCCGGTTATAACCATTCGGGACAATATATTGGGCAACAGCTGGACTGAAACCAGCCAACTTTTCGTACAATTCAGCAGCGGCGAGCATTGCCTGTTCATATTTTGATTCAAAGCCCGCCTCTGCGATCAAACGCGGCGTGGCGTAACCCAGGTGAGTTGTCAAACGCTGAGCGGTCTGGGTCATCATGCGGTGGCGCTTGAACTCCGCGTAGGCACCTTGATCCATGACCAGGTCAAATGTATAGGCGCAGTATTCCAGCTCGCGCAGGGGGATATCGTGTTCGCCCAGGCGGCCCAACCCGATCCGCGCCAGATCTTCACGCTCTTGAGGCGATAAACTGGTGACGTGTTGAACTGCCGCGGAATAGGGCATGTCACCAAAACGGTAAAGCAGGGCTGCGAGGACGAGAGGCTCTGCCTGCGGATCGTAATCCACCAAACGGCACCAATCGGTTGACCCGCCAGCTGAAATAGGCGATCGGTTATTAAATTCCTGAGCAGATTCGACAAGATAAGGTACAGCATCCGCATACTTGACCAGGGTCGGGGTTTCAGCCCGGGCCACCTGTTTGACGGTCTCGCCGATCTGGCGCACCTCGACTAGCTCGTGCGAAAGCATTTTGCAGATGGCATGTTCCAGCAAGCGGGCGTTAGCGGTCATGCCCAAGTTTGCATTCGCCGCCGCCGGTAGGATGAAGCGGCAGGTATCCACATACTGGGAGCGAACACGGCGATCCCAGGCTTCCTCGCTCTCGTTCTCCCGGCGGGGTGTCCGTGCCTCGATCAATGAGCGGACAGGTGCGAGGGAGTCTGCATACGTCTGAAACAGGAACTGACAGGTTTTAATGAACTCAGTTTTTAGGGGGTGGATTTCCAATTCAGGCGGGAGCGTGAAATCATCCGGACCCCATTTTTGGTAGCGGGTGGACTTTTCGGTATAAGAAGCCAAGCGATTCGATTCGATGCACTCAATAGCCAGTCGTGAGACATTCTCAAATGCCAGGTGAAGCACGGCGTGCTCTGCCACGGAGGCGTGGCCATATCCCACCACCCATTTTTCATGAAACTGAGCAGATTTTTCATCGCTCAGCTCGGCAGCGATCGCACGAAATGAGTCCGGGGAGCGGGAGGTCTTTGCGAAGGCAACCGCGATAGTCTCGGGGTTGAGCAGGCGCGGCGACAGGAGGTATATATCTCGGGGGGGCATGAATCCGGCCTTTCTATGGCTGAATGTCTGGCTGACTATAGACGATAAAGCCCCGTCGGTCAACGGGGCTTTATCGTAAGCTTACACAGTTTCGATCGTGGTTTTCATGCGAATCGTCACACCGACAGCGATGAACAACGCCAACAAATATAAACCACCATAAATGGTGAACCAACCCGATGACATAGTGAATGCCATAACAACAAAAATAACGAACAAGCCAAACATCAGATACGCCCAGAGGCGCGCCATGGATTGATATTCTTTATCGGTTCCATTCTTCGCCGCGATCGAAACCAACATCCAGAAGAACAGACCGAACGCCAGGAACTCACCCGTGCTGAGAAGGTTTTCGAGCCAGAGCGGCACGCTATACCAGCTCCAAAAATTCAACTCAAAACGAATAGGCCAGAATAGTTCGACACCATTAAACCAGAGGACGAGGTCGAGCAGGATATGCATCAGGATACCTGCGCCCAAACCGAGACCAAGAGAATTCCACTTCAACTTTCGGCTGACCAGAGCAAGGAAATAAAACAAGACCACCACAGCTACGACTGTAAACAGGCTGTGAGTAAAGGTGCGGTGCAATCCTTCAGTCGAGGCTTTAGTGAGCGTGGCGACCGCGACAGCAATATTATCCAGGTCGGGGAACATACTTCCGAGCACAACACCCAGCAGCAGCCATTCCCTGCCCGGAAACCACTTTCGCGAGGCGATCCCAACCATCGCATGCAAACCAGCCTGGGGCATTTTCTCCTCCTTCTATTATTGGTTATACAAACTTATAACACTACCCAACAGAATCGGTAGCATCGGTCGGTGTACAGCAGTACAAACTGGGAAGAGATTAACCGGGAGGCCAGTGCATCGGCCTGCCGCCAAGCAGGTGGAAATGCAAGTGAAAGACGGATTGACCCGCGCCGCGCCCATTGTTTACCACCAGGCGGTATCCGCTCTGATCGATCTTTTCCTGGTGGGCGAGCTGCGCGGCGAGAGTGAACATGCTTCCGATCAGCTCCTGATCCTCTGGCTGTACGTCATTGGTTGAGACAATATGCTTGTTGGGAACGATCAAGATATGCGTGGGCGCCTGAGGATGGATATCCCGAAACGCAGTCAAGGATTCATCCTGGCTTAGGATGTCAGCTGGAATTTCACGAGCGATGATCTGGCAGAAGAGGCAGGGCGGCATGCGGTATGCAGCTCACTGAATGGGTCCGAGTGTCGGCGAACAAACGATATCGAAGTATTCCATTTCGACAGACTTATTCTGATTTGCGTAGGCTGCAGCTTCTTCACCTAGTTGGCGGACCGTATCGATCTGGGCGCGGGCATTGATATCGTAATAACGCGGCAGGGTCATGAGCGGATCGCCAG
>Ga0154778_1052_pt1 | contig 11371 bp, 10 predicted proteins | sample Rifle2008BG16ft_FD_105786 | JGI IMG/M metagenome (GOLD analysis project Ga0154778, IMG submission 105786) | Chloroflexi bacterium RBG_16_51_16 | reverse complement strand
CACTCCTCGACCTGCCTGCATTGGACGGGCTGCTGATGGCTAATTCGCTTCACTTCATTAAAGATAAAATCAAAATCCTGAAGCACTTGAAAAAATATTTAACTCCACGGGGCATGCTCCTGGTTGTTGAATATAACGTCGATAAGGGGAATCCTTGGGTTCCATACCCATTTTCATATGTTACTTTTCGCAGCCTCGCACTTGAAGCGGGATTTTCAGCTCCGCGCTTGCTCGCCACCCATCCATCCAGTTTCCTAAGGGAGTTTTATTCAGCTTCAGCGCAGCCTGCTCCGGTTGTGTAAACCTATTCATCAAACCAATTAACTCCGGTACCTTCAATTCAAATTCCATTCCAGGATCACCTACCTTCTTCTGAACCCTTTCTATCTGTATCTCCGCTAATCCTCTAATCACCTAATCACCTAATCATCTTATTATCTAAACCCATCTATTTATTATGGTCATTATTCCGGTTCGCAAACCTGTGTATCGCTTATATACTCACTGAGCATACATTTTTCGATGAACAACTTGTCTAGTTGAATCTCGCTCCGACGGCTGTGATTTCAAATATGCTATACTCTTTCGTATGAATCCAGTGCGTGATTTCTGGCGGCAGTGGGCAGAAACGCTCCGTCGTTATCGACTTCACCACATCACAGCCGCATTTCTCGAAGCTGCCGCCCCACTCACCGCAATCGGCGCTCAAATGATTTACTTCAGCAGCGGCTTGTTTTCCAATCAACAGCTCAACTCACTCGCACGCTTGCTTGAAGATGATGTTGAAACGCGCCGCTTCGCGGAATATCTAAAAGGTAGTCTGGGTACATGACCGGTCTGCTTTGGATTGCAGCCAGCCTGGTGCTGTTGCTAATCCTTGCCCTGTGGAATCGAAGGTCGCCTCGTACATACAGGGACTTGCCAGCCCTGGCACGCTTGAAACGCGAGCTTGGGTACAGTGTCGAAGCGGGAACTCGCCTTCACATTGGACTCGGGCACGCAAACCTGATCTCTTCTGGCGCCGGATCATCCCTCGCAAGCCTGGCGATGCTCCGCCAACTCTCCGAGCGTACCTCCGTCGGTGATCTGCCCCCGGTCGCTTCCTCGGGGGAAGCCAGCCTGGCTCTCCTCTCCCAGGACACGCTCAAGTCCGGATACGACGCAGCCGGAGCACCTGAATTGTTTGAACCTACGACCGGGCGTCTCGTGGGGTTGAGCCCTCTGGGATATGCGGCTGGACTCATGCCATTGTTCCAGGTTGAACCGGTATCGACGCTGATCTTAAGTGGTCGCTTCGGTGCCGAGGCTGGTCTGATCGTTGATTCGGCCGAAAGAGCCCATGCTACCGTTCTTGGTGCCAGCGATGACCTCGCCGCACAGTCCGTATTATTTGCTTCTTCCCACGAACCTCTCATCGGCGAGGAATTATTCGCTGCGAGTGCCTATCTAGGCGGTAGTCCATCCCACACTGCCAGCCTGACAGTCCAGGATGTGATGCGCTGGTTTGTGATCCTCGTCCTTCTGGGTGGTGCGGCTGCCAGGCTTATGGGTGTAATTTGATCCGGATCCTTTCCGTGTTGATTGCCGTCCTGGCTGGGAGCCTCGTCCTGCTCGGTTATTTTTTACCAGCCCTGCAGCCCGTACAAAATATGCTCTTGCGTTGGTGCATCATTCTGGTCGGCGTAGCTTCGTTTTTAGGTGTCTTTGGGTTGATCAGTGTCCATGCGGATCGAATTCGGAGGCGGGAGAAGGGTACTCCCTATAGCTTTCTCCTGTTCATCTCCCTTGCTGCTGTTTTTTTCTTTACCCTGGTATTGGGACCCAATCATCCGGTTGCCCATGCAGTTTTTAATGCGGTGATCCTTCCAACCGAAGGTACCCTGATGGCACTGCTTGCCGTAACGCTCATCTACGCTGCAATCCGCTTGTTGCGTCGCCGGGCTGACCTCATGAGTATTGTCTTTCTGTGTACCGTTGTTCTTGTGTTGATCGGATCAGCCACGCTGCCCTTCGGTGAACTGCCGTTGATCGGAACCGTTCTGCAGCCATGGCTGACTCAAGTCCTGGCGCTGGGTGGTGCCCGCGGCATATTGATCGGTGTGGCTTTGGGCACGTTGACGACCGGTCTCCGGGTGCTGATGACCATCGATCGGCCTTACGGAGGCAGTTAATGGCCGAGATTATTTGCCCATCCTGCGGTAAGACAAATAATCAAACTCGCGAGTTTTGCTTTTACTGCCAGGCGCGTCTCGAACCTCTGGAAGAGGGCAACCCCCAGTCAGGATCATCTGATCAGGGTGATATTCCTCCCAGCGAAAAACCTGCTATTGGATCCGAGCCGCTGCTCCCGGCTTGGCTGCAAAAGTCACGCCTCGATTTACAAAAGACCCTTCGCGATGAAACAGGGATTGCTTCAAGCGAATCGCCTGCCAACCTTGAAAGCCAGGACTTGCTGGCTGGTCTGCGCTCGACGGCGAGCGACGAAGACGATCCCCTGCCGGAATGGCTCGCGAGTATTACCGGTGAGTCTCGCCCAACCAAAAAAACCCGCGATGTTTTTCCTGGATTACAACCCAAAGATCAGCCTGGCGCTGAACCGGACTCAGAATTGACCTCCGGTGGCATTCCAGCCACTCAAGCCCCAAGACTGCAGCCGGATGAAGACGCGAAAAAAGAACGTGACAGTATGCCCGCGTGGTTGGCTCAACTCCAATCCAATGTGGATTACGGTGGAGATGAGTTAACTGACTGGCTGGAAAAGGCCAGGCTCGAAGCGGATACTAACGTTTCTGGACCACCGGGCGCAGCAAATTTCGAGGATCAGGATTCCACTTCCCCGAAGGAGGCGCCCTCCACGGAGTGGCTCTCGGATTTATCAATATTAAATGGTGAGATCTCCAGTCCATTAACGGCTATGGATAACAGTGATGAGCGTGAGCGCGGGGTTATCGAAAAACTCGAATCGGACAATGAATGGCTGGCACGCCTGGGTTCCCAGGGGAGTGAAGAGCAGGTCCCTGCGCCTGAGTCTTCAGAAAAGCTTCCTCCATGGCTGCGGAATCAATCGCCCACTCCTGAGCAAACCGAATCCCGTAAATCTGAAATTCCAGAATGGCTGCAGGCTGCCGCGCCGTCATCCACGTTTGAGGATGCGGGCACACGGGATCGATCCGGATCACAAAAGGAGATGGACTGGCCGAGATCCGAATTTCCTGCAGAACCTCCAAAGGATGAATTGGCTTTTCCACCTCAGGCGGAGGATCAAAAACCTTCAGCTTTGTCTTCCATCGAGCCGCCTCAACCGCAATCAGGTACTCCATTCGCAAGAGAGCCAGTCCCGGGCAGTACATTGGCAAAAGATCCTCTTTCGGATCAGGATATGGAATCCCTTTTCACGGAATTGCCGGATTGGCTCTCAAAGCCAGGTGCGGATCAGTTGGACTCTTCGACTCCCTCTTCTCCAGGTTCTACATCGGAGGCAATCTCACCCGCCAGTTTACCCTCATGGGTCCAGGCGATGCGTCCGGTTGAATCAATTTCTCGCCGAAGTACCGCCTCAACCGACCAGACTCTTGAAAGTAAGGGAGCATTAGCTGGGCTACAGGGAGTGCTGCCCACTATGTCGACTCCCATCCGCTCGGTCGTTCCAACCAAGGTTGGTATCAAGCTGAGTGTAAATGAGGAACAACATTCCCACGCAGCCTTGTTTGAACGGATCCTGGAAGCCGAAACCATCTCTCAACCGGTCAAGTCGATCCAGCGAATTAGTATCCAGAAGCTGCTTGGTTGGACCATCAGTGCTCTGCTTATTGTTTTCGTGACGGGTTTGTTGCTGACGGGCTCCCGGGTTTTCCGGCTGCCTGTCCAATGGCCTGTCGCATCGACGTCTGCACTCCAGGTGGTCGAATCGCTCCCTGAAAATTCTCCAGTTCTGGTCATCGTGGATTATGAGCCGGCGCGCTCTGCGGAAATGGAAGCGGTGGCTGTACCGCTGCTCGATCACATGATCTTGCTTCGCCATCCGCGCCTGGCTTTGATCTCCACCAAAACCACCGGTAACCTGCTTGCTGAAAAGTTGATCACCACGTCGTTTCTCGCGGGACATAACTATCAGACCGGTAGCCAGTATATTGATCTGGGCTTCTTGCCGGGCGGATTGACGGGCGTGCTCGCCTTCTCCCAGGATCCTGTTGCCGCGAAACCATTGGATTTCAATAAGGATCTTGCATGGACCGCACCCGCGCTCCAGGGTGTAACCCGGTTGTCTGATTTTGCCGCGCTCATCCTGTTGACGGATGATGTCGACTCGGCGCGGGTATGGATCGAACAAGCCGGTCCTTATCGCGGCTCAGCACCGTTCGTTCTGGCTGCTAGTGCTCAGGCTGCGCCCATGATCCAGCCTTATGTCGATTCACGGCAGGTATCCGGTCTGGTGAGTGGTTTATCCGGCGCTGCGATTCTCGAACAGAACAACGCCAGCCGCCCGGGTACGGCACGAATCTGGTGGGACGCTTACAGCCTGGGACTCGTCATTGCCGCTTCCATGATCCTTGGCGGAGGGGCCTGGAATCTTGTTCAGGGAATACGAACCCGTTGGAGCGGGGAACCTGTATAGAATGAATCCTGCCTCTGATCTGATGTCGGGAATCGTCGGTTTTATTCTCTCCTTGTTTGTTTTTAGTTATCTCATCGGTGATAATCCACTTTTTCGGATCGCCACCTATCTCTTTGTGGGAGTCTCGTCAGGATACATTTGCGCGCTTGCCTGGTGGCAGATCCTTTGGCCCAATCTCGTCCAGCCGTTGATGTTTGGGTCACTCCCGGTAAGGATGGCCCTGCTTCCGCCTCTCCTCGCCAGTGGATTTTTGTTAATGAAGATCTGGCCCAGGCTTGGATTCTTGGGAACGCCTGTGATGGCATTTATCGTCGGAGTTGGTGCGGCTTCCGCTGTTGGTGGTGCCATCCTCGGGACTCTGGGACCGCAATTGTGGGCTGGGATTAACACCTTCGATCCCGGGTTGATATTCAGCCAGGGCTCATCCTGGTTAGGTCTGCTGTGGAATGGTGCGTTCGTCTTGATTGGTACGGTCACCTCCCTCGCTTACTTCCACTTCGGAGCGCACAGCGCATCAGATGGGACGGTCAGACGACTCGCCTGGATTGAATGGCTGGCGGCTGCTGGCAGTATTTTCATTGCCGTAACGCTGGGTGTGATCTATGCCGGTGTATATTCGGCTGCCCTGACCGCTTTAATCGAACGTATATCCTCGTTACTGAATTTCATTCTATGACCGCTTTCCAACTCTTCAAAATTTCAGATCCGATTCTGTAGCCATGCCTGTCTCCCTCGTGGATGGTGAATCCCTCATTGCTGTCGATGTAGGCCGGGCTTCCACCCGCGCGGTGCTCTTTGATGTTGTCGAGGGGGAATACCGCTTTATCGCAGCCGGTCAGGCTGAGTCCACCCTCGAAGCCCCCGAGCGGGATGCGAGCCTGGGGGTGAAGAATGCGATCGCCAACCTGTCTGTCGTCGTCGGCCGCACGTTCCTGGATGGGCTGCGCAATCCCATCCTCCCTGTTCGCGAGGATGGCTCGGGGTTTGACGCCATGGTGGTGACCATTTCTGCGGGACCTCCGGTCTCGAGTGTCATCGTCGGTTTATTATCGGATGTCTCGCTGGAGAGTGCGCGTCGGTTGGTTGAAACCTCTTACAACCGTATCTACGACATTTTCGGATTGGATGACCATCGCAGGGCAGACCAATGGATCGATGATCTATTAAAAATTCAACCGGAACTTGTGGTGATCGCCGGCGGAACGGATGGAGGTGCTACGCGCTCCATTCAAAAAATGCTTGAACCGGTTGGTTTGGCAAGCTATCTGATGCCGCCCGAAAAACGTCCGGCAGTTCTTTTTGCCGGTAACAACATGATGGAAGCGGAGGTGAAATCGCTTCTTTCTTCACAGGTGGGCTCCCTGCAATTGAGTCCCAACATTCGCCCATCTTTGGAAACCGAGGATATCGAACCCGCTGCACGAATTCTGGCCCGCCTGTCTGTCGACATCCGTAAAAAGCAGAATAAAGGAATCGAGCTTCTGGAAACCTGGTCGAACGGTCACATCCTCCCGACGGGTTACGCCCTTGGCCGAATGATGCGGTTTCTCAGTGCGGTATACGCCGGTTCCAGGGGGATTTTATGTGTTGATCTTGGCGCTTCAGCCGCGATTATTTCCGCAGGCTTCAAGGAGAAAGCCGTCCTCGGTGTTTATCCCCAGTTTGGTCTTGGTGAAAACATTTCTGGCATCCTAAATTTCGCATCCGCAGAAGAAATTCTGCGCTGGTCTCCTGTAGAGGTTTCGCCCGGCTCACTCAAGGATTTTTTGCTCCAAAAATCACTTTATCCAGGTACCGTCTCTGCGACCCGCGAAGATCAAGCTATGATTCATGCACTCAGTCGGCAGGCTCTCAACCTGTCGGTTAAATCCGCCCAGAGAAGCTTCCCGCCTCACGTACCGGTTCTTAAGCCCGGCTTGCTTCCATTTTTCGATCCCATTCTGGCTTGCGGAAGTGCACTGAGCGATGTGACTCGACCGGGTGTGAACCTCCTGCTCATCCTTGACGCTCTCCAGCCTGTTGGCGTTGCTTCCGTGATTCTCGATCAAAACGACCTTCTGCCTCTCCTGGGTGCAGCCGCCGAGCGGAATCCGCTCGCTCCGGTCCAGGTCTTGGAATCTGGAGCATTCCTTAGTGCCGGAACGGTCATTGCGCCGGTTGTGTTCGCCAATTTTGGATCGACGATCCTCAGAGCGCGTTTAATCTATGCAGATGGCACCGAGGCGCGGGCGGAGATTAAGTTCGGCAGCATTCAAACCCTGCCGCTGCCGAGCGGTCAGACAGGACGCTTGATGCTGCAGCCACTTCGTGGTGCGGATGTTGGGTTTGGGCAGGGTCGCTCGGGAACGCTGCAGATCAGTGGAGGGGCGCTTGGTGTAGTCTTCGATGGGCGCGGCCGTCCGATCCATCTGCCTTCCGATCCCGGGCGGCGGCGCGACCTGATTAAAAAATGGCAGCTCGCGTTGGGAGGTGCTTGAAATGAAGGCACCTATCCATCATATCCTTCCCCTGACGACCATCGTGCGCGAACGGGCGATGCCGATAGCCGGTACAGTCCACGCACGCCTGAATCAAAATGTCAATGCAAATGACATTATTGCTGAAGCAAGCTGGGCTCGCGAACATATCCTCCTTGACGTTGCCCGGACCCTTCATATCTCTACCTCAGAAGCCGATGCCAGGATCACATGCAGGAACGACGACCGCCTGCCCGCCAATTCGGTGATCGCAGTTGGTAGGGGATTGTTCCCGCCTCGCATCCGCACTCCCCGCGAAGGAAGGGTTGTTGTCGTCGGGGGTGGTCAGGTTCTGCTTGAAGTGGGTATGAACAAGCTGGAATTACGCGCAGGTTTTCCGGGAACCGTCATCGATATCCTGCCCGGCCGTGGAGCTGTGATCCGCGCCACGGGTGCTCTGGTCCAGGGAGTATGGGGTAATAACCGCAGTGACAGCGGCCAGCTAATTAACCTTGCTGATAAACCCAACAGCATTCTGAGCGCGGCACGCCTCGATGCCAGCATGCGCGGTTCGATCGTGATGACCGGGTTGGTTAAGGACTCCGAGACTCTCCAGGCTGCAGCTGCAGTCCCGCTTAGAGGTCTTATCCTATCCTGCATATCTCAAGAATTGATACAAACCGCGCGAGAGATGCGCTATCCCATTGTGGTGACCGATGGCTTTGGCATGCTGCCCATGAACGCTCTGGCTTATAAATTATTGAGCACCAATGCCAAGCGCGAAGTTTCCCTGAATGCCCAGCCTTATGACCGTTATACAGGTGCCAGACCTGAGATCATCATCCCGCTTCCATTCACTGGAAACCTTGAACAGCCCCCACAGTCTGTGGAGTTCAGTCCTGGGCAGCAGGTACGCATGCGCCGCGCTCCATCCATGGGTTCGATCGGGACTCTGGTTGAGGTGCGGCCCGGGTTGACGGTTATGCCTGGCGGGTTGCGTGTTCCTGCTGGGGTGGTCAAAATTGAGGGTGGGGAATCGGTCATTGTGCCCCTCGTAAACCTCGAAGTAGTGGGATAATATGCTACGCGAACGAATTTTTACGTCGATAATTTTATGCATGGACAACAACCGGACCCGGGTCATCGGCTCATGATCGAGGATCAGCGGTCCAGGAGGAGCGTGCTGAATGTATGAAAGTGATCAATCCGGTTTTGATGCAGGCGCACCGGAAGAATCCAACAATCGAACATTCCTGATCGCTGCTGCGATCCTGGGCGGCATCGTCCTGTGCTCCATCGCGGCCCTGGCCGGTTATGCGTTATTGATCCTGCCGCGCCAGCAGCAGGCTGCGGCTGCCGATGTCGCCGCCACCCAGAACGCGCACCTGATCAATCAGGCTTTGACCGCCACCTCTCAGGCATTTTTGGTCCAGCCCACGGCGACGCTCAGCCCGACGCCGGTTCTGGCTCAACCCACGGCAACCATTACGCCGCTGGCCAGTCCGACCTCGGATCCTGCAACGGCCACCGTCGCTGCCGCCCTTACTCAGGCGGCGATCGCCCAACTGACCCCCGTCGCGACAACGACCGCATTGCCAGGTACGGGTTTTGCGGATGAATACGGAGCGCCGGGCCTGGTGGTCATGGCGTTGGCATTGCTCATTGTAGTGGTCCTGGCGCGCAGGCTTCGTGCCGTGCCGATTCGATAAGCATAAATATAAGAACGAGCGTGCTCAAGTGCACGCTCGTTTCGTTTTAATCCGTAAATTTCTCTTAGGCTAAACCACACTCGTCGCAATTTTCTCGCCGTATGCAATCAGTTCTTTTAATATTTCGGGCGACCTGCCCTCTGCGTAAACGCGCAGGACGGGTTCCGTTCCGGAAGGGCGGATGAGCAGCCATGAATCATCCGCCATGATGTATTTGATCCCATCCATTTGCGAAATTTCCCGGATTTTCTGCCCGCCGATCTCCTTTGGAGTCTGCTTGACCAGGAAATCCGTCATCTCGGATTTGGCGACCGGCCGGCTGAGGCGCAGATCAGTGCGCTGATAGTGAGCCGGTCCGACTTCCGCAAGCAGGTCATCAACCAATCCGGTAAGGGGCTTGCCAGCATCGGCAATGATCTCAGCCAGTAGCAGACCCATGACCGGCCCGTCGCCTTCAGGAATGTGACCCTTAAAAGATATACCACCGGATTCCTCGCCGCCTATCAATACATCTTCCTTCATCATATGGTCAGCGATGTGGTTAAAGCCAACGGGTGTCTCGATCAATTTCAAACCGTAGCGTTTGGCCAACCGGTCGATCATCCGGGTCGTGGATACAGTGCGTACGACCGCTCCGGTCCAGCCGCGTTTTTCAACCAGGTATTTCAGTGCCAGGGCCAGGATCCTGTGCGGATCGACGAAGCTGCCGCGTTCGTCCATCGCACCGATGCGGTCCGCGTCCCCGTCCATCGCCAGCCCGAAGCTGCCCATGCCGGAACTGATCGCCGAGGCCAGCGCGCCGAGGTTCTTGGCGATCGGCTCTGGATGCACGCCGCCGAAGCCTGGGTTCATCTCCCCGCGGATCTCGGTCACCTCACAGCCCGTGCCTTGCAGGAAGGATTTGATCACGCCCCGGCCTGAACCGTACATCGCATCCACGACAAAGCGCTGCGGATTTTCCGCCAGAACGTCTGTGTGGATGAGTGTGCGCAGGTGATCGAAGTAATCCGGCAGCGGGTTGAACTTTTGGATGAGACCCGAGTCGCGCGCCATGCGGTAATCCATCAGGTTGGGACCGCGGGCGCGGGTTTCGTTATCGTTGATGTACACTTCCACCCTGCGGCACTGCTCGGGCAGCGCTGAACCACCGAACGCACCTTTCAGCTTGATGCCGTTATATCTAGGTGCGTTATGAGAGGCGGTGATCATCACACCTGCAACCGCTCCCTGGTGTTTGACCGCGTACGAGATCGCTGGGGTGGGTGAATCCGACTGCGCCATGAGCACCTTGAATCCATTGGCAGCCAGCACCCGGCCGACTTCACCTGCAAACCTATCCGAGAGGAAGCGCGTGTCGAATCCGATCACGATCTTTTTAGGATCGACAGCCTTGACCCCATTACCGAGGCGGTGCCAGTGTTCCGAGGCGACCGCATCCGCGATCGCCTGGGCTACGATCCGCAGGTTGTCAAAGGTGAAGCTGTCTGATATGACGGCGCGCCAGCCGTCCGTGCCGAAATGAATGGGCATGCATGCTCCGGGTTTGAGAGTTCAGGATTTTTTCTCTGCCAAATTACGGGGCAGGTGTTAGCGTAATTGTTGGTGCGGGCTGGAAGTCTCCGCCAGGCGTCTCGTAGAGGAGGTAGAGCTGCACCACCCAGCCCTCACGGGGTTTGGCGTTCACCTGGGCGATGACGTGCGCCCACATCGTCCCGTCGACATCGCGGGTTTCAGGTAGTACTTCAACCACCTCGTCGTTATCCAGGGTGATGATCACTTTTCCGCTGGGTGTTTCCCGCAGATTCAATCCAGCTTCGGGCTGCGCGGCGATTCGCGCCAGCACGGGTATCGGCTCGAAAGTCAGCGTGATGGTGGGGGTTTCGCTTGCTGGCAGGGTGACATCGAGGAAGACAGGCGGCGGTGTGAACGTCTGCACCACGAAGGGTGTGAAGGTGGCTGGTTCCAGGGTGGTGGGTTCGAGCGGCAGATCCGATTCGGTTGTGCCAGTTACTCCGGCTGGAACATTGGCAAAAGGTCCACCCTGGGTCAGGGCTGCTCCAGTGCCGGGCATCATCAGAAAGAACAGCGCCACGATCATCAGGATCAGCGCGCCTCCGCTGAAAAGCGCCCCGCCCACATCCGGCCGCAGTTTGAGGGCGAACAAGGTCAGCAATCCGATCACGCTGACCAGGATGAGATGTACGATACCTACCAGCGCAGCCTGCGGCCAAATTCCTGGTACACCTGAGCCGAGACCGAAGCCAGCCGCGCTGATCGGCAGAAAAAGGCCGTAGGCGAGGATGACGCTTGGGAGATAGGGTTTTGATTCTGAGCGAACGAAAGAAACAACCAAAAGGATCCCACCCAGGACGAGCGCTGCCAGTTCGGGAATCCACAACCGACTGTGGAAGAAGGCGCTGTCGAAGGTAAGCGGAAGAAATAAGCGGGCTGCGAATCCCGTCAGTCCGCCGATGAGGAAGATCAGCGCGGCGCTGATCAGCAAAGCCATAAAGGTCTCGAACACAAACCGCACCGATCCGACGATCAACCCGATCAGCATGCCCACCCAGGGGGTCATGAGTGGAGCGATG
>Ga0154778_1114_pt1 | contig 11557 bp, 9 predicted proteins | sample Rifle2008BG16ft_FD_105786 | JGI IMG/M metagenome (GOLD analysis project Ga0154778, IMG submission 105786) | Chloroflexi bacterium RBG_16_51_16 | reverse complement strand
GACGAATCAATTTCAAGAGAGGGACAATCGGTAAATTGTCGTTCGCCGAGCAATATCAATTGGATCGTGCCATTAATCGCGTTGTAATCGAGAGAGGGAGTCGGCTGCCAAATCCCATTAATAAACAGATGAGGTACAGACGGTACACTGATCAACTTCGCTGCATCATAATACGCCTGCACTCTCGATTGCGTTTCAACGCTCGCATAAGCCTTAGTAAATTCAGCCCGATCGAGTCCGATACCGGTAATTTGCCGGACAATCCAGGAATTAAATTCCTCCGGCGAAAGTGTAGTCCACTCATCGTATCGAGAGAACAACAAATCGTAGGTTTCCCAAAATTTATTTTGCTTGTCTGCTGATATTGCTACTCTAATGGCATGTTCTGATTTATCAAGAATATCAAGCAAAGGGACTGGCCTGAATACAAACCTCAACGAATCGGGATTTTCCTGTTTCAGCCTGTCGATTAAATCCGACATAGCACGACAACCTGGAGCTTGGAAATCACAATACTCGATCAAGGTAACGGTGGCATCTGCCGTTCCCTGGCTCAAATCCAGCTGGTTCACAAGCGGTACTTGGGAGGAAGGATCACTCGCTTGAGTGGATTCACTTGATAAAACAGAGCAGCCGAATTCAGTGGTTGGTGTTCCAGTAATAATTGCTTTTGTAGACAATGGGGTTACGGATTGTGGCGCAGGCGAACCACAGGACGAAACCATCAGACAAGAGCATAATAATACCCATTTGAGTCGGAGAGAAAAGCGATTGAGGCAGGAATTTACTGGAGAGGCCGTAATAATCAACCTTGTTGTACGCTCAGGATTGCTCGATCTCATTTTAATTTCCAATCATCGATCCCAATTCAGCAGCCGATTCAATTTATTGATGAACGTAATTCCTCGAATGAAGTCATCCACGCGATTTTATCCAGGAACTCTTTCAATGTCGTACTTTGAGTACGCAATTCTCTTACGGCCGGGCCAACTGGATCCTCCCCGGCGGCTCCGCCAGGCACATCTGCGTATGCACCGTAGAACGCAAAATAGGCCTGGTTTATCTTTCTGAGCACATACCCGTTATCAATGAAGACCTGCCTTCTGGATTCCATATAAGCTTCCGCCTCATCAATTTTTCCTTCCGATAATAATTTATCTGTCTTGACGCGGGTTTCGTGCATTTCCGTCCGGAAGTCAAAGACTGGGCGGGTCGGCTGAGGATCAGGAGGGTAATTTTGCCATTCAATTAAATTCTCGTTAGCGCTATTTGGTGCAGCGAATTCGGGATAATAATGATTGAGCACAAGATTGGATATTTCAGTGCCCACAATGGAGGCTGTTGTTTCATTCATCGTCCGCAATTCCGGGGTTGAGTCATAAAGAAGCCCCAGTGGCCGAAGAGTTAGATAGTTATGGGTCCATTCATGGGCAACGGTTTCAAACAGCCAATGGATATCCGTTGTGGTTAATACCATCGTCGGATACACGCCTATTCCTCCAATACCGACAACCAGTGATGAAAAGTCGAGGCCTTGGTCAACGTTCTTTTCCAGCACCGATTGCTCGTTTATTGTGAGGCTGGAATCAATGGAGATGTTTGCCACTTGTTCAATTCTTTCGCGGCGGGAGACGATCAGGGCTCTTGGTACTGGAGATGCGTGATATAGCACAAAGGGAATTGGCTGGCCAAGGCTGGTTAATTCGATTTCATTAAGTATCTCACCAACCTGCTCCTGTATCACGGCTTCCGAAAGCGCGGCTAGCCCTGTCTGGCGAACCTGTAAAGCCTCCAGATCAGCACGGAGTGAAGCAGAAGCAGTTTGTTTGTCCTGGATATTCGGATCTGAATAAATCTGTTCTAGTTTGTTTTCCCTATCCATGACCAAGTTCGTTATCTGGAGGTATTCCATAACAATAAATTTCTGGGATGCCTTATCGACTGAGAAGGGGAGGTTGATTGAGCCTGCCTTCAACTTGGTCATCATCGCATCCAGGGACCAACGAATGTAATCGAACTCGATTTGGCGAGTGTATGCTCTGACCGATTCAACCTCGTCTGTTCTGGGTGGATCGCTGTATTGAAGAAGAGGGAAGGTGGCGATAATTACGACGATTAACTCTATTAGGACTGAAATCCGATACAACATGAAATTGATTATAACCAAAACAAATTATTGACTGGTTCGCTCAAGTAATAACAGCTATATTTCAGCTAAATAAATGTGAGGGGCGAAAAAATTCTTCGCCCCTCACGGTCACCTGCCCTCAGCAGATTCTACAGCCACCGAAGCCACCTAATTTCGGGGGCTAATGATAGCTGAATGTTATCTTTTCTCACGAAGATATTTATCTATGGCCGCGGCGGCTTTGCGACCGGCTACCATGGCTGTCACCACCAGATCGGGACCAGTAACACAATCACCACCAGAAAATACTCCTGGACGGGAGGTTGCCCCGGTTGAACTATCTTTGACGGTAATAAGGCCCCAATCGTGTGTTTCAAGATCCGGGGTTGTTTTGCCCAGGACTGGATCCGGCCAATAACCTAACGCCAGGATCGCAGTATCGGCGGCTACGCTGAAATTCGAATCAGGCACTGGCACCGGCTTACGACGCCCTTTGGCATCCGGATCACCGAGGCGCATCTCGATACACTCCACTGCCGCCAACCTTCCATCAGGACCGGCGATGAATTTAACCGGCTGAGTCAACCATTTGTATTTGGCTCCCTCCTGACGGGCTAACTTTCTGTCTTTCTTGCCACCTGGCATCTCTTTTTCAGTACGCCTATACAAACAGGTTACTTCTTCGGAGCCTAATCTAAGCGCGGTGCGTAAACAATCTGAGGCCGTATCGCCGCCCCCAATCACCACCACCCGTTTTCCTACTTCGATACGTTCTCTCATATTCGCAGGTAATAAGGATTGCTCTACATTCGTCCGTATAAGAAAATCGGTCGCTTCATAGACTCCTGGAATATCAGTTCCAGGAGTATTCTCCATCTTGGCATCAATTTCAGATCCTACACCGATAAAAACGGCTGAGTATCCATGAGTAAATAAGTCATCTACTGACTCGTCCTTACCAATATAGGTGTTCGGTTTAAATTGAACACCTGCGTTTATAAACTGAGCCCATTTTTGGTTCCAGACCTTTTTTGGTAATTTAAAATTGGGTATTCCATAAACCAGCAGCCCTCCAGCTGAGGGTTTACTTTCGAATATAGTGACTTCATGCCCATACTGAATGAGTTGTTCGGCACATGCCAAACCAGCAGGACCGGCTCCAATGATCGCGACTCGATTTCCAGATGGGCGGCCTTTCGGGATGGCGTAATGACTATTTATGTATTCGTAATCCAAAACAAAAGCTTCCAACTCGCCTGTTAAAACCGGACCAGCTTTTTTATTTTGAACGCACGAACCCTGGCATAACGCTTCATGAGGGCACACCCTGCCGCAGATTTCCGGTAGAGTGCTGGTTTTATGGTAGATCTCCGCGGCTTCCACAAACCGGCCCTGTTCGATCAGCCACATCGCAGATGGGATGTCATTATGCGCAGGGCAGGCTAGGGTACAGGCAGCAGGGTCCGGGCAGTGAATACAGTGGCTAGCTTCTGCCATTGCCCTCTCAGGTGAGAAGGGTAAAATCACATCCTCAAAATCTCCGATCCGTTCTGCCACGGATCTTAAATCCAGATCATTAAACGGTTTGTTGACACGATCTCTGCGATCAATTGTCAATAATTCGCCTGGGATGGCTTGCATGCTTTCTCCGTTGGAGCAATGGGAGACTTATTACACTTCCTTATTGAATAATACCCAATCGAATGCTTACCCAACAGATTTTAATGTCACCAAACCTGACGACAATAGTCACAATAAAGAATGTAAATCTGATTGACTAATTTATAGCCACCGTAGCTGATTTTTCGAAATCCAATCAAGTAAAAAAATATCCGCACCTAACTGGCAATTCTTTCGTAGAACTAGTGGGTTAGAATATTCCAAAAAATATGGCATGGAAGATGGACATGAGAAAATTCTTAAGTAGATTCAGTAAAAGGACTTGGATCATTACTGGCGTAGCGACAGGTCTGGTCATACTATTAATTTTTATTTTTCGCCCTGGCCGTGAGGATCCTTCCCAGGCATTTCAAACTGAAGTCATCTCCCGAGGTGATTTGATTGCAACAGTTGGTGCCACAGGTAGTGTGCGCGCCCACCAAAGCGCCGTTTTGAACTGGGGAACAAGCGGTATTGTTGAAACCGTGATGGCTAAGGTCGGCGAAGAAGTAGAGCAAGGCCAGGTTTTGGCGTCCTTATTGAAGACCTCATTGCCACAAACAGTAATCCTGGCGGAAGCAGATCTGGTCGAGGCTCAAAAAGCGCTGGATGACCTGTTAGGATCTGATACTGCCCGAGCTCAAGCTTTGATCGATTTGAAAAAGGCTCAGGATGAGTACGAGAGTGCTTACAATTATAGGGTGGAGTTGAATAAGAAAGGCTGGTTCAAAAAAGTCGTCGTAAAAACCGTTAATCATCAGCCGGTAGCTGAAATTAAATGGTACCGAGGTTACGCGGATGCGGAAACAATTGCCAAGGCTGATGATCAACTTTCCTTAAAAAAAGCCATGCTTGAGGACGCCCAACGTGATTATGGTCGGTTGGAATCCGGTCCTAATCCTTCGGACGTGGCGGCAGCCGAAGCGCGCGTTGCTGCCGCTTATGCTACCCTTAATATGTCAAAGATCATCTCACCCTTCGCAGGAACGGTAACCCAAGTCGATCCATCCTTAAATATCCCGGAGAGCAATACCTCCAGCAATAACTCAGCCGGCACGGCACCAACTGAAAAGCTGATAACTCCTTCACCATATTCTACAAACCTTGGTGTCCCAACCTCTCAAATTTCAGGGGAGCAAGTCTCCCAGGGTCAATTTGGTTTCCGGGTTGATGATCTTTCAAGTCTTCTTGTGGACGTCCAGATCTCAGAAGTCGATATCAATACGATCGATGTGAATCAAGCTGTGACCTTGACCTTTGATGCAATCCTGGATAAAAACTACCATGGAAAAGTTGTAAATGTAAGCCAGGCTGGGGACACGCTGGAAGGTGTGGTGAATTTCACCGTAACCATGGAGCTGATTGATGCTGATGAACTAGTTAAGCCAGGTATGACCGCGGCTGTTAATATTGTCGTAACAGAATTGACCGATGTTTTGCTTATCCCAAATCGTGCGGTCCGTGTCAGGGAAAATGAGCGGGTTGTATACACACTGGTTGACGGCAAGTTGATCCCGGTCAAAGTTACATTAGGTCAATCATCCGATTCCTCCAGTGTATTGGTTGAGGGGGATCTACAAGAAGGCGATCTGATCGTCTTAAACCCACCGAATTTAGGACCTAATTTCTTCGGGGCTGATTGATATGGATTGGGTGATCGAAGTTCGCCAACTGAAAAAAATTTACATCATGGGTGAGATTGAAGTGGAAGCCCTTGCTGGGGTTACCTTCCAAATCCAGCGGGGGGATGTCGTTGCCATTATGGGCCCATCCGGCTCGGGAAAATCCACCTTGATGAATTTGCTTGGTTGCCTGGATAGGCCTAGCTCCGGTGATTACGTTCTGGATGACGAGTCGGTGGGGGCACTGAACGACGATCAACTCGCATCGATTCGGAATCGGAAGGTTGGTTTTGTCTTCCAGAGTTTTAATTTGCTCTCCCGGTTGACTGCGATCGGAAATGTGGAGCTTCCGTTGCGATATGCCGGTTTGACCGGAGAACGGCGTGAGCGTAGTATCCAGGCGCTGGAATCTGTTGGACTCGGCAACCGTATGCATCATAAACCCTTCGAACTTTCGGGAGGACAACAACAGCGGGTGGCGATTGCCCGGGCTTTGATCAATAATCCGGCAATGATCCTGGCGGATGAGCCGACGGGGAATCTTGATTCGAAAGTCGGCAAAGAAATCATGAATCTATTGCTTTCATTAAACAAGGACCACGGCACGACCTTGATCCTTGTTACCCACGATCCCATCATTGCAAGTCAAGCCCATCGAATCATCCGTTTGCAGGATGGGTTATTGGAGAATGGCGATGACGCTAACTCAGGCATTTCTTGAAGCTCTGGAAAGCCTCGCTGGAAACAAGATGCGATCGGGATTGACCGTCCTGGGCATCGTGATCGGCGTGGCTGCTGTCATCGCCATGCTGGCTGTAGGGAAGGGGGCGGAAGAATCCATCACCGGTTCCATTACGAATATTGGTACCAACCTTTTATTTGTTTTCAGAGGCAGTATGCAGGAAGGCGGACCCAACCAGCAAGCCAGAACCAGTAATGACCGACCGCTCACCTTGGCTGATGCGGCTGCACTAAACGATCCCATTGCTGCACCCTCCATCGTTGCGGTGGCGCCTGGATTGGAGCTATCGGGTACGTTAACATTTGGCGGCGAAAGTACCACCACACGGATCATCGGATCAGTCCCTACTGAATTTGAAATGAGGAATTTTAAGATGGCTGAAGGTGAGCCTATAAGCGAGGCGCACATACTTGAACGCGCTTCGGTCGTTATACTGGGTCCGCAGATTGCGGATAATTTGTTTGGATATCATGAAGGTGTGACCGGGGCTACCGTTTACATCGAAGGTTCGCCTTATCGGGTTATCGGAGTATTCGAATCAAGGGGAGGTACTGCCTTTGGCAGCGAGGACAATCAGGCTTTCGTGCCATTCAGTACTGCTCGGGCACGGCTTGCGCGTAGGGGAACCCGGGATGAAGTGGACATCATTTATGTTCAAGCGGTAAGCGCGGAATCCGTGCCGTCAGCGTCCGAAGAGATCAGCCAGATATTGAGACAGCGGCATCGAACACCAATAGGGGAAGACGATTTCACCGTTTTTACCCAGCAGCAATTTCTGTCAACCTTTGCAACGATCACTGGTGTGTTGACCGTTTTCCTTGGAGGGATAGCCGGGATTTCGCTCCTGGTCGGGGGTATCGGAATTATGAATATTATGCTTGTCTCTGTTACTGAGCGAACACGTGAAATTGGATTACGCAAAGCGCTCGGTGCGCGTAGACGGGATATCCTCATCCAATTCCTGACGGAATCATCTGTATTGAGTCTGGTGGGTGGCATCATAGGAATTCTTTTTGGATGGTTGATTTCTTTTATTGTCGGCAGAGTCGCGGTTGCAACGGGCACTCAATTCATTCCTGTTGTAGGCCTGGATGCAATATTATTAGCTACAATCTTTTCTGCAGCCGTAGGGCTATTCTTTGGAATTTATCCTGCAAGTCGTGCAGCCCGTCTCGAACCTGTTGAAGCCTTGCGTTACGAGTGAATTGTGGGATCGCACTGTTGAACAAGAAATCAAGCCGCGGATTGTTGTTCGGATTGGTCCTGATTGTTCAAGCATGCAACCTCATGATGGAACCTGTAACGCAAAAAACCCGAACGGCTGTCCCGTCCAATAAAGTCCAGGAGCCAAGTCCAACCATCATCCAAGATGGGTCACAGACAGAAACCCCTCAGGCACTACCTCTAACCACTGAGACGAAGCGGGCTGAACGAACTCAGGTTACGGTTACCGCTGTTGATGGCAATCTCTTCATACGGCGAGGTCCGCATTTGGCATTCAATCCCATCGGCGTGCTTTATGATGGCATGACCGTCACTGCCGTTGGCCGGGATATGTTATCCAGGTGGGTGCAGGTAGGACAATCATCTCAAGCAGGATCGATGGGTTGGATATCCATACAAACCAGCTTTTCGAAAATCGCTGGCGAAATAACTTCCTTGCCGGTTATTGATACGACGGACTGGCCGGCTGGTGCCTTCATCCGGAATTGCACTCATCATCAAATGCTGGCTCAACCAGGCGACCATTTCCTGCCGTCATCCTATGAATTTCCCGATAATGAGGTGTCTGTTTTTCCGGGTATATACTCCGTCTATGATCTGGACGTTCCGGATAAACCGGTTCTTATTGAAATGGTCGAGGTGAGGGAGGGGGTTGAGGTGGATATTCGCGAAGACGCCGAAGGAGAACGCCGGAAGTGTCCGTAGACTAATGCCAACGATTGCTCTACATCATGACGAAGCGCAGGTTAAAATCAGAACCCTGATAAAATTGACTCATGACTGAATCCCGAATACTGATAACCGATGGCTTGGACGATATTGGACAGGTCATCTTGCGTGCCTCAGCCTTTGTACAAGATTCCAATGGTATAAGCGCCGGTGAATTAATAAAAATCATACCCGAATATGACGCTATCATATTACGCGGGAGGACGAAGCTCAGTGTAGAAGTGATTCAAGCAGGCAAGAAGCTGAAAGTTATCGGAAGAGCAGGTGTAGGTGTGGATAACATTGAACTCTCTGCAGCAAAAAACCAAAAAATCATTGTGGTTAATGCTCCGCTTTCCACTTCCACCGCAGTCGCGGAATTGACTATCGGTTTGCTCCTTGCGCTGGCTCGGGAAATACCACGGGCAGATTTATCTATGAAAAATGGCCAATGGATTAAGAAAGAGCTCGTGGGTACGGAATTGATGGGTAAGACCCTTGGAATTATTGGAATAGGTCGAATCGGTGTGGAGGTCAGTCAGCGGGCGGTGGCGTTTGGGATGAATGTGATCGCCTATGACCCCTTCATCGAAGAGCGTGAAATCGAGCAGCGTGGAGCTCAGCCCGTTTCCATCCAGGACTTATTCGCCTGGTCTGATTTTATATCCCTGCATCTGCCTCGGAATGTCGAAACCCGTGATTGGATTAGCAACCAGGCTTTCTCGGAGATGAAAGAAGGTGTGCGGATCGTTTGTGCGGCTAGAGGCGGGATCATCGATGAAACTGTGCTATTGGCTGCCTTGAATTCCGGAAAAGTAGCAGGTGCCGCGCTGGACGTTTTCTCAAGCGAACCTCCGTCCATGGACGCGTTGATCCAACACCCTCATGTCATCGCTACACCTCATATTGGAGCCCAAACAACGGAATCGCAGGCGCGCGCCTCGAAGGATATTGCTGAGGAAGTAATTGCTGCCTTGGAAGGCAAACCTTTGCGATGGCGGGTAGCTTAATTCACCGCCTCTTAATATTGTTCCAACCAAATTTCATCGGAGTCATTCATGCCTGATAAATTAACCCAATTGAAGGAATTACTCGGTGAGGTCTACGACTTGCGTAATGTCGCCGCGGTGCTCAACTGGGATCAACACACTTACATGCCGCCTGCCGGTGGTGAGGCTCGTGGCTTGCAGTTGGCAACACTTGGAAAACTTGCCCAAATTAAATTTACCTCGGATGAAATTGGTAAATTGCTCAAAGATCTAAAAAAAGAATTAGCGGGTGCGGATCCATATTCAGATGATGCGGCTCTGGTCAGGGTTACTGCCAGGGATTATGACAAAGCTGTTCGAGTCCCACCTGAATTCGTGGCGGAACAGGCGGTCGTGACCAGCAAGGCATTGGAGGCATGGGTTGAAGCTCGGAAAAAATCAGACTTTTCGATCTTCAAACCCCATTTGGAAAAAGTCGTTGAGTTGGTAAAAAGATATATCACTTTTTTCCCACCCGCGGCGCATTCATACGATATATTGCTCGATGACTACGAACCCGGTATGAAAAGCCAGGAAGTTATCGAAATTTTTAATGTCTTGCGTCCAAAACAAGTAGAATTGTTGCGAGCTATTTCAAAAGCAAAGCAGGTCAATGATAAGTTCTTGTATGGAAATTACAATCAGCAAAAGCTGGTTGATTTTGCAGTGGGCATCGCCACTCAATTTGGCTATGACTGGAACCGGGGGCGTCAGGATCGGTCACCGCATCCATTCCAGACCACATTCAGCATTAATGATGTTCGGATAACAACTCGATTCGAGCCTAGCGCGCCAATCAACACCTTGTTCAACACCATGCATGAATCGGGTCATGCGATGTATGAGCAGGGAGTCAACCCTGCCTTCGAGCGGGGGTCATTGATGAGCGGAGCATCCCTTGCTGTCCATGAATCACAATCTCGACTGTGGGAGAATTTGGTCGGCCGATCGTTACCATTTTGGGAGCATTTCTATCCAAAATTTAAAAAGAGATTTTCCTCCATTATTGGAGATGTCAGTTTAAAGAGTTTTCACAAGGCGATCAATAAAGTTCAACCCTCATTTATCAGGGTTGAAGCTGACGAAGCCACCTACAATCTGCACATCATGCTTCGCCTCGAAATTGAAATCGGCTTAGTCCAGGGGGAGATGGATGTCAAGGATCTCCCTGAAATATGGAATTCTAAAATGAAAAGTTACCTAGGCATCACACCACCCAATGATGCCAAAGGAGTATTACAAGATGTTCACTGGTCTGGTGGATCGATCGGTTATTTCTCCACATATGCGTTGGGAAATTTGATATCGGCACAAATCTGGGAGGTCATCAATAGGGATATACCGGATCTTAACGAACAGATCCGCAAGGGCAATTTTGAATCCCTGCTATCCTGGCTGCGAAGTCATTTGCATGTGCATGGTAGGAAGTATGAACCCCAGGTCATCGTGAAAAAGATATGCGGAATGAAAATCACGCCCGAACCGTATCTACGATATTTGACCACAAAGTTTGGTGAGCTCTACGGATTGTAGCCTCGGTTATTAAATTTCCCTGAACAAGCAGGCAGCAACAAACCACCATCATGCCACTTCATCGCGGAAGCCAACCGGATTATCCAATCAATAGCCGGCGAATATTAATTTCAATACCCAATTCTGTTATCTATATCGTTTTTACGATTGTCCTTACCGGTTGTTTATTTCCGGGTGAAAAACCTCTTGCAACGGCTTATCCGAGTGACTATCTTCCAACCGTTGTAGCTTTAACAGGTCAAGCGGCCTACGCTACAGGCATAGCCCGCACACCAATATTACAGGAACCAAGCCCAACCCATACCGCTGGACCCGCTGTCGATGTTCAGACAAGCACGCCTGAACCAACATTAACTCCTACTCCCGAGCCTGGTTTTGGTGATTATGCTCAGATTCGATTTTTGTCTCCAGGGCCGATGTCTAAAATTATTTCACCCTTGAAATTACAGTTGTTGGTAGTCTCGGGCGAGCGTGAAATTGTTCAAATTGACCTGCTCGGTGAAGATGGCAGCAAGCTATACAGCAAGCTTGAACGCGTCAGGCGTCAATCAAGTGGCGCCTATCGAACTCTGAAGATCCCATTTGAATTCCGTGCCGTTGCTGAATTAGGTTGGCTGCAAATAACGACGAGGGATAATCACAATCGAATACAGGCGCTTAATTCTCTTCGGATCTTGCTTCAATCATCGGGAGTGGATGAAATCACACCTCCCGGAAACATCATCTATGAACGCGTGGCGCTCGAAACGCCGGCTGAAAATGAACAGGCTTTCGGAGGAATCCTGGATGTACGCGGTCGGATATGGCCCATGAATTATCAACCCGTGTTTCTCGAGTTAATATCAAGCGAGGGGAGGGTGTTAGCAACCAGAGTACTGACACTGGATGGAATTGAGCCTCAGTATTTCGAGAC
>Ga0154778_1001_pt2 | contig 11647 bp, 12 predicted proteins | sample Rifle2008BG16ft_FD_105786 | JGI IMG/M metagenome (GOLD analysis project Ga0154778, IMG submission 105786) | Chloroflexi bacterium RBG_16_51_16 | reverse complement strand
TCATGACCTCCGGTACGAGGCGAAACATCATCAGACGGCCTACTTTCTTGATCATTGTGTAGTGCAGGATACCGTCATCAATTTTAGCCTCCGGCGCGATCATGAATCCGCCGCCTTCACGAGGACCATTGCACAATGTGAGCAGCAGGTTGCTTTGTTCCCAGGTCTGTCCGTCAGCATCGATCTGCATCAACGCGGGATCGTGGTTCAACAAGATGGTTTGGAGTACCGCCGTCAGATACATGATGAAACCGCGTAACAATGGAAGTTTATGTGAGCGGATTGTGACAACCGCATCAAAACCAATGCCGAGGGTGTTGTCGAAAAATTCCTTCCTTCCGTGTTCGTCTGTCATTAATCCTAGGTCCACCTCGCTCGGGTTGCCGTTAAGTGCGTGAAAGAGTGCTTTGTCGGATTCAAGTGGCACTCCGATTGCATGCGCAAAGTCGTTCCCCGATCCGACCGGCACAACGCCGAGGACCGGTCGCTGGTCCACCGGCAGGCGCATGATCCCATTTACAACCTCGTGTACGGTGCCGTCGCCACCCATGGCGACCACCATGTCAAATCCCTGTTCGCCAGCTTTTTGTGCAAGCTCGGATGCATGGGTGGGATAGACCGTACCGCTCCACTCGGCGTTGCCATATTCGCTGATCATGGGGCGCAGGTCGTTGGCTACCTTCCAGGCGTTTCCCAGGTCAGCCATCGGGTTTAAAACCACTTTGACTTTTCGCGTCATATTTTCCGCTCCTATGGATTGGGTTCCTTTGAACCTGGTTGGCTGTTGGTGAGTTCCAAGCCCCCGAGACCAGAGGATGCAAAGCCCGATTTGTTATCGTCGTAAAAGTTGATCTCTGGGAGCTGACCGATCGCTAACCGATCAATTTTGAGCCACTTTGATCAGTGAGTGGACCGGTTTTACCGCGGGCGATCACGAACGAACCGCGCAGGTATTTCTTCGCGTGATACAGGGCAGAATCAGCCGCACGCAGCAGGTCTGAGCCGGTGTCTGCATGGAGAGGATAGATCGCTATACCGCCAGAAACTCCCAATGCGAGGGTTCGCTTATCAGGAGCGACATATGAAAAATTCTTGATGTTCTCCAGGATCTTATCGCAGACCACTTTCGCCATTGGAAAGTCTGTCTGGCGTAGGATCAAAGTCAATTCATCCCCGCCATATCTGGCCAGAAAATCTGTCGCTCGCATGGATCCTGCCAGGAAATTGAATGCGGACCTTAAAAATTCATCCCCAACCGCATGACCGTAGGTGTCATTCACCTCCTTAAATCCATCAAGGTCCATCATGATGGCGGCGAATCTGGTCCCCGATCGTTTGGCGTACATGACTTCTTCTTCCAGGCGGATGTCCAGAGCACGCCGGTTGGGCAGCCCGGTTAGGCTGTCGCTGTTAGCCTGGTGAGTTACCTGTTGGTGCAGGCTGGCGTTGGAGATGGCTACAGCAGCCTGGTCGGCGAGCAGTTCGAGCAGCCGCAACTCGGCGGATGAAAAACCACCTTTGGTTGACCTGGAGAGGTTCATCACTCCAACGACTTCCCGGTTAACCATCAATGGGATGCCAATGATGGATCCTTTCCAATCCTCGGGCGAGCCCTTGTACAACTCATGGGTGCGCATGTCTTCCACGACAAACCGTTTGCCGCTGGTTGCTACTAAATTGGTTAATCCGTTTTTACGGGGAATCGCGATCACCTTGTTCCGGGTTCCCTCGGATGACAGGGAGGCGCCAAATTCCAGCCGGTTGTGTAAATACAGGAAAATGTGTACAGCCCGGGCGTTTCTTATGAGGCGCATGGCCTCACTCACGACTGCGTCCAGGACGGTTTGCAGATCCAGGCTGGAGGTCAGGTTTAAACTTAACTTCTTGAGAGAATCCAACTCATCGGCCTGCTGCCTCACCAACGTCATCAACGCTTGTTTGGATAGGATTTCCTTTGTGACGAGGGTGCCTTTATCTTTTTCCTGGCCGTTCGGTTCTGCCTCGAGCGATTCCGTAAGGACTTGGATTAGCCTGAGCAGGTTCCCCTTATCCTCAACCGGGATGCTTTTATCTCTTTCAACGAGCTCCCGGGCGCGCTCGTACACACGCGCCCGTGCGTTGTTCAACTCAGATTTCATTAAATCTTAAAATTCCTTATTTATAAATTCGACAACGAAAGAGCTTGGGCTGGATAAATAGATTCGCAGTATTATACGGCGATTTCACGGTTTGGGGTGTGTTAAAATGAATCCTAGCTTTTTTGAAAGAGGGATAATTGTCAGCACAAAAAACACACCCTTCAAAATCTGCCGGGCATTTTCGAGCGACTCCTCTCCAACCGCGCCGCCGCGGGATAATAATCGGCGCTTCCGGTGGGATTGGCAGCGCGCTTGCCTTGCGTTTGGGCAGGGAGGGTTATGACCTTGCGCTCGTCGGCCGGAATAGAGCCCCCTTGTCCAAATTATCGAAGGAGATTGTCCATATACAACCTCGGATTAACTCGTATACCTATATCCACGACGTGACCGATTATACGGCCGTCCCTTCTCTCTTAAAAAAAATTGTCGCGGAACTTGGAGGGTTGGATCTGGTCGTTTATGTTTCTGGGGTCAATCTCCCGCCCGGATTGAATAATTATTATTTTGCGGGCGATCGTGAGATGGTGGAAGTAAATTTGATTGGAGCCATGGCCTGGCTGGATCCCATCGCGGCCATGTTTCAGTCGGCTAAAGCTGGTCAGATCGTGGCGATATCTTCAGTCGCGGGCGACCGGGGGCGGGTGGGCAATCCCGGCTACAATGCCTCGAAGGCAGGACTGACAACTTACCTCGAAGCACTACGTAACCGTCTAACACGATACGGCGTGCATGTCCTGACGGTTAAACCCGGTTTCGTTCGTACAGAAATGCTCAAGGCCGCACCTCGGGTGATGTTTCCGATCAGCCCCAACAAGGCAGCGCAGGATATATGGAAAGCGATCCGCAGCCGCAAACAACAGATCTATACCCCTGCGCTTTGGGGTCTGATCATGTTCGTGGTAAGAAATATACCTTCGGTGATTTTCCGGCGGATGTCTTTCTGACACCAGTTAATAAGATCAACTATCGCTAGAAATACCTGGGCATGGCCTTCAATCGTAATCCGGTCGGCCCGCGTGCGAAAATATCGAAACACCGGAGTAAAGTTCAAAGTCGCACATGGAAAACAATTTGGAAAATACTTTTCTTAAGTTCGATAATTTTGGTCATTCGCTCACCTCGACTGCCTATCGCCTCCAACTAAAATCCCCGCAGGACATTCGGGATGCTTACAAGCTTGCCAGGCAGTCTGGAGTAACAATGACCGCCCGCGGCGCGGGTCGCAGCTATAACGACGCCGCTCTCAATGGTGGAGGGATTGTTATGGATCTCTCCGCGATGAATCGGATTCTTTCATGGAACAAGGACACCGGTCAGGTCGTTTGCGAACCGGGTGTGACCTTGGAACAACTCTGGCAGCATACGTTCTCGGACGGTTGGTGGCCGCCGGTCGTTTCCGGGACCATGAAAACCACCTTGGGAGGTTGCCTAGCGGCGAATATTCATGGAAAGAACAATTTTCAAATGGGTCCGATCGGCGAGCACGTACTTGAATTCAGTGCCCTCCTGCCATCTGGTGCTGCCCTGACCTGTTCACCGAAAAGAAATTCCGACCTGTTCTACGGAATGATTAGTGGTTTGGGAATGCTCGGTATATTTACTTCGATAACCCTTCAGATGAAACGGATTTATTCTGGCAGGTTGGAAGTCAGAGCCTGGCCCACCTCGAATTTGCAAAACCATCTGGATAGCCTGCTGGAATATGCTTCCGAATATGATTACATCGTAGGCTGGATGGATACCACGGTTCGCGGCCGAGGACTTGGTCGTGGGCAGATCCATGCGGCAAGGTATCTGGGTCCGGGTGAGGATCCGGATACGGAGCGTTATTTGCTGCTCAGGAATCAGACTCTGCCTGCGCGATTGTTTGGAATAATGCCCAAATCGATCTTGCATCATTTAATGAGACCGTTCGTTAATAACCTTGGTTGGTCGCTGGTCAATAATATTAAGTACCTCTCCGCTCTCCGAAGGCATACCTTCCTTCAATCTCACGCGGCATTCCATTTTTTGTTGGACTACATCCCGGACTGGGAGCGGTCATACGGGCGGTATGGACTGATCCAATACCAATCGTTCCTTCCAAAAGAGACTGCCGAACTTGCCTGGGGCGAAATGCTGCAGATGTCGCATCGCAGCGGAGTCCCTGCTTTCCTCGGCGTAACCAAGAGACATCGGCCGGATAAATTCCTGCTTACCCATGCTGTGGATGGTTTTTCGCTTGCCATGGACTTCAAAGTTACACGGGGAAACAGAGCGAAGCTCGCCCGGTTGCTTGAAACTTTTGATCGTATCGTTCTTCAGGCAGGTGGACGCTTTTATTTCGCCAAGAACAGTGAAACCACACAGGCGAGCACCCACCAGTTCCTGGGCTCTCAAACATTATCCAAATTTCATCGTCTCAAAAAACGCTGTGATCCAGAAGAGATCCTCGAATCGGATCTTTACCGGCGCGTGTTTAAATAAGCATGGATGAGTTTGATCTGATCGTTATCGGGGGCGGTCCTGCGGGCGAGAAAGGGGCTGCAAAAGCGGCTTTCTATGGGAAGCGGGTTGCTCTCATAGAACGCTCTCCCTACCTGGGTGGCGCGGGGATCAATACCGGTACGATTCCTTCAAAAACTCTCCGCGAGTCCGCCCTTTATTATTCCGGATTGCTCCAGCGTGGATTGTACGGAATTGATTATTCTCTGAAGGATAACCTTTCCGTCAGGGATTTCATGCATAGGGAACGGATTGTGGTCGAACAGCAAAGGGATCAGGTCGAAAGGAACATCAAACGCCATAATATTGAACCCTATCATGGTGAAGGCAGTCTTCTTGACCCTCACACCGTTGAGATCCATTCGAACGAAGGCCTGAAAAAAATAACCGGCAAGGTGATTCTACTTGCAACCGGCTCGTCGCCGCGGCATCCCTTGGACATTCCCTTTGATCACAAGTTGATCTACGATTCTGATTCCATATTACACATGGATCGGATTCCTGCAACGATGGCCGTCGTTGGCGGTGGAGTGATTGGTGCCGAATACGCTGCCATTTTTACAGCTCTCGGTGTGAACGTAACCCTCATCGAGCCACGGGATCGGATTCTTCCCTTTATTGATTCAGAGATCGTAGGCCAGCTCATGGATCAGTTGACCAGCCTGGGCATGCAGTTCATGTTGAACGACCGCATGAAATCCATCGCATCGCACGCTGGTCATGTGGAGTTGACCCTCGAAAAAGCCGGGGTGATGGAATTCGATATTGCTCTCGTCGCAGCAGGTCGTACGAGCAATGTCGAAGCCCTGGGTTTGGATAAAATTGGCGTTAAATTGGGGGAACGGGGACTCGTTATCGTCGATGAGAACTATCAGACGAGCATCCCCAACATTTACGCTGCGGGTGATGTGATCGGTTTCCCCGCACTGGCTTCAACTTCAATGGAACAGGCTCGCGCGGCCATGGTTCATGCCTTCGATTTAGCTTATAAGGAGAAACTCGCACCGGTCCTTCCGCTGGCTGTCTATACCATCCCTGAGATTTCCGCACTTGGGGTTACAGAAGATGATTGCAAGGCGAATAAAACTCCGTATCTGGTCGGTCGCTCCTATTACAAAAATAACCCTCGCGGTCAGATCATCGGTGACCTGAACGGCATGCTCAAGTTGATCTTTTCACCATCCGATAAAAAATTGCTCGGCGCTCATATCATCGGGGAACAGGCTTCCGAGTTAATTCATATCGCCGAGCATGTCATGCTGACCGGTGGTCCGATTGATGCCTTTATCGATGCGGTTTATAACTATCCAACCCTGGCGGACATATACCAGTATGCTGCCTATGACGGTTTGGGACAACACGAAAAATGGCTTGCCACGGGTCACTGAACAACAATTCAGCTGGGTACCGCCTGGCTGGCAGGAAGCTTGAAGTACTTGATCTCGGCCTGATGGATTACAGGCAAGCTTGGGATCTCCAGGGGAAGTATGCCGTTGAAATAGCGGAGGGTGAACGCGCACCAACTTTGTTACTGTTGGAACACCCACATGTATATACGTTTGGCCGTAGCGGACGCATCGAAAATCTCCTGTGGAAAGAAGATCAGCTTCACCAAAAAAATATCGACGTTCAATGGGTCGACCGTGGAGGGGATGTCACTTATCACGGTCCAGGCCAGTTGGTTGGTTATCCACTGATCCCGTTGTATTCTTTTCGCGCTCCGGATGAGCACCCGGGTACCCCTCTGGACTACATCGGTTACCTTCGGAGGCTGGAAAAATTGCTCATCCAGGCTCTTGCAGATTTTGGATTGGTTGCGGCGCAGCGAAGAGGTTATACCGGGGTGTGGATCCAGTCCGACGTCTGGTCGCGTTGCTCCCGCTGCCTGCCAGCAGACCGGCAGAAGCCTGCCAAATTGGCTTCAATCGGTGTGAAAGTGGATGCCCGCGGCATCACCCGTCATGGATTTGCCCTGAACGTTGATCCCGATATGAGTTACTGGGATGGGATCGTCCCATGTGGTCTGCAGGATGAGCCGGTGGCCGCTCTGTCGGATCTTCTTGATCCCGCACCTCGCATGGAGGTTGTCAAAGGGCTGGTTACGCAGGCTTTTGAACAAGAGTTTTTTACACCCCGTTTGTAAATGGAGCAAATGAAAGGATCTTGACTTTTGCTCTCACCAAAATGTCTCATTTGACTTTTTACTGCGATAACTGTAAACTAAGTAGGATTATTTTGCGATGCCGCTGAAATAAAGAAGCCCACGGACGGTTTTCAACCGTCCATGACTCAGCAGCAAAAGATCCAAAATAATTTTGGAGGAGAAGATGGCCAAATTTCAGCTCGTCTTGCGTTCAGATCCTGCGCCGGGCATGACTTATCCTCTGGAAGGTGATCAGATCACCATCGGACGGGATTCGACCAATGGTGTGGCTATTAACCACTCCGAGGTGTCCAGGCGGCATTCCAAGCTTTCTTTTCAGGGTGGCAAATATGTGATCGAAGACATGGGCTCCACGAACGGTACGTTTGTAAATGGGCAGCGACTTGGTGGGCAGACAGTGCTCAAACCCGGAGATGTCGTTTCGCTGGGTGAACAGATTGTATTGATGTACGACGCCATAAGCATGGATGCTGGGGCGACTGTTGCAGCATCCCGTAAGGCGGTGCATCCATCACCTGTGGTCCCGGCTGCGCCTCCCTCGGCACCTCCAGCTGCACCCGCTTATTCACCCCCGGTTGCTCCAGCTGGTCAGAGAAGTAATACCATGCCGATGATTCTCGGTGTGGGTGTGTTGCTCTTCCTCTGCGCCTGTGGTGGCTTTTTGTGGTGGGTTGATTCCACATTCCGCTGGTGCACTTTCTTCGGTTGGATCATACCTGGTTGTTAATTCGTTCTGCTTCGAAGCCCCCGCAGCAGTTACGCGGGGGCTTTTTTTATGGTTGTAAAAACACGCCGCATTCGCTACAATCGACATAGATTCGAATGGATATCCAATGACGATTGCACCTTCATCTCCTCCAACCTCCCCCAGATGGAGCTCGACGATTAAATTGGTCATTGCCTTCAGCATTGTGGCGCTCCTGGCAGGATTCATCATCCGTTTTCAGTTCATTTTCACACCGCTTTTAATCGCGCTTATCCTGGCTTATTTGTTTTACCCGTTGGCGAGTTTTCTTCAGCGAAGTCTCCATTTCTCCTGGAACGCTTCCGTTTCTGTGATCTTCATCCTGGCGATCATTCTTCTGCTCAGTTTGCTAACCCTGAGTGGGGTCGGATTGGTTCAGCAGGTTCAAAGCGTGGTGACGATCGTGGACGTTGGATTGCGGGAGTTGCCAGCCCTGATCGAAAGCCTCTCTGGTCATGTCTACAACTTTGGCCCCTTTAGCCTGGATACAAGAACCCTGGATTTGAGCGATTTTAGTCAGCAGATCCTTGGAATGGTTCAACCGTTTCTGAGCCAGACCGGTACACTTCTGAGTACGGTTGCGGGTGGTACGGTCGCTTTCCTGGGTTGGGCTGCATTCGTAATGCTCGTTTCATATTTCGTTCTTGTCGAGAGTGGTGGCTTGCGCGACAGGATCCTGAATGTGAACGTCCCTGGTTATTCAGAGGACATTGCCCGCCTTGGGCGTGAATTGGGCAGGACCTGGAATGCGTTCCTGCGCGGGCAGATCATCATATTCCTCATGGCGGTTGCAGCCTTCACGATCCTGCTGAGTTTATTGGGAATGAGGTATGCCATCGGTCTTGCCTTGTTGTCGGGATTGGCCAGGTTTGTTCCTTATGTTGGTCCTGCGATCAACTGGATCGTCATCGTCCTGGTTGCTTTCTTCCAGGATTTTAAACTCTTTGGTCTTGAGCCTTTCTATTATGCCCTTCTCGTGCTTGGCTGTGCGCTAATCCTGGATCAGATTTTTGATAACCTGATTTCACCACGCCTGTTGTCGCAGGCTCTGAAGGTCCATCCTGCGGGTGTGCTCATCGCCGCCATCGTCGCAGCAAACCTGCTCGGCATTCTGGGTGTCGTGATCGCAGCTCCCATGCTCGCTACATTTACCTTATTATGGAATTACACCACTCGGAAGCTGCTCGACATGAATCCATGGCCCGGACCTGAAGAAAGGTCGCCGGAGGCTGCTCCCGGGTTTGTATGGATGGACCGCATCCGCCCATTCCTGTTGAAATTTGGTAAAAAATCCAGGGCCGTTGATAAAGGAGGTCCCGATGACAAATCATAATGATCATGAACCGAAGACCGAGACGATTGCCGAGACTGAAAATTTTCTGGTTTGGAAGGCCGAAGAGCCCGATGGCGAGACGACGTATCATTTGGAATTGAACAATGTCACCGTGCATTTTTTCCAGGAGGAATGGGATGAATTTTTATCCCTCGCACGGGAACTGGCATGATTGCCTGAGCGCTTTATAAGAATTGATCCGTCCCGAGACGTAGTAAAAATGAAATTGAATAACGCCATCACGGATGTAACTGGCGTCGAGGTTGGGCATGCCCAGGATGATGAGGCGTTGACCGGCTGCACGGTCGTCCTTTGCCGTACGGGTGCTGTTGGAGGAGTGGATGTTCGTGGCGGCGCTCCAGGTACGCGTGAAACGGATTTGCTCAGTCCCATCAATCTCGTTGAAAAGGTTCATGCCGTTCTACTTTCAGGAGGGTCAGCATTTGGGCTGGACGCAGCCAGCGGTGTGATGAAATACCTCGAAGAGAGGAAGATAGGATTTAATACCGGTGCTGGTAGGGTTCCTATCGTACCGGCAGCCATCCTTTTTGATTTGAATCTGGGTCAAAAAAAAGCCAGGCCGGATGCCAGCATGGGGTTCGCAGCCTGTCAGTCAGCTTCGCGTGGGGTGGTCGTACAGGGCAATGTCGGCGCAGGAAGTGGCGCCAGTGTGGGGAAGATGTTGGGTTTGAAGCAAGCCATGAAAGCTGGCCTGGGAATGGCAAGCTTGTCGATCGGGAGCGGTGTGATTGTCGGCGCCCTCGCCGTGGTCAACGCTCTGGGAGATATCATCGATCCTGGTACTGGGCAGATCATTGCCGGTCTAAGATCGGGTCGGTTGGGTCCATTAAAAATTGGGACAGGTGAATATTTTGCAGATTCGTTGAAGATAATGAAATCTTTTCTTGGGAGCCGGTTGTTGACCTTCGCAGCCCGAAGTAATACGGTTCTGGGTGTGGTCGCTGTAAATGCCAACTTTACAAAAGCGGGTATGACTAAAATCGCGCAGATGGCTCAGGACGGGATTGCGCGATCCGTTCGACCTGCGCATACCCAGTTGGACGGGGATGTAGTCTTCGCTCTCGCTACGGGCGGGAAGCGCGCCGATGTTTCATTGGTGGGTGCCTATGCAGCCGAAGCGATGAGTCTCGCAATTCTCAGCGCTGTCCGCATGGCGAAACCGGCCGGAGGGTTGCCCGGGTTGCTCGCGTGAAGCTTAATACAGCTTACGTTCGGGTGGGTATCAGCTGCCTCGCTGGCTTGGTTCTTGGCTGGCTGACTGCCAGGCTGGCAGCATTGGAACACCGCCTCGGTGAGATCGACATCTTGTTAGTTGTCGCCCTCACAGGATCATCATTCGCCTGGTTGATCTATAACCTGCTTGCTGGTTTAATTCCCAAACCATTAGCCGTCAATGAATTCAAAGGTTCGAAAGCGGGATTAGAGCGATCATCAAAAGATGAAGGTTTACCAGGGATCAACCTATGGAACAGTTTGATCGATCATGCACCAGGTTTGATACTTTCCGCCGCCTTCTTTATCATTCTGTTCAATATCGGAATTCGTCTTAATCATCCTGGTTTCGACACCACCGATAATCTGCTTGATGCCGATAATTTCACCTGGATGCAGAGGATCGCCTGGGCTGGGGGTTATGAGTTCGAAATGCGAACTCCTCACCCCTTCGCATATTTCATTTTTAGACCTATGGGTTATATCGCAAATCTCATTCTCGGAGATCCATTTTACGCGGCGCTTTTCTTAAATTCGTTAGCCGGCGCGGTGTGCGTATACCTGATGGTCCTCTTGGTTAATGCAATCCTGCATAATAAAACCTATGCGCTGTTGTCCGCAGCCCTGCTCGGGTTCAGTACTGCTCACTTGTGGTTTGGGTCAGTGATCGAATCGTATATCTTTTCGGCTGCGACTCTCCTGATTTTTTTTGTAATCCTTCAAACAAACCAGAAATCCAATTGGGGGTTGGTCCTTTCCAGCCTTGCAGTATTCGGTATAACGATCACGAATGCGGCTCAGACCTTTATAGGTTTCCTTGTAAAGAATAGGAACCTGAAGAGTTTCATCAGGTTTTCGATTTTAGTCCTATCGATTGCGGTGATACTGAGCGTCCTCCATGCTGCCTGGTATCCCTCCGCCCAAATCTTTTTTCTACCCTCCCAGGCTCAGGCGGAGGAGGGGTTTTCGATTTCCATTTTGCGCGAACCAGCCTGGCGGGCTATGGGACGGTTGGTTCTCCTGGTTCGTACAGTCTTTCTCTATACGATGATCGCGCCTCAGCCGTTCGTCCAGGTCGAGGAGGTGGGTGGAACATTCCCTCGCTTCAACTTTTTCCATATTGCGCCAGGTGAGTATGCGTACAGTTCTTATGATGGGGTGGGAGCTGTGCTGGTTTATTTCTGGGCCGCGCTCCTTCTCTGTGCAGGAGTATTGTTCCTTCGGAAAACTATCCGGTCTCACAGCCTCGATTTGACCGCGGGTTTTGCACTCTGCGTGTTGTTCAACTTTCTCCTCCATCTCCAATACGGCTATGAACCGTTTCTGTATTCACCGGATTGGGCCTTCGCGCTGGTCGCGTTTACCGTCCTTTCTTTTGGGGAGTATGCTGACCAGCGTTGGTTGCAGGCGGTTTGGATGGTTTTCCTGGTGCTGTTAGTTATCAATCAGTGGCAATTTTTCAATTTCGTTATCAGGACGATAACGCCATATATTTATCAAAATTAAAAAAAACAACCGCAGAATGCATTCAATTCCGAATCCGGGTGACC
>Ga0154778_1087_pt1 | contig 11693 bp, 12 predicted proteins | sample Rifle2008BG16ft_FD_105786 | JGI IMG/M metagenome (GOLD analysis project Ga0154778, IMG submission 105786) | Chloroflexi bacterium RBG_16_51_16 | reverse complement strand
ACTTATGAGCAGGTTCACTTAATCCCGAAAAGGCAGGTCTCATCCGTTGTCGTATTTGAGCCAGAGGTACGCGTAGGGTTGCAGGGACAGGGATGACTTGATCAGCTGAGAATCGTCCGATAAGAGATCTACGACTGAACCTTGATGCTCAGCAGGGAGGGTCAGGTTCTGCTGCGACTCGCTCAGGTTGTTCAACACCAATATCCTCTCCCTGTTATACCGTCGCAGATAACCTGCGATGGCAGGATTACCGGTATCCACCCATTGCATTTCACCCCTGCCGAAGGCAGGATGCTGCCTGCGGACACCAATCATCTTTTTAATCCCATGGAACAGGGAATTCTGATCGAGGAGCTGGCTCTTGACGTTCAGATGGCGATAATCCAAGTCACCTTTGACGAATTCAGTAAACGGCTTGCCAGCCGTGAAACCCGCATTGGGAGTGTCATCCCACTGCATGGGAGTCCGGACACCGTTCCGATCGGGCAGGTCGAGGTTATCACCCATACCAATTTCATCGCCATAGTAGAGAACGGGCGATCCCGGCAAGGTAAAGAGCATGGAATTGATCAACTCGATCTTCCGGCGGTCATTATCGAGCAGGGGTGCGAGCCGGCGACGGATGCCCAGGTTGAGCTTCATACCCGGTTCGGGCGCGTACTGCTCCCACATCCACTTTCGCTCTTCGGGCGAAACCATCTCCAGGGTTAACTCATCATGATTGCGAAGGAAGATGCACCATTGACAATCTTCCGGGATGGGAGGCGTACGCCCCAGGATTTCGCGGAGGTCATCCGCGCGTCCTTTTTTGAGGGACATAAAAATACGCGGCATGATCGGGAAATGAAAGCCCATTTGGAATTCATCCCCGTTACCGAAGTAGGGGCGGACATCTTCCGGCCATTGATTCGCTTCGCATAAAAGGATCCGGCCAGGAAATTCCTTTTCCATAAAGAGGCGCAATCTTTTCAGGTAAGCGTGCGTTTCAGGCAGGTTTTCGCAGCTGGTGCCTTCGCGTTCGAAAAGATAGGGAACCGCGTCGGCGCGGAAGCCGTCGATGCCGAGCTCAAGCCAGAAGCGGGCTACTTTGAATATCTCGTCCTGCACAGCCGGGCTATCGAAATTCAGATCAGGCTGGCTGGAATAGAAGCGGTGCCAAAAATACTGTCCCGCTTTCTCATCCCAGGTCCAATTGGAGTCTTCTGTATCGAGAAAGATGATGCGCGCATCCCGATATTTTTGATCCGTATCACTCCAAATATAGTAATCCCGATAGGGTGAATTACGGTCGGAGCGGGAGGCTTTGAACCAGGCGTGCTCATCGGAGGTGTGATTCAAAACCAGGTCCATGATGATGCGGATGCCGAGCGCATGCGCGGAACCGACCAGGGATTTCAGGTCATCCAAATTTCCATAAAGCGCTGCAACATTGCAATAATCCGAAATATCGTAACCATCATCACGGAGGGGAGAAGGATAGATGGGCATCAACCAGATGCAGTCGATCCCCAATAGGCTTAGATAGTCAAGTTTTTGTTGCAGACCGCGCAAGTCACCAAACCCATCGCCGTTGCTGTCCTTGAAGGCGCGCACAGACACCTGGTAGAAAACCGCATCCTTATACCAAAGCTTATCCTGGATCATAAATATTCCTGGCGATGAGAGATGCGATCGCTAATTCCTTTAGGCCTTCTTTAATCCATCTCGGAAAAGAAAGATCAAGGTCAGCCCGGTGATCGCGCCGGGCAGTGAACCGGACGTGAGGCTGCCGGGCATGATAACCAGACCGATGGTCCAGGCAAGGATGCTGCTGACGATCCACCAGCCTGCCCAATCAACTTCATATCTCAAAAGAAACCACTGACCAAGGCCAAGGATCCCGCCCAGGAGAGGTGCGGCTAAAATTTTCAATCCGGTTGGAACAAAAATCACGAGAAGGATAACTCCGATGATCCAGCCCAATGAACTCACAACAGCCCAGCGCCAAGCTCGCTGAATGCGGTGATTCAGAACCGCCCATTGAAGCGCTGCGATGGCAACACCGGAAGCAGCCAGGGGAATACCGCTGAAGAGTAGAGGACCAACCAGCCAACCTATGGTTGTGGCGATGATCCAGAAGAACCACAGGGCCCAGTCCAGCGGTTGAGATTTGGTATCTGGCATGATGGCAGTCTGGATCCCAAGTCGCGGGTTATATGAAGTTGATACGGTGATGCAAACGGAACCAGTCGACCTCGGTACTTAAACCTTTCCTCGGAAGGCAGTTTATCCCTTCACCGAGCCGGCCAACAACCCACGCACAAAGTAGCGCTGGAGGGAAAAGAACACCAGCAGCGGCAGGATCATGGATACGAATGCGCCAGCCGTCAGCAAATGCCAATCCTGACCGCGGGCACCGGCGATAGCGGCCATGCGCTGCGTAACCAGCTCGAACTCCGGATTGCCGCCCAGGAAGATCAGAGCAACCAGATAATCGTTCCAGACCCACAAGAATTGGAAAATGGCAAAGGAAGCCAGGGCTGGGACGGAGAGGGGCAGGATCAAGCGGGTGAAGACCGTAAAGTGGGAGGCGCCATCGATGAATGCCGATTCCAGGATATCCCGGGGTAGTGAACTGATGTAGTTGTAGAGCAGGTAGGTTGCCAGCGCAAGCCCAAAGCCGGTGTGAGCCAGCCAGATCGCCAGAAAGGTGCCGTTGAGATTCAACGCCTTGTAATCCCGCAAGATCGGGACCAAGGCGATCTGCAAGGGTACGACCAGCAGCGCAACGATCAATATGAACATCTCGCGCCGGCCGGGGAATTTCATCCAGGCGAACGCATAGGCTGCGAAGGCGGCGATCAAAATGGGGATCACCGTGGAAGGAACTGCCACGGATAGGCTGTTCAAGAAGGCACCGGTCATGTTATCACCAGGGACAATGTACTCCGATCCGTCTGGCTTGGTGAACGTAAAATCCTGCCCGCCCAATACTTGTTCGTAATTATCCATCGTGAAATTCCAGGTTGCAGTCCAAACCAGTTCCTGGACCTCAATTTTGCCAAGCCGTTTATTCCCGATCCAGGTCAGACGCTTCCCGTCTGGTGTCTCGATGCCAGCCCGGAACTCTTCAAAGGTTCCCGAGGTACCTTCCACTTCCATGACGCCATTTGGATCGAGCCCCGCCGCCTTGGTATCTATCTCTCTCACAGGTAACCAATCGCGATAGGGGAATATTTTCCACCAGCCGGAGGATGAGATATCATTCCGATTTCGGAACGAGGAGACGAAAATCCCCAGGGTGGGAACCGTCCAGATCAGAACCAACAGCAGCAAGGTCCCATTGACGACCAGGCTGGCAACCTGCTTTTGTCGTTTTCCACTCTTCATGTCAGAAGGCCTCCTGCTCCCTAAACTGGCGCAAGTTGTAGATCATGACCGGAAACACGGCGAGCAACAGGACAATGGCAATGGCGGAGCCAAAGCCGGAATTGAGGTTAGTGAAAGACTGGCGGTAGAACTGGGTGGCGATCACATGGGTGCCGAACTGCCCGCCGGTCATGACCCAGACCACGTCGAATATTTTCAGTGTAAATATGACGATCGTGGTCCAGACGGATATGATGGTGCCGCGGATGTAAGGGATCATGATGAGGAAGAAAGTTTGGATCTCGGTGGCGCCATCGATGCGGCTGGCTTCCAGCAACTCCTCGGGGATGCCTTTCAGGGCTCCCGAGAATAACACCATGGAGAAACCAGCCTGCAACCAAACGACAATCACGATCAGGAAAAGGTTATTCCATGGACTGATCGCGACCCATTGTGGCCAGGTTTGGGGAATGCCTCCCAGGCTGACGACGATCGAATTCAACAAGCCGATCTGGGGCTGGCCCTCCGGACGGTACTCGTAAATAAAATTCCAGATTATGCTCGCACCAACAAAGGAAATCGCCATCGGCAGGAATATTAATGATTTGGCCGTGTTCTCAAAGCGGCTGCGGTCCGCCAGCGCGGCGATGAGAAGTCCAAATATGACCGAAGCGGTGCTGCCTATAACGATCCACATCAAATTATTACGAAATGCTTGAAGCATCAGATCCTGGGTGAAGACCGCCCGATAATTATCAAGACCCACAAAAGCGTCGCTGGCCAATTGCTGAAGGATGTTCAACCCGTGAGGAGGTCCGTCCCGATCGAAGAGGCTGATCCAAAATGTGCGCAGGGTGGGAATGGCGAGATACCAGGAGAGGATCGCAATGGCTGGCCCAACGAAGACGAAAGGCAGGATCCGAGCACGCCACAGCCCGTGCAGTTTCTCAACGATATTATTAAAGACCCAATACAGGATCGCCACGCCTCCCACCCCCCAGACAATCGCGACGAGGGTGATGACCCCACGGGGCGCATGGCTGTCGCGCAGAAACAAAAATCCCTGATAAAGAACGAAGAACGCGATCATCGGGATGCCTGTCGCAACGATGACACGACCTATAAACGAAATGATCCTTGCCCCCAACGACTGGCTTTCCAACTGTTCGATTTCGAGTGTAGTCATGAACCGCTCCTCGTAAAGAATAAGGCGGGGTAAACGGATCGATACAAATGGAGCCGAACCAGTTTAGTATACGCGGGTCTTGCCAAAAAAAGAAGAGTGGACGGCCAAGGCCGTCCACCCTTTGAACACGAGAAACGTTCTAGTTATTCAGGCCAGGTTGCGTCGATGGCCTTCAGAGCCGTGTCCAGGTCTTCCGAACCAGCCACGTAACTGGTGATGTGCTCCCAGAATGAGCCGGCGCCAACTTCACCGGGCATCAAGTCTGAGGCATCGAAGCGGAAACTGGTAGCCTCCACAACAAGCTGAGCAATACCCGCTTCAAGGTCCACGCCATACATGTCAGGCGTTGCGGTCTGGTGGGCGGCCAATGCACCGCCACCTTGCAAAAAGCCGGAAGCCGATTCCGGTACGGTGAAGTATTCCATCAAGGCGCGCACTTCGGGACGGTCATTGAACATGACCATCACATCGCCAGCCACGAGGAAGGGCTTGCCGTAGGAATCATCCACAGGCGGGAAGTAGAAGAAGCCGTAGTCAACATCAGCTTCGGAGCCTTCCGGGAAGAAGCCGGTGACGAAGTTGCCCTGTTTATGCATCCAGCACTTGGGCGGGTCGTCGAACATGGGTACCGGTGCTGCTTGGAAGGTTGTTGAGCCGATAGATGAACGACCACCGAACACGTAAGCATCATTGAACCACAACTCGCTCCATGTCTCGATGGCTTTCTTCACCTCGGGTGAATCAAAGGGCAACGTGCCAGCCACCCAGGCGTCGTAATTCTCCAGGGAGGTGGTGCGGAGCATCATGTCCTCGGTCCAGTCGGTGGCTACCCAGCCAGTGGCTGCGCCGGACTCGATACCGATGCACCAGGGAGTGTCACCGTCATCGGCGATCTGCTGGTTAAGAGTCATTAATTCGTCCCAGGTGGTGGGAATTTGGTAACCTGCGGCATCCCAATCATCCTTCGGATACCAGACCAGGCTCTTGCCGTTGAAGCGGTGGAATACACCCGCTTCAATTCCATCGATGGTAGCCATATCCCGCCAGCTCTGGTTGTACTGCTGGCTCAACCACGACTCAGGTAGGAAGTCTTTGACATCCGCGATCAGGCCGTCTTTCACATACCCGGCTGCCTTGCCCGGTTGCGGGAAATCGGCGATGTCGGGTGCATCACCAGCCTCGACACGCACAGAGATCGTGGCTTCGAATTCTTTATTGCCAATGTAGTTGACCGTGATGCCAGTGGCATCTTCGAACGCTTTCACGCCTTCGCTGAACTTGACACCATCCGGGTCGTTGCCTTCCATGGCTCCGTCTACTGTGACGGTGGTGCCCGTGTAGGCACCGGTGACAGCTTTTTCCAACTCACCACCGGGCATCACCGTGAAGGGTACTTCAGCCGCGGCGGGGGCTTCTGTAGCCGGTTCCGCCGCCGGCGGTTCGGTCGCGGCAGGGGCTTCGGTTGCAGCCGGGGCACAAGAGACAAGCATCATGGAAGCCAACACGACCAGGCTTACCATAGTCCATAGAACAGGTTTCTTGATCATTTCTCTTTCTCCTTTAATGAGGTTGAGTATTGATACGATATATATGTTTATTTTTGGTTTATTTGAATTCAGACCTCCTGGACCTTCAATGTGGAAGAAGAAACACTTCGTGTTAGAAGTATTCTGAAAGCACTTTCATAATTAGTATACAGCCATTCCAGATGAGAGTCAATCATGGATTGCTACTAAACGGTTTCACGTTCGACCAGGGTGAGGGAAATTTTAACATGCCTGGGCGGTCTGGAAGGCGATTCGATCTGGGCCAGCAAAATTTCCACCGCCAGCCTTCCCGATTCATCCAGGTGTTGACCAATCGTTGTAAGATCCGCATATTCAGCGATATCCAGGTCATCAAAACCAATTACAGCCAACTGTTCGGGTACCCGGATATCCATTTGACGGGCAACCCTAAGTACATTCAGCGCCTGGAAATCCGATGCAGCGAAAATTGCCGTCGGCGGTTCAGGGAGGCTCAAAAGTTCCCTGGCAACCTGTCGCGTTTGTTCCTGAGAATCGGGTGTAGGGCGGACTAACTCCTCGGGGAGTTTAATCCGGGCATCCTTGAGAGCTTTCCGGAAACCACTCAAACGCAAATTAATCGGGTGAATGGCATATTCTGGCGGATCCGTATCCCCCAGGAAGGCGATCCTGCGATGCCCTTTCTCCAGTAGATAGGAGGCCGCCATACGACCGCCTTCGACATCATCTATCTCAACACAGCTCAGCTTGGGATGTGGATATTCGATGAGGACGGTCGGCAAACCGTGATCGATGAGGCGGCGCACCTCATTTGCTCCGACAGGCAAAGAAAGGATGATGAGTCCATCCAAGTGGCCGCGCAATGGCAGGCTGGATATATACCCTTGCAAATCCGTGTTGGAATCAACGGGATAAATGACCAATTCGAAATTTTCGGTGGATAACCTGGTAGCGATCCCGCGCAGCCGTTGTATGAAGGAAGGCGCAGTGAAGAAAGGGGAAATCACACCGATCCGTCCGGTGTGCTGCATGGCCCGTGCGCGAGCTTCAGCCTTTGGGACGAAATCCAAAGCATCGATCGCGGCAAGCACTTTCTCGCGAGTATGGGTATTTACTTTATCCGGGGCGTTAAGGATGCGGGAGACGGTGGTAATACTTACTCCAGCCCGCTCGGCGACATCATAAATGGTAGGTGTTTTATGAACCGGCATCCCAACCCTCGACTGAAAGAGTAGTCATGAAAGCACTTTCAGTTTAGCACACCGGGACGGAATTAGTCAATGGTTAGGCATGGAAGTAAAAGCTTTCCACACCCGGGATTGACATTTTTCATATAGAGGTTTATACTATAAACTAGTTTATGAAAGGATCAATTATGAATGTGCAAATTGACCGCGCGGTGAAACTCACCCGCGGATATTGGTTCGTAGACGGGTTCACGGAAATGACTTCGGGCGGCTTTTTCGTCCTCCTGGCAGGGCTGCTGCTTTTCGGCAGGAACGCATCACCCGTCACATTCCCCTCGTGGTTTCTGTCTCTGGCAGTTGAAATATCCATCCTAAAATTCGTCGGCATCCTGGCAGCCATTTTGATCCTATGGTGGCTGAAAGATCACTTCACCTATCCGCGAACGGGTTTCGTACGAGGAAAACGGGTCACGGCAGCCCAGATTTTTATGATCACCAGAAATGTCATACTGTTTCTGCTCCTTCCAATATCAGGTTTGCTAGCTGCTTCCCTGTTCATCGCCTCAACAAACAGCGTTTTGGCCTCCATGCCGGTCTGGTTCCCGATTGGGCTCGGCAGCCTCTGGGCGGTTTTCTTTGCACTGGCCGGTGAATGGATGAGTTTGCTTCGTTTCAGGATAATCGGAATTATCCATCTGTTGGTGGGAGTGGCGATCGGGATCTGGCAATCAGCAATCGGCCTGCCGACATCTCCAGCAAAGATACAGCCAGGAATTGTACAAGCTCCCATCCTGGAAAGCATCCAGCGCACATTGATCAGTCTTTGTTTCCTAATCTTAATCTCCGGTGTGATCTTGATATTCTCCGGTCTCCTGACCTTCCTGCGCTATCGAAAAGAGAATCCAGTGCCTTACACGGAGAACGGATGAGCAGCTCAGTTCAAAAAATCTCTGGGTTGAACCGCGTTATTCACGAACCGGCTCGACTGATCTTAGTGGCACTGCTTTCTTCTGTTGAATCAGCAGACTTCCTGTTCCTTCTAAAGCAAAGCAATCTGACCAAGGGCAATTTATCCGTGCAGTTATCACGGCTCGAGCAGGCAGGCTATGTGCTCATCAAGAAAACCTTTCGAGGAAAAATCCCGCACACCGAATATCGCCTCACTGAAAGAGGTAAATCAGCTTTTGAGCATTATCGAAAAAGCCTGGGCTCAATCTTCGATTAGAAAAGGCAGGAATGGAATACGCAATTGAAACCAACGGATTATCGAAATCGTACCGGGAGGTAAGAGCCGTAGATGCGGTCAGTCTGCGCGTAATGCCCGGCGAGATTTACGGTTTCCTCGGCCTCAATGGCGCAGGTAAGACGACAACCATCCGGGCGCTCCTGGGCATGATCCGGCCGAGCGAGGGCAGCGTCAAAGTGCTGGATCAGGATGTCGGTCCGCGTGGACGCGGACCGTGGAGCAGGATTGGTCATCTCGTCGAGAGACCCTCGGCGTATCCTGAACTGACCGTGCGCGAGAACCTGGAGATTGCGAGGCGTCTTCAAAAAATTACGGACAAAGAGTCGACCTCACGCGTCATCGAACGACTAGGGATCGCCTCCTACGCCCAGCGAAAAGCCGGCACGCTCTCCACGGGAAACCTCCAGCGCCTCGGGTTAGCGCGCGCACTGCTGCATGAACCCGAACTTTTGATCCTCGACGAACCTGCCAACGGGCTCGACCCGGCAGGTGTGGTCGAAATTCGCGAATTACTGCGAGAGTTGACCCATGGAAAAGGCGTGACCGTTTTCATGTCCAGCCACATTTTGACCGAAGTGGACCGGCTCGCCACGCGGATTGGCATCATTCACAAAGGGAAATTGATCGAGGAGCTGGATGCAGGTCAATTGGACCAAATATCGGCGAGATTTCTTGTGATCAAAACACGAAATATGAATGCTGCATTCAACGTATTGAAGGATGCAGGCTATTCCATCTCGACCGAACCCGGTGATTCGATCCGACTCAAGGATGCACGTGCAGTGGATGCGCCGGACGAGGTCGCGCAAGCCCTTGTCCACGCGGGTGCATCACCTACGTACCTGGCCGTCGAACAGGAAAATCTCGAAGACCATTTTTTGAGATTAACCGCGGAGAAATCAGAATGATCAACCTCTCATCCGGCCTCTGGGCGGAGGCGCTTAAGATGTTACGCTCGAAAGTTCCTTACTTTACCGCGCTGGGTTTCACGATGGCACCATTGTCGGGGGGTCTTTTCATGGTCATCTTGAAAGATCCTGAGGCGGCGAAAACCCTGGGATTGATCAGCACGAAAGCGCAATTGCTGACCGGCACAGCCGACTGGCCTGCCCTGTTCGGTTTCCTGGGTCAGGCAGTTGCTGCCGGGGGAATGATCCTGTATGCCCTCATCACCATCTGGGTATTCGGACGCGAATTCTCCGACCACACCGTGAAGGAATCGCTGGCACTGCCCACCCCGCGCGAAGCGATCATCACTGCCAAGTTCATCGTGATCGCCCTATGGTCACTCTCGATCACGTTAATCATCTTCGGTATTGGTCTCATCGTTGGACGATTGGTAAACATCCCTGGCTGGTCGGAAGAATTGCTGAGGAATTCCTTTATCGGGATAATGGGCACCGCGGTGCTCACCCTTCCATTGATGTCATTCGTCGCATTGCTCTCAAGCGCCGGACGCGGTTATCTGCCCGCTTTTGGTTGGACCATCCTCACGGTATTTTTAGCTAATCTATCAGCAATCCTGGGCTGGGGCGATTGGTTCCCGTGGGCCATCCCCGGGTTATTCAGCGGAGCAGTAGGACCGCGCAGCGACGTGCTCGGATATCACAGTTACGTGATCTTAACCGCCACCAGCATCATTGGCTTCGCGGCGTCATACTGGTGGTGGCGAAACGCAGATCAGACGCGATAATCATGAATGACTATAATTTAATAACTAATCAGGTCAAATCTATCCTCACGTCACCTCGCCAGGCTCCTCCCATTATCAAGTTTCAGCATTCGAATGCTTTACCATGAAAATGGTAGGAGCAAAGGTTGGGGAGAGAAGGTGTTGAGAGGTGTTGAGAGGTGTCGAAGTGGGTAGGCGGCTTAGGACGCAATTATCATTGAATAGTGTGAAGAAAGACCTTTAAAAGATCGGAGAGTCCCATGTCATTTCAGAAGTATTTGGATAATATCGAAGAAAAAACAGGCAAGACACCCAAAGAATTCGTCGCTGAAGCGAAAAAGAAAAAGCTTACAGAGTTCAAGGACATCATTGCCTGGTTGAAGAAGGACTATGGACTAGGCCTGGGTCACGCCAGAGCCATGGCGTACGTGATCCTGCACGGGCCAAAATTTACCGTACGGCAGACAACCGGCACACATCGGGATGCAACGGGAACATTAAAGTTGGATGGCGCGAAGCGGAGACGGAAAATAAGCAAGAACAAATGAAACAAAAATATAGTTACGTTATTGACTTAAAGCTACGAAGATTTCGTAATGCAACAAGATAGGGGAGGGTTGAGCATGCTCGCGACTGAGGCGGCGGCGCCTGGAACTTTGAATTGGATTCCGTAGGTGGAGTTCGAAATAAGGGGGTGCAATAACTACATTACATGTCCTGGATCAGAAACATGATGGCTGGTGTTAACTTAGTGAGGAACGCCTTAGGAAGGCCAGGGTGCGTTCCCAGGCCAGGCTGGCTGCTTCTTTGTTGAACGCATCGATGCGGTCGGGTTCAAAGAACCAATGACCGGTACCGGGGTAGTGATGAAAAGTCACCTGGCGTCCGTAATTCTTTAGTGCTTGCTCCAACTCATCGACACCTGATCTTGGCTCGAATGGATCGTTTTCCGCGAAGTGACCAAGGTAAGCCGCCCTTGAAGAGCTGAAGTCGCCGCCACCCGTTCCGTAAAAAAAGCACCACGGAATGGATGCGCTCCGGATCGGCGGCAGCCAGGTCGAGCGCATAATACGCTCCCAGCGAAAAACCAATCACAGCAACGCCGCCCTCGCCATTGCCGGCGCGTTCGTTGAGGAAATGGACGGCATCCTTGGTCTCAGATTCAGCCTGGAGGTGGTTTTTGTCGAGCGCCCTGCCGAGTGTTTCCGCTCCGGGAACGGTATCTGCGATCTTGCCGTGATAGAGATCGGGGGCAAAGGCGACGAAGCTAGAATCGGACAAGCGAGTACAGAACGACTTAATCGTGTCGTTCAACCCCCACCAGGCGTGTAGGACAAGGACGGGTTCACCTTTACCAGTTGAAGGAACAGCCAGGAAGCCGGCCGGTTGGGAGTTTGGCATTGTGAACACCTTTAATTGAGTTTGCCAGCAAGCTACGACAAATTTGACCAGTGAGATCGAATTTGTGGATTCTACACCAACGCACCCTACTCCTTCCCGGGTGCCGCCATCCTTCCAAGATCCCTCG
>Ga0154778_1116_pt1 | contig 11953 bp, 12 predicted proteins | sample Rifle2008BG16ft_FD_105786 | JGI IMG/M metagenome (GOLD analysis project Ga0154778, IMG submission 105786) | Chloroflexi bacterium RBG_16_51_16 | reverse complement strand
CCACCCCCAGAATGTGGCGTCTTTAACGATCCGGCTGACCTCCTCGCGGGAGATCTTGGCTTCGAATTCGAGCACTTGGGCGTTCTGCCGGCTGATGGTCAGGGTGCGAATGGCAAACATGAGCGGGAAGATGCAGGCAAGACGCAGGTTGTGCTGCCAGGGCGGGAGTGCCTCAACCAGGTTGAGCGCATACCTGAGATGGCGTTCGGCCTTGTCGACCAGCAGATCCAACACTTTGAGGGCTTCCACCCGGTATTCCGGTTGGAAGAACTGCTGCGGTGAGAGGTTAAGCGTGGCCAGGAACTTGCGCGGGATGTACATCCAGCCGCGTTCGTAGTCCTCCCGCAGCCCGCGGATGACATTCACGGTTTGCAGCCCGAGTCCGAATTCGCGTGCCAGCGGCATGAGCTGGTCCTGCTTGCGGCGGATCTCGATTGAATACCAGGCATACAGCTGCATGACCAGGTAGCCCACCCGGCCGGCCACCTCGAACATGTAGTCGTCCAGGTCGTTTTCGTCGTTGACCTGCGGACCACGCTCCACCCAGCGCCGCATTCCGAGCGTGCTGTCGACTACGTGGCTGCGGATGATCTCCTGCACTTCCGCCGGGAAAGTATCCAGGCGTGAAAGCAGGTGGGCGGCATGCTGGGCGACCACCGCATCCGGATTGGATGTATCCACAGCCTCCAGTTCGTTGGTCAATTCCTTAACCGGGACATCACGGTTTAATATTTTCACCCACAGCTCGAGCAGGCGGATCTTTTGGTCGACCGGAAGGTCAGGAGCGTCCTCGAGGTAATCCGAGACGCGTAAAAGCAGGTAAGCCACCATGGCGGCTTCCCCAAGTACACCTGGTAGCCGCTCGATCCCGATAGCAAAGGTGCGGCTGGCAGAACGGAGGAGATCCCTCAGGCTGACCACAAACGGCGCTCCCATAAAAAAAAGCCCACCAACGTTAACACTATTGACTTATTCCTACAACAACAGGTGGGAAGAATTCATTGCGAGTGTACCTCTAAAACCCCGCACCTGGTGTATGAGTTGCTTGTTCGCGGCAGCAGGTTTTATTCGACCAGGCTTACTACTTCGACCTCACCCATTGCAGCCTGCAGGTCTGCATTTTTCATGATTACGCCGGTATTTGGCAACCCCGATCCGATCGAGATCTCGAGTTGTTTCAGCACGCCTGCCTCCAGGATGACTCTAATCGGACGCGGTAAACCGAAGGGACTCACTGTCCCGATCCGGAATCCGGTCGCAGCCAGGACTTCTTCTTCGCTGGCAAGCGTCAGACGCGACTGCCCGATGTACGTACGCAGGGCTTTCCATGGTATCTGAATCGGACCAGCTACCAGCACCATCAGGTAATCGTCCTTCCCCAGCCGGAACAGGATGCTGCGTACAACCTGCTCCGGGATTTGGTTTCGTTCCCGCGCAGCTTGATCAAGTGAGGTCACCTGGCCTTGATGATAAAAGACCCTATGAGGTATACCTAGTTTTTCGAGGGCGAGGCTGGCAGGGGGTTGTTCCATATCAGTTCGTTATTTTCGTTTTTGGTTTGTAATTACATAGCCGGACGACAGGGCATGTGTAGCAACGCGGCTTGCGCGCCTGGCAAACCTCCCGACCAAGGCGGATCAGGTTCAGATGCGCGGCGTAGTAGCTTTCGGGAGGCAATAAGGATTCCAGGTGTGCGTGCGCTTTCTCGACCGACATCTTCGCTGGCCGCAAGCCAATGCGCCCGGTCACCCGGTAGATGTGGGTATCCACCGGGAATGCCGGTCGGTCGAGGGAAAACTGCAGGACAATAGCGGCCGTCTTCGGCCCGACGCCCTTGAAACGCATCAACCAGGCCCGCGCCTCATCCAGTGGTAAATCGGCTAAAAAATTCAAATCCAGCGAGCCGCGTTCTTCCGTGATCGAGCGCAGGACCTGTTGGATGCGCGGTCCCTTCTGGTTCGCCAGACCCGCCACGCTGATGGCTTTGATAACCGCAGTTTTCCTGGCATCCCGCACCGCTTCCCAGCCCGGGAATTTTGACCTGAGGTTATTGAAGGCGCGGTCGCGGTTGAGGTCGTTTGTGTTCTGCGAGAGGATCGTGGAAACCAGCTCGTCCACCGGTGGCAGCGGTTCACGCCAGGTCGGTTGGCCGAAGGCTTCCAGCAAGGTTTGGTTAACTTTTAAGGCGCGGCGGGCAAGGTTCATGATTACATCCAAGACCCTTTGGGATTTTTTTGCATTCACGTTATTCTAACGGCTGTGCTTCTTACTTTGGCCGTTCGTCTATCCTTTCCTGCAAAGCCAGGTAATAACCTACCCTTGACATATTCCCATATGGGTATATAATGACGACATGGCTCGCCGACCGACCACGCACGATCCCTTCAACGCGGTGGCCGAACCCAAACGAAGGATGATCCTCGAAGTGATGGGCTCGACGGAACGGTCGGTGAACGAATTAGTGGTACTGCTCGATTGGCCGCAGCCCATGGTTTCCAAACACCTGGGTGTATTGAAAAAGGTTGAGCTGGTCAAAGAACACCGCCAGGGCCGCCAGCGGCTCTACCGGGTCAACATGGAAAAACTCAAGCCCATCCATGAATGGGTCACGCCTTTTGAAAAATATTGGAGCGAGAGTTACGAACGCCTCGACGAAGTCTTAGAAATACTCAAAAAAAAGGAGAAATGACATGGCATCAAAAAAGAATCCCACAACCTTCAGCGTCGAACCCGGGAAACAGGAACTGTTCATCACCCGCGAGTTTGATGCGCCTCGCGAGCTCGTCTTCAAGGCTTTTACGGATCCGGATCTGTACGTGCAGTGGCTCGGGCCGCACGGCTTTACAACGACCCTTGAAATGTTTGAACCCGTTAGCGGCGGACGCTGGCGTTTTGTCCAGCGGGATCCCGACGGCAACGAATACGGCTCCCACGGCGTCAACCACGAGGTGCTCGCTCCCGAGCGCATCATCTGCACCTTCGAGTTCGAAGGGCTGCCTGACTCAGGCCATGTGGTGCTCGAGACGAACCGGTTCGAAGAACTGCCCGGCGGACGCACCCGCATCGTCAGTCAGTCCGTCTATCAATCGATCGCCGATCGGGACGGGATGGTCGAGGCGGGCATGGAGAGCGGAACGACCGACAGCTACGAACGCCTCGATGAGATCCTCGAGAAATTACTGGTTAAGTAATCTAGGACGTCCTATGAGATAAGTCGTTTCCAAGGATACCGAATCCCTGGACGGATTCGTCGCCGGACCGAATGATAACCCTGACCACGGTTTGGGTGACGGTAGCCTAGCAGTTGATCAGAATGAGCAGGCAGATTTTATAACGTAGCCTGATTAAAGCGAATCCACTCTCTCCAGCATGAAGACAGGACGCGACTCCCCGGTTACGATGCCGCGATGATTTTTGAGCGGCAGGACTGGTCCAAATTCTATCAATTCATTCTTCTGAACCTCGCTTAGTACACCCAATTGGCTCAGGATCTCCAACGACACCGCCGGACGAACACGGTTGAGGGGATCGATGTTGAGCGTGCGGAAGGTCAGGTCGCCATCCGAGATCTTGAAGGTGATGCCCACACCGGGTGAATCCGGTCCCAGAGCGCCTGGCATCAAGCCGATCGCCTGGTAGCCTTCGGCGCCGCGTTTACAAACGATCTTTCCAACGCCGGTCTGCATGAGGCGGCAGTCGAATTCTTTATATCCGCTGATCATTTCGGGATGCGACGTCATAGCCATGGTGATCTTGCGGCAGGCACCTGCTCGCGTTTCGGACTGGCTGCCCGGATCGCACAAACGCGCGAATGCCAGCGCAGCGTTATACAGCGGCACTGCGAAGTTCGGCGCACTGCAGCCGTCAATTCCAAGCTCCACTTTTTCAATGGGCACTTCACTCATTTCAGCAAAACCTGACAGAATCTCCTGCTGGATGGGATGCTCGATTTGCAGGTAGCTTTCCAGTGGCAGCCCGCGCATTTTCGCGCAGGCCAGCATGGCGGAGTGTTTGCCCGAGCAGTTGTTCCGGTTGGGTGAGGGTTGCTTCCCCTTAATGATCATAGCCTGATAAGCCTCGGGATCACCCGGGCGGTGAACTCCACACTGCAGGTCGCTCTCCTTCAATCCGGCCTTAGCCTGGATGCTTTCGGCGACTTTGACGTGCTCATCTGAACCCTCGTGAGATGCGCACGTCAGGGCGAGTTCGCGCGTGGTTAGGCCGTAATGCTCCACGCCGCCTCGCTCAACAAAGGGCAGCGCCTGGAAAGGTTTCCCTGAAGAACGTAAAAAGGCGACCTGGTAAGGGTCGCCATAAGAGGCAAGCAGCCTGCCGTGGCTGTCTACGACCGCGAGGCTGCCGTAGTGGATCGATTCGACCACGCGTCCGCGGGTGAGTTCGAATAGGGGTAGAGGGTTCATAATTATTGGTGTAGGTAGAATTTTATATTGACAGAAGAGGGCTGAGTGTGGGTTCCCGTTCAAAGAGTACCTGCATCCCATCCCGTATCGTTTTCCGTGTGCCTTCATCGAGCGGTGAACTGATCCATACTGGTGTCGTCAAGCCAAATTCGACTTCCTTACCATCGTGGAACCAGGCTCGCAGGGAGGTAACCAGTCCATAATCCTCCAATTCCTGTTTTTCGGGCATACCAAAGTTCTGCAGCCAGTCCGTGTTCTCAAGATAACTGCGGGGATCGTCCATTATTATGACGAGATCGATGTCCGATTTGAGCGCGGCCGCGCCTCTGGCATACGAGCCGACCAGGGCAACCGCGTGGATGTCGATTTTTGAGGCTGCCCATCGTTTCACAGTCTTGATAAAATCTTTGATATTTTCGCTGGTAGGCAAATCGGGTAGTCCGGATAAAACACTGGCAATCTTTGCAACTAGGGCAAAAAATACAGCCGTAGGGGCAATTCATGCCGGTCCCGCTTTGCGGGGAATTGTCCCTACGGCAGCGTCTTTTCGATTAACCGCCTAATCTTCCTCTGATCTCCCGGCGGAATGATAGCGCCGCGCGTAATAGTAATGCAGTCCATAGCGCAGCCGCTGGGCATACTGCTTGTTGCGACCGGCCGGAAATTTGATTCGGTTCAACAGAGGTTCGATCAATTTTTCTGTGCTGTCCGGATGCGTTTTCCTGGCAGCCAGTTTCTCCAGTCTCTCGCGCGTATATTTAAGGAAGTCCACCTGGTTTTGAATGACGTTGGGCGTCACGCTTCCGCCGCGGCTGCATATCACGGTGTATCCCTTATATTCCGGACTTAACAGCAGGTTGAGCGCGTCCAGCCACTTGGGTACATTGCTGCCAGCCAGGAAAGGAGGCTGGTTTTTTAATACCAGGTCGCCCACAAAGATGATCCGCTCCACAGGTAGGATCACCCAGATGGCACCATTGGCGGGACCCGGGTGATGTTCCAATATCACAGGCGCTTCGCTCCAATACAGGGTCATCGTCTCCGCAAAGGAAATTTCCGGAGGCGCCCAGCGCACGCTGCCCAGGCCGGGTATGGCTTCCCAATCAGACCCGGTCTCGTCACCCTGGGCTTTGAAAGTGTTGGGACGTGAGCGGAAGGTCTGGGAGGTCTTCTCATGGGCGATGACCGTACAGTCCATCGCCCGCGCCCCGATCGTGCGGTCGGGATGCGCGTCCAGGTTGATCAACACCCGGTCCATGCCGGCGTTAAGGCTCATCAGGCTGGCCCGCCATGAGCGCGCGTCCTCCGGGGAGGGCGGAGCATCGATCTGGATCAAGCCCCGGGCATTTGTGATGACTCCCAGCGTCACACCGGTGAAATGATCCTCGATCTGCACGTGACCGTTGATCGCCTGCATCACCCTTCCTTTTCCTTGAAGCTCAGTCTGCCGGTCTGCCGCCGGACCAGTGTTCCCGCTTGCTTGCGGATGGCGATTGGTAATGTGATGATAACTGTGGTCCCTTTTTTCAGTTCGCTCTGCACCTTGATCTCCCCACCGTGGCCTTCAACGGCCAGCTTGCAGAACGCCAACCCTATCCCCAGTCCGCTGGGTTGGGTCTTCTCGCCGATGCGGGTGAACTTATCGAAGATGCGCTGCTGATCGGCTGGAGCGATGCCGGGTCCCTGGTCTTTGACGGATATCTTAACGAAGGTTCCCTCAACTTCCGCGCCCAGCCGGATCACGGTTTCATTCGGTGAATACTTGCTCGCGTTCTCAAGCAGGTTGATCAGCACCCGGTGGATCATATCCACATCCACCCAGATTAGCGGCAGAGCCGCGGGTGTCTTGGCTTCGATCTTCTGGCTGCGCCGGTCGGCGGCCTGGTGCACATCATGCAGGGCTTCCCGCAGCAAGGCAAGCGGATCGACCGCATTTTGATCCGCGATGGGCTGGCCCGATTCCAACCGGCTGATGTCCAATAGGGAAGAGACCATGCGTTGGATCCGGCCGGCGGAGTTACTGGCGATGGCCAGGATCGAGTGCATGCTCTCATCCTTTGGAAGCATGCCGTCCAGCATATCCAGACTGGAGATGATGTTGCCAAGCGGCGAGCGCAGGTCATGATAGATCATGGCGGTCATGTCTTCCCGCAGCGCATCCAGTTCTTTCCGGGCGGAGATGTCGCGCAATGTCCAGCGGGCTGAATCGGTCTCCTCGAAATTCACCCGTCTTGCGATCACCTCAACCGGGGTCGTGCCTCCATCCTTGCGGTGCAGGTCGGACTCGTACGTCGCCTCACCTGCCTCTTTCAAGATTTCGAATTCAAGGCCGGTTTTATTCCAATTGACTTCATGCACCTGATCAATGCTGAGGGCGCGCAATTCGTTCAGGTTGTAACCACTCAACAAGGCAGCCTGACGGTTGGCCTCGGTGATCCGGCCGTCCCAGTCGGTAACCACTCCTGGGTCTATGCCCTCGGCAAACAGCTCGCGATAACGCTGGTGTGCAACCTGCAAGCGTTCCATGAATTGTGCGTTGTGGATGCTTATCCCTGCAAGATTTCCAAGTCCGGTCAACACCAGGTTGGCATCCGGATCAAAGGTTCCTGAGATCGGATTGATGGCTTCGATCACCCCGATCACCTTTCCCTGGACCTGGATGGGCGCGATAGCCAGAGACCGGGTTTTGATCCCGCTGAACTTGTCTGCTTCACCGAAACGCTTATCCTGGCTCACGTCCGAAATGATCACTCCATGACCCTGTTCCACGACCAGACCAACCAGGCCTGCACCCTTCTGGACTTTTCGGCCCAGAAGATTACCTGCGTTGTGACCGGCAGAGGCGCGGAATACGAGGTTATCGTCACCCGATTCGATCAAGGCCAGCCCAACGGTCTCCACCTGCAGGGCGTGCATGGTCTGATTAAGGATCCGTTGCCACACCTCGGGCATTTCCAGGGATATATTGATCACTGCCGCACTCTCAGCCAGTGCGGACATCACCCGCGCCGTCCGCTGGCTTTCGGTGTACAGGCGTGCGTTCAGTACGGCCACGCTGGCCTGGTCGGCGATAGCTTGCGCCAGTTCAAGATGCGTTTCGTTATAAGAGTTGGGACTCGAGTGCACGAGGGTTAAAACCCCGACCAGCTTATCCCGGGCCAGCAGCGGCACACAGATGGCAGACTTCGCACCGCTTTTTTCGCGGTCATCGTCAACGCGGTGGAGCCAGCGTTCATCCCGGCTCGTATCCGGCACCCGCGCGGCTTTACGCTGGCTGATCACCCAGCCGGCCAGCCCCCGTTCCGTCGTTTCGCTCAACTGCTCGGCGGTGTGCTCGATGAACTTCGAACCGTAAACGATGGTTGCGTCCAAAGGCTTGCCGAGGTCATCCAGCACCACAATGCTGCCGCGTTCGCCGCCCACGTGCTCGAGAGCGGTCAACATCAGGCGCTGCAACACGGTGCGCAGGTCGGGTGCACCTGCGATCTCGCGGCTGATGCCGATCAGCATTTCGAGCAGGGAACGATTTCGATCCTCGGTCATTTCAGGTTAAATATTTCAAGCCACTCCCGGTATTGAATAATACCACGCGCTCATCCCTCCGAATCCAATTTTGCTTCAGCAGACGTCTCAATCCGGCCAGGCAGGCGGCGCCTTCCGGCGCAGCCAGGATGCCCTCCCTGCGAGCCATCTCGTCTTGAGCGGACAAGATCTCCTCATCCGTGACGGCCAGCGCGGTACCGTTGCTCGCCCTCAGGCAGGCAAGGATCAACCTGTCTGCGTAGGGTCCCGGCACCCGCAATCCGGTTGCCAGTGTGGTAGCGTTTTGCCAGATTTCGGCTCGTTCGGCTTGAGTTTGGAACGCACGCACGATCGGCGCGCATCCGGCTGCCTGGACCGAGACCATGCGTGGTCTTCTGTCCCCGATCCAACCCAGGCACTCGAGCTCGGAGAAAGCCTTCCACATGCCCACCAGGCCCGTCCCGCCGCCGGTTGGATAAAAGATCACATCCGGCAGGTCCCACTTCATCTCCTCCGCCAACTCCAGGCCCATGGTCTTCTTGCCTTCAACCCTGTAAGGCTCTTTGAAGGTGGATACATTAAACCAACCGTGTTCACTGGCAAGGTCTGCCGCACGCTTACCGGCATCTGAAATCGATCCATCCACGAGGATGAGGTCTGCGCCAAAAGCTTTGACCTCAACCTGGTTTGCCTGCGGCGCGTCTTTTGGCATGATCACATGCGCAGGTACCCTGGCCCGGGCAGCATAAGCAGCCAGCGCGCCGCCCGCGTTTCCGGCGGTCGGTATGACGAAATCACGGACACCCAGCTCCAGGGCGCACGCCACGGCTGCAGCCAGGCCGCGCGCTTTGAAGGTTCCCGTGGGATTGGACGATTCATCCTTGATCCATAGCGCAGGCAGGTCCAGATCAGCGGATAGATGGACTGCCGGTATTAAGGGAGTATCGCCTTCACCAAGGGTTAACCGGTGATCCGCCTCGCGGACAGGCAATAATTCCGCCCAGCGCCACATCCCTCGCTGGCGCTGGGAGGCTATTTCTGGTGTAAACGTTTTTTTTAATTGATCAAGGTCGTATCGGGAAAGTAAAGGTGAATCACAAACCGGACAGATCGTTTGAAGTTGATCGGCCTCGTAACGCCTCCCGCATTGCGGACATTCGAGGTGCGATAGCGCGCTACCCACCATTAAAGTATAGTCCCTTTGGTACAATACCGCCATGCCGCTCGACCTTCAGCGCGTGCGCGCCCTGTGTTTTGATGTGGACGGCACACTCAGCGATAGTGATGATCATTACGTGCGCCGGCTCGAAAAAGTCCTGCCGCGCTTTCTTTTCAAGCAGCCGGAACGGGCCGCCCGTCGGATGGTGATGTGGATGGAATCACCTGGGAATGCCATGCTGACCATGGCAGATACATTGGGAATCGATGGACCGACCAGCATTCTAATCGACTGGATGTACCGGCATCGCAAAAAGCAGTGGAAACATTTCCTGCTGATACCCGGTGTGGACGATATGCTGGCCAGCCTCTATAAACATTTTCCGATGGCGGTCGTCAGCGCCCGGGATGAGCGCAGCACCATGGCGTTCCTGGATAGTTACAACCTGACCAGGTATTTCGACACGATCGTAACGGGTCAATCTACTCCGCATACCAAGCCGTTTCCGGATCCGATTCAGCTGGCGGCGCGCAAAATGCTGGTAACCCCCGATCAGTGCATCATGATCGGAGACACAACCGTGGATATCCGAGCCGGCAGATTGGCTGGTGGGCAGACCGTAGGTGTGCTGTGCGGTTATGGCGAGGAGGCCGAACTGCGTCGAATGGGTGCGGATATGATCTTGGACAGCACTCCCCTTATCGCACAATTGCTGCTAAATAGCCGGTAATAGTCCAATGGTTGTTAACCAATGAGACCCCGAAGGAAATCTATTCCTTCAGGGTCTTTTTTAATCGCCTGATTTATTGAGGCTTAAATTACCAGCTGCGTCGTTCGCCGCCGCGGAATCCACCGCGGCCGCCACCACCGCCGCCGCGCCGCCCGCCGCCACCGCCGCCCTCTTCACGCGGGCGGGCCATGTTGACCTTGAGCATGCGCTGCTGGAATTCCTTGCCGTCCAGCAAGCTGATGGCGTTTTGAGCCTCTTCTTGCGTGGACATCTCGACGAAGGCAAAGCCTTTCGAGCGGCCTGAGTCGCGGTCCTTGATGATCGCGACCGACTTCACCGTGCCGGCCTGGCCGAAATGGGTTTCCAGATCGGCCTCGGTGGTCGTATAGGCCAGGTTACCAACGTACAGTTTTACTTCCATCTCTTCTCCTGGATGCAGCACCGCCGGAGCGGCAGACTGCGGAAGGGTTCGATCCGGAAACCAAGGGATAAGCTTCCGGAGTGGATTTGCATGACGCCACGGCTCGCAAACATCCAGTTGTCAAATCGTACGGAACACTCTCTGTTTGTCGGACTACCCTGCATGCATGCACACAATGTGTGGATTTTATCATATCTCATGCCCAAGGCCGGATGCTACACCTGAGAATATCAACGGGTTCGGATCAGGCGGGCGCCTTGGGTTGATCAATTTTTTCTCGTGTAGAATCAATCTAAATTGTCGCAAGGAGTCGTGCATGACGTATAAAACTGTTCTGACCGAGGTGCGGGGTAAGGTGGGGATCGTTAGGTTGAACCGCCCCGAGGCGCGCAATGCCTTCAACCAGCTTCTTTTGCGGGAAATGTTCGAGGCGCTCGAGGCATTTGACCGGGACGATGAGATCCATGCGCTGGTCCTGACCGGCGATGACAAGGCATTCGCGGCCGGGGCGGATATTAAGGAGATGGCGGAAGCCTCTCCGTTCGAGATGATCCAGAGCAGGCGGGTTGAGGTTTTCGACCGGATGCGCCTCATCCGCAAGCCGGTCATCGCCGCGGTTTCCGGTTGGGCGCTCGGTGGTGGTTGCGAGGTCGCCCTGTCCTGCGATCTGATCGTCGCCTCGGAGACAGCCAAATTTGGACAACCGGAGATCACCATCGGCGTCATCCCTGGGGCAGGCGGCACCCAACGGCTGGCCCGTCTGCTTGGTAAGCATCTGGCGATGGAGATGGTGCTTAACAACCGGACGCTTACCTCAACCGAAGCACAGCAATTTGGAATGGTGAATCGCGTCGTGCCTGTCGAAAAATGCCTTGACGAGGCAGTGACATTAGCCGGGGAGATCGCCGAGCGCGCCCCGCTTGCGGTTAGCATGGGCAAGGATGCGGTCAATGCCGCGTTCGAGACCAGCCTGACGGAAGGCCTGGCTGCCGAACGTCGCAATTTCCATGTTCTATTCGCCACGCAGGATCAAAAAGAGGGCATGCAGGCTTTCGCGGAAAAACGCAAACCTGCTTGGAAGGGAAAATAGAAGCATAGTCGCGTGGTCGGATGATTTCCTATACCGAGCTCAAATTTGCCCTGACCAGCCTCGGTCTGACGAACAATCCTGTCATCGTGCACGCCTCACTGCGAGCGTTCGGTCCGATTGACGGCGGTGCCGGGACCCTGATCAAGATCCTGCTGGCATCCACCCGCGGGGTGATGATGCCCAGCTTTACCTACACAACTATGTTGATCCCGGAGGTGGGCCCACCCAACAACGCCATCAACTACGGTTCGCAGCGCGACCAGAACAGACTGGCCGAGCCGTTTCAATCAGAAATGCCTGTTGATAAGATGATGGGCGTGCTGCCGGATATCCTGCGAAAACATCCTGCCGCCGTCAGGACATTTCATCCCATCCTCTCTTTCTGCGGCGTCGAAATGGATGCGACGCTTGCATCTCAAACCATTTTCAATCCGCTCGCGCCCATCGCTTTGCTGGCGGAGCAGGACGGCTGGGTGCTGCTGTTGGGTGTGGATCATACCGTCAATACCGCGATCCATTATGCGGAGAAGCTCGCCGGCCGCAAGCAGTTCATCCGCTGGGCGCTGACGCCCGAACGCGTGGTGGAATGCCCGAATTTCCCAGGCGATTC
>Ga0154778_1008_pt3 | contig 12121 bp, 15 predicted proteins | sample Rifle2008BG16ft_FD_105786 | JGI IMG/M metagenome (GOLD analysis project Ga0154778, IMG submission 105786) | Chloroflexi bacterium RBG_16_51_16 | reverse complement strand
ACATAGATATTGAATTCGTCTTTAAGCACTTAGGAAATCTGGGATGGTAAAGGTCATTTGCAAGGAAGATTGCGGTAACGCACCCAAGAAGCTGTTGCTGAAGGAACTGATCACTTCCATCGCCAATGGGAAAATCTCAAAGATTGTCGCGCAGGTTTCAGATGATGTCGTTTGGAACAGGGTTGGAGTCGGAAAAGTTGAAGGTATAAAAGCATATGCCCTCGCCTTGGATGAGTCATTTAATGATTTGCACCCTGAAGAACTTGTTATCGATAATATCCTGACCCATGGAAATGGAGCCGCTGCCAACGGTACGCTAACCACCACAGCAGGAAAATCCTTCGCATTCTGCCATGTATATATTTTCGCAGGTGCTTCTACGCGATCAAGGGTCAAAGAAATAACGACGTACAGTATTGAGTTGGAACAATAAGCTTCAGGAAAAGCGTTAACATTTCCTTCAATCACACCTTGTAGGTTCTGGTTTCCAAATTAATAATAAGGAAACATTCATGGTCAACGCGACGAAAAAACTGCATAAAATTTTCCATAACGACGGGTCACTCTGGGGAAAGGGATACCTTGTGAATGAGGTGGAAGAAGGTTACTGGGTATGGTTCAGGAAGGATGGGTCAAAACTTCGTTCGGGTACCTTCCTCCACGGAAAACAGACCGGCAAGTGGACAACGTATGATCGGCGCGGAAACGTCTTTAAAATTACAGATTTGAGCGGGAAAAAATCAAGGTCAACATCTAAAAAATAGAAAACCCGAAGATTAGCGTATGGATGATCGGACGACCGAGCTTAGCGTATGGGTTAACGTGCCACGTCACCGCGTCTTTAACGCCTTGATCATTGCGGAATCTATTGCTCAATGGATGGTGCCGGACGGAATGACCATCATCATCCATGAATTTGATGGACGTGAGGGCGGCACGTTCCGCATCTCGCTTACTTACCACTCGCCCCTGGAAACCGGCAAGACTACTCCCAACACGGATACCTACCACGGACGGTTTGTTAAGCTCATCCCAAACGAGCAGGTGATTGAAGTTGTTGAGTTTGAAACCGCAGATCCCTTACTGCAGGGTGAAATGACGATTACCTTCACCTTTACCGACAAGAAAGGCGGAACGGAGATACTCGCTGTCCACGATAATCTACCACCCGGCCTATCCACTGAAGACAATGAGACCGGCTGGCGTATGTCTCTATCGAAGCTGACCGCACTCCTCGAGGCGAAGCCATAAGCATGTTTTTTTTGTGATAAAGAAATTATTTTTATAAGGCGAACCCAGCCAATAAACTAGCGTCATCCTTTCATTTTTCCATTTTTTTCGCTTGCGACCAATGCGATAAACTCCATGATGAGCTTTAATGCAGCAAATACGGTGGATTCAGAAGGGTCGATCGGTGGTGCGACCTCAACGATGTCCAGGCCGACTAGGGGTAGTCCCTGCAAGGATTGGAGCAGGGTGATGACCTCGCGTGTGCTCAGTCCCCCGGCCTCCGGTATGCCAGTCCCGGGCGCATAGGCTGGATCAAGGCAATCGATGTCGAGGGATATGTGGATCGCCTCGCAGCGCCTCAGCGACCGGACGACCTGAGCGGCAACCTCACGGATTCCCGCCTCGTTCACCTGGGCCGCGGTGAACACGTGCATAGCGCCATTCTCGATCAGATCGATCTCCTGCGGTTCCCATGACCGCAGCCCTACCAGGCATACATCCTCCTGCCGAATTCCCGCCTCCAATCCGCGGCGTAATACACAGGCATGGGATAATTTCGAACCGGTAAACACATCACAGAGGTCTGGATGGGCATCCAGCCATAACAGGCCGAGGCGCTGGTTCGAAAATCGCTTCCGCTGGGCTCGCAGTACGGGTATGGTAATCGAATGGTCGCCTCCCAGAACGATCGGGAGATTGGTGAGTGCTGAGATTATTTTATCCACCCTATCAAAATCTCTTTCCTGGTCGGAGATGGTCTGATCGCCAAGGTCAGCTATTGAAATGCCTTCCAATCGAATGCGTCTCTCACTAAATGGGGTCAGGTGCTGTGACCAGAAACGCATCCGGGAGGGACCCATGGCCGCACCAGGTCGGGAGCACACGGCTCCATCATAGGGAATGCCAAGTATGCTGATATCCGCCTGCTCTGGCGCGAGCTTGGGTTGATAAAGGTCAGCCCACAAGCCGTGAGTTGCATTAGGGTCCATCCAGCCTCCGTTTATTTTTATTGTATCGTGAGCTGGTATAGGCCGGAGATTAATCATATATAAAGTAAAACACCCCACCCCCAAAATTGATGGGTGGGGTGTTTTCCTCCCTATATGTAGATCAAATGCTAGATCAAATCATGCACCGCTTGATGGATGGAGTTTGATGGTCAGCCTCTGCAGGACAAAACCAATGAGGGCAGCCATGGGGACCCATACCGCTGCCCACAACCAGACAATTATGAAGTCTTGCGATGACTCTGGTTCCTTTTCTACATCACGGCTGGACTGCGCAGGCAGTGCTTGACCTGAATTCGAAAAAGAAATTGGCTGTAACATCACGCCCTGGCTGGCAAAAACTGCATACACCTGCTCAGCTACAGTTGAGGGAACCCTGCGCCAATCGTCAACCGGAGCCATATCCATCCCATCGCTCTTCAGGCGAGCCGTGTAATTCACAAGTCCAGCTTGCCCCTTGGCTGAAGGATAATAGGTTAGTTCCACGAAAGGCACCGTCGGACCATCCAGGTAGAGATATGCGAGTATGCGATAGCCCTCGCCGGGGTCATCCGATTTTGGAGCGAGCGAATACTCACCAAAGAGAAAACCTATTTCAAGCAGTCGTTGCATTGCCTCTGGCTCATCAAGCTTGATTTCCCCTTTGATTCCAGGTCCACTGATGGTTAGTGAGCTTATTGACTTGGCAAAAACCAACACTGTGGGCAGGACTAACAAGCTCAGCACCAAGAGTATGGATAGTAACCATTTACGTTTGGTTGTCATTTTCACTCCTTAATCCTAAATTAAATTGTTTTCTGGTCGGTGAATTAAAATCGACCTACAACCATACACCGCAGGGTTGATGGAGGTTCCAACCAAACCACCTGGATGGCTAACATTGCCCGTCTATTCGGTGAGGTAGAATCGATGTATGCAACAAAAAAGAGCGGGCGCATTGGACGCGGACCGGCTGGGCGTTTTGATAGCCTCGGTGCTTCTGACGTACGCGCTAACCCGTTTGATTCATTCCCCGCAATTCATCCTAAGCGTCGACCTGCCGGGATTTTATTTTTCCTATCCTCTCAGCCTGAGCACGGCCATGACGCTGCTCGCCGCGGGTCTCACAGCCACGGGGATGGATTGGCTGCTGCACGCACATATCGGTGTCGAGAATAAAACCGTCACGGAACATTTGATCCTGCCAACCCTGACGACCTTTGTCATTGGTGCCCCGCTGGCTTTGCTGCCCGATGGACAGGACTGGTGGTTAGGATTTGGGATCGCGGGCATCCTGCTTGCCGGTGTATTCCTGGCTGAGGTTGAAGTTGTTGAACCCTCCTCAACTTATTACGGGCTGGCCAGGGCGGGATTGACCGCACTTGCGTATGCGTTGTTCTTGATCCTGGTAACCGCGTTGAGGCTGGCAGCCTTTCGAATGTTCCTGTTGATTCCGGTCGTATTCCTGACTTCCGGTTTAATCACCCTGCGGATCCTGCATTTGGACGGCAGAGATCGCTGGGATTTTCCCTGGGCGGTCGGTATTGGTCTAATCTGCACACAGATTGCTGCTGGTTTGCATTACTGGCCGCTGACGCCCATCCAATATGGGCTTGCCCTGGTCGGCCCTCTCTACGGGTTAACCTCCCTGTCGATCAATCTCACTGAAAATATTCCGCTCGTCCGGGCTGCGATAGGTCCGTCCCTGCTGGTGGGAGCCGCCTGGTCTGCAGCCATCCTGCTGCGATAGGATGGACCAGCTTTTCACAACTTGATGAAGTTCACTGCAACGAGCATTGACATTTTGTGTTTTTAATATATGGAATTCACATTTGGGTGTGTGTTAAATAACATAAAATTCCCTCCACACTAGTATCGGCTTTTTCTTTGTTTAAGGAAAGAACTCGGAGGATCTACGGATAATCCAGGACTGCTCACCGCTCTCATTTTGATCGGGTCGTATGTAATCGGCTCAATTCCATTTGGCCTATTGGTCGTAAAATTAAAAACCGGCAAGGATCTACGCGGGGTTGAAAGCGGCCGGACCGGCGGAACGAATGCCATGCGCGCTGCAGGTCTTACCGCGGGATTATTGACAGCCGGCCTCGACATCTTGAAGGCCGCCGCCGCGGTGTGGTTCGCTGGGTGGATCAGCCCCGGGAATCATCTCCTGCATGTGCTTGCTCCCCTGGCTGTCATCGTTGGACATAATCACTCCATGTTTCTCCCTGAGTTTGACGAGAATGGCAGGTTCATCCGATTACGAGGCGGGGCAGGTGGTGCGCCGTCCATGGGAGGCGCCTTGGGCCTCTGGGCGCCCTCGATCCTGATAGTCCTACCCCTGGGCGCGCTGGTCTTTTTCAGCCTGGGCATAGCTTCTGTTGCGACCATGAGCGTGGCGTTGTTCGCGATCATATTATTTTCCGTGCGCGCCGTGCAGGGTCAAATGCCCTGGGTGGATGTGCTTTATCCGGTCGTTGCTGAAATTTTATTGATCTGGGCTCTTCGTCCGAACATCCGCAAGCTCATGGCGGGCACGGAACGCGTGATCGGCAACAGCATTTATGGAAGGATCCTCGCGCGGCGGGCCGCTCAAGCGGATCAAAATCCCAAGAAGAGCAGCTAACAAGTTAGTGACGCCAGCTTGCATCAGCTGCGTCTGTGATCATTCCTCACCATCCGGATCCGGCGGCGCGCTGGGTTGTTCAACTTTAATAACCTCTCCATGGTGGTTGATAACCACTTTAAATCCGAGCATGCCCAGGTAAGCCCGTCCCTCTTCCGGGATGCCTGTTTGCAGGAGCTGGTCGAATTGCCTGTCGATATTTTTCAATTGCTGCTCCAGCATGGCTCGGGTGAAGATGTCCTCCTGGCCCAACATCTTGGCGGTCTGCTCTGAGATGGCTCCTTCATTCCCCTTCATTAACTCCTGCATCTGGATAAGCACCTGGCGGTCCACCTGTTCAGATGGGATATGGCGTTTGAAACCCTGGTCATTCACCACGTAGAACGGCTCCCCTCCCACCAGGGTTGTGGCGACCATCCGGTCCGCTTCATCGAAAACGAGCCCTTCAAATAGAGCTTTCTTAGTCATAATCCATCAACTGGTTTGTTTTCCTTCAACTGCCGCCAGCAGAATGGCGACACCGATGCCGAGCCGGTGATCCAACTTCCGGGAAATATCCATGCTGAAATCGATGTCCAGGTGATAGGCGAAAAGGTTGAAGCGCTGCTTAATATCTGCGCATCGATCCGTGCCAATGGTGAGGTCATAATTTTGTGGAAGAAGTGATCCCATGAGCAGGCGGCGGAGCAGCGCCAGCCCCATGCTGTCCTCGAACAGCAAACCCACCACTTGATCCGAGGCATCCATTAGCTCCCACTCATCCCGCAGGATGGATTTGAATCCCTTGCGCCTCAGGGCGCCTACTTTTTGACCTGTGGCGCTTTCCACAACATCGTACGCGGCGGAAAAATCCATAATCTGCCTTGCCTTGATCATCAGAACTTCCTGGGTCTTCTGGTCATCCGAGTAAACCCGGATATCCTCCCGCAGTCTGAACATCTTTTGTTCGCTGAAGAGAATCAGGTTATCGTTCGGGTCATAAATTCGGAATTTTCCGGTCAGTGCCAGGACTTGACGTTTTAACAAGTAGTGATCGAATTGGAAAATCGGGTTCATATTTCAATCCTTAGTTTAATAATTTGGAATTCATCACCACAACCCGCGTCCCCTCCCCAGGAAGGTGCAGGTATTCAGTCCCGATCGGGACAAAAGGTCTGGTCCAGCGATACAGGAATTTTGCCGCGTGCATGGGCAAGTTTACACATCCATGGCTACGGGGCCGCCCGAAGTCATTATGCCAGTATGTCCCGTGGAATGCCACCCCTTCACTCGTAAAGAAAGTCACCCAGGGTACACCCGGAAGGTCATAGAAGTCGTCCACCGCATCGCCTTCATTGTTCATATGGATGGATGGGCCTTTGTGATAGGTTCGAAACTCGCCCATGGGTGTCCAGGTGCCCTTGGCACCGCTGGAACAACGTGCAGTAAACACAGGCAGATCTGCTTCAAACGCGGTCACCAATTGCAATCCCAGGTCTACGAGGATGGTTTTCGAAATTTCTGCGATCTCAGGAGAAATAGGCGACAATTCGTCATCGGGAACCAACCGCATCTCATGGCAGGGCACATAAAAGGAGACTTTCAAATGTGAATCATAGATCTGATACCATAGGCTCTTTTCCTGGTTGGTGACCAAGACGTTTTTCACCCAGTGCGTGCTGCCATAGAAAAGGCGCAGTCCATTTCTGGCGAAAACATAAGGCTCGAGGCGGGAGACACAAACCGGCACCATGATCTCCCCCACCTGACCGCCCTCTGGCAGGTTAAGAACCGGCCGTTGGTAAACGGTTTCAACAGGCTGCACCCAGCCTGAATAGGTATAGCCTTCTCCATTGACCAGGTACCAGACTTTGTTGAATGGATTGCCTTCATCACCGTCTACTTCGGCGGAAAGCTGTACGACCTCGTCCCGTCCAAAGACGTGGGTTTGCTTTGCTTTGAACATGGGTTCAGCAAACATGGCGATCCCGCTCTTAATAATCCGACCGTGGCTGGCAGGCGGAGCGGGTCGGAGGTGATCCAGGTTGAAAAGGTCAAGACCCAGGCTGAGCGCGCCGAATTTCGATATTCTTAAGAAATCCCGACGCGAGATCGATGACATGCTTATCAAAGCCTCTGTTGATCAATGGATGGTTTCGGATATATAAAATCCAAGATTTCCCATTGTTGAAATTGTGCTAAACGTTAGGAGTTTACCATTTTTAGATTCATTTGGCTTTAGACTGGTTTAATCCTCCCCGAAAGGCCAGCATATTATTTCGGTAGTTGGAATTTCTTATCCATATCCCCCTGAGATTCAATATTAATAATGCACATTCACCGTCGTGCCGACTGCGGAGAAGTCATATAACCAGGCTGCATCCGGGATGGACAGGTTGACACAGCCGTGGCTCATGGGCGTACCGAAGTTGTTATGCCAGTAGGTCCCGTGAATACCGTAGTCACCATAAAAATACATAACGTAAGGGACATCCGGCAGGTAATAACCGGGACCGGTCATATCAGAATAGCGTAGTTTGATCCAGACTTTGTACTTGCCCGTCACCGTCGGCGTTTGCCAGGTTCCCGTGGATACCAGGAAAGAATTCACGATGGTATCGCCTTCATAGGCGTACAAGCGCTGCTGGGAGAGATCCACATCGATCCAATGGCCACCTCCTCCGGAAGAAGATTGCGCCGGCTTGACTGGCACCGGAGCTGGTTCAGCGGGCGGAACGTACTCCGGTGTAGGCGTATCGGGAACGATCTGCGCGACCATTGCACCGGGCGTTTCGGTAGGTCCGACCGGTGTGGATGGCTCGACTGGAGGTTCGGTTTGACTGGCCGGGAGTGAAAGTAACTCAGGGGTCGGTGTCACCAAATCACCAAATGGCTCAGTGGAGATCGGAGGCACCACCTGCAAGAGAGATGAGAGGTCGGCATTAAGTTCGCCGGCCGAACTGGTTTCGGTGACACTTACTCGCTCGTCGAGATTTGTTAGGGTTGGTGTAGCGAGTGCGATCAAGTCGGGCTCAGCTGGTCCAGAAATTGGCTTGGGGATCAATACCCTTGCGAAGGACGGGCCTCCGGTTTGCGGGGATTGCGGAGAATCCTTGACCCGGAGCAAGGAAGCCAGCACCGGCGAAGTGACCGCAGACCAGGCTGCGAATCCAAAGATGACACAACCGGATAACGCCAGCAGAATAGGTGCCAGAACCTTTTGTCCTCTCCTCCTGCGTGGCCTCCTCGCTGGGTTCCTTCCTGAACTTACATTCGCCGACAAGGGTGCATGTGTGTGTACTTCATCAAAAACATTGTCGCGTAATGCACGGACAGGCTCTGGATTGGAGTCTGAAACAGGCTGGGCGCTATTCTCCATTCTTTTTCGAGCCCATTCCATACCCCGGCGGGCGCGCACGCTGGTCGGATTGGCATCCAAGGCCTTCTGAATATATTCCAGGCTGGTTTGGGGCTCGACCAGGGCAGCCAGTATCAGCCAGGCATCTTCGCGATCAGGCATCCACTCTGCCGCCTGTTGCGCCAACTGATACGCCAACGTTGTCTCGCCCCTTCGTAAGGCGGAACGAGCTTGTGACACTGTCTGCTGGTATGCGTTCGATTTGTCCAAAGTTAAACCTTTAATTCCATTAATGGCGCTTTGTTCACCATCGGATGATCACTGGAGTTCCGAGGTCTGCCCAATCATAGAGCAGCTTGGATTCATAGGCTCCCAGGACTACACAACCATAGGAGATGGGCACTCCCAGGTAACCTTCCCACAGTTGGGCGCCGTTCGGCAGGATCGGCAAAGCATGGATCCCGTTCTGCAATCCGCCTGCCCAATAAATTCCCAGCCAGTTGGGCATCCAAATATTCCAGGTGTCACCATACGCACTCGGGATTTTGGAAAGCACGCTGAAATCACCGGTTGCGGTTGCATTGTTCATACCGGTTGAGGCGACGAAGCTGTAAATCAATTGCTCCCCTTCGTAGGCATATAAATGCTGTTGGGAGATATCCACATGAATGGATTTATATCCAACTGATCCTGAACTATAGAATTCCAGATCGTTCGCTTCCGTTTCTTCTTCGGAGGATGTAAATTCAGCAGGACGCTCGGGAATGGGTGTATCCACCACGATCTGAGCCAACATGTCTGGAGGCATCTCTTGCTGCTCTACCGGAGCCTCGGTAAGCGGCGTTATGACCGGTGGCAATTCAGGTGGTTGTGTTGGTTTCGCAATGACAACTTGTGCCCAGTGTTGGATGCTCGCTGATGTTGGTGTATTGTCTGCTCCTAAATAAGGGTCATTGCCGGGTGGGAGCCGGGGAGAACCAACGACGAGGCTGATCACACCACAAGCGGATGTGATCACAACGAGCGGAATGAATACCAACTTTCGCAGGTTCATGGTGGAAATGTAGGTACCGGGGTGGGATCGACGCTCTCATTGTTGACAAAACATTGAATGCCCTTGATGATCCCCTCTGCCACACGGTCCGGTTCCTTGGTGAGGATTTGCTGGTCGAGGTTCAAGAATCCGGTTTCGATGATCGCGGTGATTGTTTCCGGGTCGATCTCCGAGAAGGCATGATATTCTCGCATGTCGGAGGTGATACTGCCTTTATGGAAGGTCAGCCCGGTGGTTTTTTGGTAGCGGTCCACCAGGCAGGCTGTCAGGCGTTGGGCACGCTGAACATCCCGCGTATCCAGGGAGGAAGCCACTTTATAACCAGTCGCCTGCTCATTTATAAAGTCACATGAATCGTTGTGAATGGATACCAAAGCCACAGCCCGATAACCATTCAGCCGGGTATCGAATTCATTTAACAGATCGACCTGGTAACCGAGCTCGACCAGCCCGGTCTGCACCCGGCTGGCAAGATCCAGATTAACCTCGGCTTCTGTCAGGGTCACCTGTCCGCTCGAATCGATGCACACCGCGCCAGAGTCATTCCCTGTATGTCCCGCGACGATCCCGATCCGCAGTTGGGGTTGAGGCGTGAGCACTGGATTGCTACCGGGCTGAGGAGTGAGGATGAGTTTCAACTGTTCTCTGAGGTTGTTAGCGAAGAAACTGTTTGGCGTCCACGCAGTGAACAGCGTCGCAACCAGTAGCGCAACCGCAAAGGTCCTGCTGATGGCATGCACCTGGTCTTCCTCACGATGCGCTGCGCGGACGGAAGATTTACCCTCAGGCATCGGCGCGTTCTTATCTCCGTCGCCTTGCCCAGCATCATCGTATAGATTGCCTTTTGGCACGAGTTCGGCAGACTCATTCATTATTTCGTATAATAAGTACTAAGGATGAAAATAGCAAGGGTAGGTTTTGACCACATTGCGCCGGACAGGGATTATTCATGAATTTGTATGCCCGTTTTAAGCATGATATCGATGCCTTCGGCGACAGCAGGGTGATCCCCGACAAACAAAAAGCTACTCCCGAGACGGTCCCCCTTCAGATCGGCAAGTTGTCCACCGCCGGTGATATCCAGGTGGGCGGCAAGGACGAGATCTGGCTTTCGAGTGCTTGGAAGGATTACCTGTTCGCGATTAATCCCAAGAATGGCGCAGACTATGTGCTCACGCCCAAAGCTGGCTGGTTAAATACGAACGACAAAGCGGATACCCTCGGTTTCGGCGGAAACCTGTTGGAGATCCAACGCGTCGTGGGCGCATACGCCGAAGTACGGTGTTTTGATGCGAACGCCCTGCCTCCAGATCCCGAAGTCACAAACTACATGAGCGGTGACCCTCGCATTCAAAAATGGACCGTGGTCCAGCGCGGCGGCGCCATCCTCAACCCTGGCAAGGGTGCAGATATTTATTCCCTGCTGTTAAGTAACGAGGATATGTGGATTCACGTCAGCAGGGTGGAATTCTTTCCGAACCTGCCCATGCAAGTAACAGTCAGCTCAGCGGCTTGGAAAGGTTTGTACGTAAGGTCTCAGCCCGATGTCCGTAAGGGAAAAGTCGTCGGAGTGGTCGGACCCTGGTCATTCTCTAATCCAATTACTTTGCTGGAATATGCGCCGCGGGGATCCTCTGTTTGGGCTAAAGCCCGCATGCATAATGGCAAAGAAGGATATATCGCCATCCTCTGGTATCCTGCTGCCAGCCAGATGAAGTATTACACCTCCTGGAGGATGGATACGACACCGCCCATTCCACCCATACCCATCAATCCCAGAAAGTCCTGACAATTTTCTGTGTTGGTATTCGATAAAGCCCAACCTTGTTGTGAAATCTGCCTCGGAGATTCCTTCCAGTATGACCATTGACCCTGACCAATTACGCACCGCCATGCGCGCCTGGACCGCGGGCGTTACGATCGTAACCGCCTCATTTGAAGGAGTCCGGCATGGTATGACGGTGAACTCCTTTACCTCCGTCTCGCTTGACCCGGCGTGGATCACGATCTCCTTGCAGCAATCCTCGCGAACGCGGGATCTCATTCACAGGTCGGAAGCCTTCGGCATTACGATCCTCACCCAGAATCAACAGGATCTTGCCGACCGGTTTGCCGGACGAACCCCTGAAATGGAAGACCGTTTCGCCGGATTGGAAACAATTTCCTACCAGACCGGTGCGCCGCTCTTAAAAGTAGGTCTCGCCCAAATGGACTGCCGCCTGGTGCAAACGATCGACGTAGGCATGAACACGCTGTTCATCGCCGAAGTTGTGGAAGCACATACGAACGATTCCGGTCAGCCCTTGATCTATCATGATCGGAAATATTGGAAGTTATCGGCAATCTAATATTTTTAATGGGTGACAAACTGTGGAGCCCGAATCGCCGGGCTGGATGTATAGTGAATGCAGGTCGAAGATTTCCGAAAATCATAGCAGGCTGGGTCAGATCCTGAACCACATTGAAGTTTTTAACAAGAATCTTTTAAGCATGGCCATGTTGGTTAGGTACCTGATCCATTCAAAATCGTAAACGGCGTCTGGGAGGGATCATGGATGCAGAGGCACTCACTGAACAGGAAAAAAATTGTCTGCTTCAGATCGCGCGGCAGGCGTTGGAAGAGGCGGTCGGTCAATCCAAACCCGCCGCGCGCGTGGTCCAATCTCCATCGGCCCGGTTGCAGCAATCAGGTGCTTCCTTTGTCACGCTGACCATCAACGGCAGCCTGCGCGGCTGCATCGGTGCACTCGAACCCTATCAGTCTCTCATCGAGGATGTGCGCGAACATGCAATGGCTGCTGCATTGCAGGATTACCGCTTTCCGCCCGTCACACCGGAAGAGTTGGCTGGCATCCAGATTGAGATCTCCTGTTTGACCCGCCCGCTTC
>Ga0154778_1039_pt3 | contig 12153 bp, 12 predicted proteins | sample Rifle2008BG16ft_FD_105786 | JGI IMG/M metagenome (GOLD analysis project Ga0154778, IMG submission 105786) | Chloroflexi bacterium RBG_16_51_16 | reverse complement strand
CACCTTGATGTCCAGGTCATCCACTGCGACCATATCCCCGAATTTTTTATAAACGTGATCGAATGTGACGCTTGCCATGCTGACCGCCTCCTTCGTTAGAGTATAGTAAGCCAAGTATAAACCCATCCAAGCTAATCGAATTAATTTCTTGATGAAGGATGATGCGCTTACACTCCAGCATTTTTTCGAGTCATCGAGGAAAGTAATAAATTCCTTTTGAAACAAAAATTCCTGATCAACTGAACTAACAACGCGTTTGACAGTGCAGTGACCGGTGTGGTAAGTTTACAGGGCAGAAGCAGGCAAGCCATCACAAAATTTTCCCCACCCTTGTCAAAGCGATCAGCACTTAAAGTGAGGTACTCCGGCAGTTCAATTCCTTGTTGGAACAGGCTTCTTTTGTCTGGACACTGATGAATACAGAAACAAAACCGGTTTCGCCGAGCATTGAATCCAATGATGAATCCATCCATAATTTAACCAGAGCCGATTCCAGCAGGCAATCCGGGCTGACTGATCTGCCGGAGGAAAAAATCAATCTAATGGCAGAAAGCCTGCTCTTCGAACTCCGAAAAGCCATGGGCGTGTCACAAACAGGAAGCCTCTCTGCCATTACCGAATATCTGTTCGGTCGGTCCGTGAGACGGTTTTCGGCACTGGCTCTTGGGCTTGACCGCGTTATTGAACAACATGGTACCGCAGCCGGCGCGCGCTGGCTGCTCCCAAATTTTGTGGTCGATCATGGCGCCCAGGGGTTGGAAAATATTCCAGCAGACGGGCCTTTATTGATCGCAGCGAACCATCCCGCTTCGTATGACGGGATGGTGATCTCAGCCTATATTTACCGCCCGGATTATAAGATCATCATCGGCCAGGACCCGCCATACGAGCACCTCCCGGCGCTCAGTGAACACGCGATATTCTCCCCGCCTCCGAAGGAAACCCAAGGTCGCATGCTGACCGTGCGGAAATCGATCCAACACCTGAGGGAGGGCGGCTCGTTATTGATCTTTCCGCGGGGAACCATCGAGCCGGATCCTGCATTCATGCCGGGGTCTGATGCGGAATTCAATTGCTGGTCGCGCAGCCTGGAATTATTTCTTCGGAACGTTCCCCACCTGCGTGTGCTGGTTACCATGGTGAGCGGTGTGATCGCCCAAGCTTGCATGCGGCACCCGATCACCTGGTTCCGCAAGGAACGAAGGGACCGTCAGCGGCTGGCGTTCATGTACCAGATGTTACGCCAGGCAATCAGCGGCAAGGAACTTTTTGGATTGAAACCGCAGGTTACTTTCGGTGAGGTTCTCTCCGGCATGAACCCTCAATCCATCCTGAACGAAGTCGAAAGAGCAGCCCGCCAAACATTGGCTCTACATATGGCCCAGCCTGGACTGCAAGCGAGGGGTTCGTCATTCCAGGGAGCGGGGTAAGGATTTAGAACAACCCAAAATTATTTTGCTCACAAGATCATCCCAAGCAAATAAAAAGCGCTTCGCAATCACTGCGAGGCGCTTTTGATAACCTGGTTCCCGTTATGAATTCATTTTCTTGATCAAACGCTTCGAACGCGAGAAGGCAGCGTCTATCAATTCCGCTAAAACGGCCACATCCACATCGTCCAATCGCTTTATGTATAAACATACCTTCCCAAGCGAATGTTTCCCCAATTTCTTCAGCAGATCCTTATGGTATTCCCATCCACTCATTATGTACAAGGTGAGGCTCTGTTTGCGCGGTGAAAATCCCGCGATCCCCGCATCTCCTTCACTAGCCTTTCCTCTGTAATGGTAGGAATCGAATCCAACGATGCTGGTCCCCCACATCTTCGGTTCCTTCCCGGTCGCTTTTCTCATCATTTCGAGCAGTACGAATGAATCTTTTCGTTTCTTTTCGTCCGGGACGTCTTCCAAAAACTTCTCCACGCTTGCATCGTTGACTTTGGTTTTCGGCTCATACATATTGAACACCAACCATGTTTACAAGGATAATATTTTGCTGGCAATAATACTACGAGTCAGGCTCACCCGGTTCAATAAACGTCATCGCTCGCATTCCGGTTGGAATCAGACTGTCTTTATACAGGGAATTTTTGCTTAACGCCCGATTTACCAAAATCCAAAAACTCAAATTCTACATACAAGCTGCGTGCTCTGAAATTTATCTGTGCACATGAAATCGCTTGCCGGACATTGGATCTGCATATGGCTCCTCCTGGGCTGCAAGCCTGTGGTTCAGCATTCCAGGGCGCGATAAAGGCATTTAGGACGTCACTGACCAATTTTGCTCACAAGATCATCCCAAGAAAATAAAAAAAGCGCTTCGCAACTACTGCGAAGCGCTTTTTAAAACAAATTCATTTCCGCTTATCCGATTGCATCGCCCGTATGACTACCTTAGAACGGGTTACAGCGGCGCCAATCAAATCTTTTAGAACGTCTCGATCCACATCCTCCAGGCGCTTGATGTACAAACATCCCTTACCCAGCGAATGTTTTCCCAATTTTTTAAGGAGTTCTTTATGGGATTCCCAGTGACCCACCGCATACAGTGTAAGAGCTTGAACGCGAGGTGAAAATCCCAATACCAGCCATTCCCCTTCAGAGCTCTTTCCCTTGTAATGATAAGAATCAAATCCGACGATGCTGGTGCCCCACATCTTCGGTTCCTTCCCGGTCGCTTTCCTCATCATCTCAAGTAATACAAATGAATCCTTGCGTTTATTTTCGTCTGAAACACCATCCAGGAACTTCCTCACACTTGCATCATTGACTTTTGTTTTGACTTCATACATTTTGAACTCCAATAAAATTTACAGGGATGATATTTTTGTTGGCTATCTTACTACGAGTCAAGCTCGCTCGGTTCACTGAATTTCATCGCTCGCATTCAAGCTGGATTCAGACAGTGCTTTTATAGTGAATTTTTACTCAAAAGCCTATTTACCAAAATCCCATAACTCAAAGTCCCCGGACAAGCTGCAAGCTCTGAAATTGATCTGTTCACATGAAATCATCAGCCAGCCAATCGTGTTCAACATCAAGTTTTAACCATATTAGGATCCCCCACAACCTGCCACCAGTTATTGTGAATCCCGTTGCGGCGGCCAGCCACCCTGGGGAAATGATTGAGCCACCATAAATGATGCGCCCGGATATCCCCGCTGCCCCACTCGGTGGAACCGATCATGCGCACATCCCCCTTGAATTCCGGGAAGTTGAGCAGCCAGTCATAACTTTCGCTTCGAACCGGGGTCGGGTTGTTCCAATCGTAATCCCGCTGGCTGTTGGGTGCGAAATGTATCGTCCCGCACGCAGCCTGGCCCGGGGCGATCTTTTCATAGCGGGTGAACCGCTTCCATAAGTTCACGCTGTCATCCAGATTCTCATAGGTCTTCATGAGGATCGATTCAGCGCGATGTCCGAACGATTCAAGCATCTCGCCGAAATGACGTTCATAAGAAAATCCCATGATTATAAACCGCCGGCGCGCCGCAGCTGTGTTTTTGAGCGGAGGTGAATTGCACCAGAAGGCTCCCGGTCCACCCATGGTCGATTCATAGAATCCGGCATTCGGGTAGGAGAAGATCCACACCTCATCTATCTCACTTCTGGCTATGCGCGGCAGGATCTTGTAGGAGGATAGGATCTCCAAATAATCCACCTCCTGAGGCCGGTGTGGCGGTGCGGCGCCGCGCAAGACATCCAGGTAATATTCGGGTGTGTAGCGGAAACCATCTATTTTGGCCGGGAACTCGTCCACATCCAAACGCTGTTCGATCTGGTAACGCAGCAATCCCTTGCTGGTATTCAAAATATCCTTTATAAATCCGCTCACCAGTTCGGATACACGGTACCATCCCTGCAGGCTGGAGAGGGTTGCACCGCTGGACCGGTCAATTACCGGATCGTAGACCAACAGCAGAACCTTGCTGGTGATGAGGCGCGCAGGTTCCACCAGGCTGTCAGGTGCGACTTTGGGTTGCAGCCTGTTTCGGATCAGATCTCTCAACCGGTTGAGCAAATTGGACGTCATAGCTGTTCCAGGGCTTGCAAAGCGTTTATCCAGGTTATCAGAAGGCTCATCGGATCATCTATAAACCGTCTAACACACCTGCAACGTTGAGTTCAAGGCATGCCGGTGGCAAAGTAAATCTGGCCTCTGACCGAAATGTAAAGTACATGATTTGGGCTGACCGCCATGGCTCCCACCGGTCCTCCCGGGACCGGGTTTGAGGAACCGGTCGTCGGGCGGAGCTGGTTTTGAAGTTCCAGCGAGCGCGGGGTCAACCGGTAGACAGCCTGTGAGTCGGCATCCAACAACAGGATCGATTGATCAGGAGGGGCAGTAAAAAACATCTGCGTAAAGTTTGCTTGCGAGAATATATCCTCATCCTGGCTGGCCGGGAAGGGATTGATAAACGGGGCAGGATCCTGGCAGCGGGTCGGTACGGCTTCGATGCGGCTGTAGGAGCAAGTGGATAGATGACCATCCGCGTGAAGCATGTACAGGTCATCGCCGGTAACTGCCAGGTCGATCACATCCTGTTTTTCAGGTGTGTAATCCCCAAAGAAAAAGTAGGGGCGATCAATAAACGCATCATCCGTACCCGGAAACACCCACACTGCCCTGAACGGGGCATCCAAAACGAACAGGTTGCCCGCATCGAGCGTGAAGGCAGTCACCCGGCCCCAATTGGTGTCCGGTGGCGGAAGCGGAATTGCCTGGGCGACCTGGCCAGGTTCGCAATAAAGTAGATTTCCGAAGGCATCCACACCCAGGACGGTGGCCTTCAGTGACTGCAATCCTGGTAAGGCGATAATATCTACCAGAGGTCCCACGGAGTAGCCTCCGTAGTTGCCCGGAGCACAATTAAAGCCGGTGTCCATACGAAAGCCGTGTCCTTCGGTATGGTCCGCATGGAGCACCTGCCCGTTGGCTGCGTCCAAGAGAAAGAGATCGGTCTCGCTGGCTGCCATACGGCTGATGTCGATCCCCAACGGGCTGCTGAATGCGGGTGTGAATTGCAGGCGCAGGATGCCTAGCAAACCATCCAGGCTTGTCCCAGCCTCCTGTTTTAATTGTTCTGTTTCAGCCGTCTTGCGGAAAGACTCCGCCTGTTCGAGGTTGAGCATCACAGCCTCCCAGGCTTTGCGCTGCTCGACGGGATCGGTAAGTGCGCGCGCCTGGCGGGAGGCTTCCAATGCCTGCGCCATCGAAGTTTCGTATTGGATGCTTCGTCCATAACGGGAGTAAACCGTGAATGCTGCAGTGACCACGAGGATCGGAATCAGGATCGCAAACAAAACCATCATCGATGGGGTTGGTACGAAGGGTTGAGTCGCGTCCGTACCCGGCAATAAGCGAGGCAGGAAGTTTTGCAAGCCAGTCCCTAGCCTCATGGATATCTGCCGCCAGGAACGAACACCCTCCAGGATTTTCAAAGCTGTGGTGCGAACGATAGCTGCCTGCCTTGGATTTTGGTGGTTGTTAACGGGGCTATGAGCTGACTCATCATCCTTCAGCGGGGTTGATCTTTCGACAACAGATGCGGAATCTAAGGGGGGGAGCGGCGGCGGCAGGTTGGTTTTCGGTGGGGAGCCGGCCCGCGGAATGGAAGGCGGAAATTCACGCGGCCCGGCTTCCGCACCGACCTTGAACCTGGCCATAGGCTCAGCTGGAACCTTTGATTCGAAAGGAACATCCGGAGGGATTGCATACGCTGAAGGTGGATCGATAGTAGTTGGTTGAGCGGTGGCTGCGTCTACAATTTGAAATTGCGTTTCCGGAACTGACACATCCACCTCTGCTGGTGCAACCGCTTGAGGACCAGAACCTGGTGTGGGTGCATAGGAGTTCTGCCCATCGAGTGAGTGAATAATATTGATCTGCCCCGTTCCATCCGACACCTGAACCAGCACAGCATTCAGATCTTCACCCGTCATTGTGAGCAGGCGTCTGCGGGTTGCTTCCAGAGACGATGGATTTGAGCCAGTAAATGCGCTTTGCCAAGCACTTGGCAATCTTCCACAAACGACAAGCATTTCGCCTGACTGCAGAACCGCTTGCGAAAAGTGAAATATTGTGGATTGGCCGAGCCCCAATCCCTTCCCGGACAGGTCAGGCTCATGGATATGGCGTGTGCCGGCTGCTCCCTGCCAAAAAAGATGAATTGGTCCGCTCATCAATATCGTGCACGCCTCACCGCGCAGGCAGGCCATGGCCAGGTATCCCGTTACATGCTGTCCGCTTCCGGTTGAGAGTTGATTTCGTTCAAGCAAAACCTGGTTGACCGACCCCGCACCGGCACGCAATGCACTGGTCACGGTCCCGGCGGATTGAAAAAAAACAGCTGCGGCATCCGCAGCGATCTTCTTGTAATCGCTTACCGAGAAGGTGGCGTTTCCGGTGAGCAAAACATAGACGAGCAGCCGGTCCTGTTCGCGACCACGAGCGGCTTTGCGGGGCGGCGCCACAGCGACCAGGCCCGGCATGGAGGTTGATTCCTGCCCTTTGATGCGATGAATTGTAAGAATATTGAGATCGAGAGTCATATTTCAGCGGGACGGGACCAGCGATCAGCATGCACTCACGCGTGCCATCCTGTCCAGGATTTTCCGTCATCATTATACTGGTAAAATTTGGCGGGCTTTATCAACGTAGCGAATCACATCATGAAAATCGTTCATTTACCAGTGATATTCTCTGCACTTCACCAATCGAATCAAGCCTGTGGGGAGTGGTCATTACTTACCATCAGGCGTTGTGAGTAATCTAAGAACACACTTAAAGAGGGCTATGGATTTTCAGGTGCACGAGAGTTATACCGAAGTTGATCCGCTTGAATGGAATTCACTTCTAGATGAGGCGATAACCAATACGCCATTCCAACGCCATGAATACCAAAGCGGCTGGTGGAAAACACTTGGAGGCGGTGAATGGAAACAAGGCCGGCTTGTCCTTGTGACCGCCCGAGAAGCAGACCGGCTGCGGGGAATCGCACCGTTATTCCTGACTGAACATGAGAATCGACCTGCCCTGCTTTTGAGCGGCAGCATTGAAATTTCCGATTACCTGGACCTGATCATCCGCTCGGCGGATGTCGAACCGTTCGTGTCCGACTTGCTGGATTTTCTTCACAAATCTTTTCCCGTCGAATGGGGATTATTAGACTTGTATAACATTCCGGAAGATTCCCCCACCCTGCCGGCGTTGAGGGCTGAGTCAATGAAACGAGGCTGGGTTTATACGGTGGAGGTCTTTCGTCCGACACCTTATATCCCTCTCCCGACATACTTCGAGGACTACCTCGCGGCACTGGACAAGAAACAGCGGCACGAGATCCGCCGAAAACTGCGCCGGATCGAAGAGGCAGGCAACGAGGTAAGCTGGCACATCTCGGATGGAACAAAGCTGGAGGAGGATATTTCCACATTCCTTGATCTGATGGGGAATGATGCGGAAAAAACCCGGTTCCTCACACCGGCCATGCGCACGCAAATGAGTGGCCTCATCCATACGGCTCATTCGCATGGCTGGTTGTGGCTTGCCTTCCTGGAAATCAATGGAAGGAAGGCAGCCGCGGCGTTGAACTTCGATTACCAGGGTAAGCTTTGGGGTTACAACTCGGGTGCCGATCGCAATTTTATGGAGCTGTCACCGGGATGGGTGCTGTTAACTCACAACCTGAAATGGGCGATCGAAAACGGTCGGTCCGAATTCGACTTCCTGCGCGGCGACGAAGCCTACAAATACCGGTTCGGCGCCTTGAAGCGCCAGGTGATGAGAGTCAGGTTGGAGCGGGCAAGATAACCTGGATCTATTTTTCAGAACACCTACCAGGTACAAAATAACCAGGCGTTCTATTAATAAAAACCATTGCATTCATCGCATCGAATGATGACACGCCTCAAGGGGATTCGGAGTATTATTTTTAATGTATTTGATCCGGAGCACCCTGGACGGAGCAACCCATGCAAGATTTGACCCATGAAATTCTCGAATTGATCCGGCTTACATCGACCGATCTTCCTGCGGATGTCGAACTCCGGTTGAAGCAAGCACTTACCGAGGAAGAACCAGGCTCGGCTGCATCCGAGGCGCTGGAGACGATCCTTAAGAATGTCGAGTTGTCGCGCCTCAATTCCACACCTATCTGTCAGGATACCGGCACACCCATATTCTATGTGCACTACCCCGAGGGTTGGTCTACCCGGCAATTGAAGAGCCAAATCCGTGCAGCCCTGGCGGAAGCAACCAAACGCTCCTTCATGCGCCCCAACGCTGTGGATGCGATCTACGACAAAAACAGCGGGAACAACCTGGGGGGTGAGGATTTTCCCTCCATCCATTTCGAAGAGGTGGATAAGGACCAACCCCTTACGATCCAGCTGATCCTCAAAGGCGGGGGGTGCGAAAACGTCGGTGCCCAGTACTCCATGCCTTACAATCCCTTGGGCGCGGGACGCGACCTGCGGGGTGTCCGTAAAGTAGTGCTGGACGCCGTATACAAAGCCCAGGGCCAGGGATGCGCGCCGGGCATACTGGGTGTGGCGATAGGCGGAGATCGAGGTTCATCCTATATCAAATCGAAAGAAGTCCTGTTCGAAAAAATGGGCACGCGGAATCCAGATCCCAATGTCACCTCACTTGAAGAGAGGCTGACCCGCGAGGCAAACCAGCTCGGCATTGGACCAATGGGCTTTGGGGGTAAAACCACCGTGCTGGAAACAAAGATCACCGGACTCCACCGGCTACCCGCGAGCTATTTCGTTTCCATCTCATACATGTGTTGGGCATACCGCAGGCGTAAGATGATCGTGAACGGTAATCAGGTTAGTTATGAATAAACTCACGCTCTGCGACAATTCTTCCTAAATCCAGGAAGGTTTATCACAAAAAAGGATTGGAATGCATACGCTAACAACACCCATCCAAGACGAAACGATCCGTTCACTGAAGGTTGGTGAGGCGGTTGGGATAACCGGAACCATGATCACAGGCCGTGATACAGCCCATAAATGGATGATCGAGACCTTCATTAATAAGACCCGTCCGCCTCAGGGCGATGACCTCCAGGTCTATGAGGAATTGAAGAAATTACTCAAAGGCTCGATCATTTATCACTGCGGGCCTGTGGTCTCCGGCCTGGAGACAAAGGAGTACAAATTTGTGGCAGCAGGACCCACCACCTCGATCCGTGAGGAGCCATACCAAGCTGATGTGATGAAGCATTTCGATGCCAAAGGTGTGATCGGCAAGGGCGGTATGGGTGAAAAGACCTTGAAAGGCTGCCAGGAAGTCCCTTTTGTGTATCTACATGCCATAGGCGGTGCGGCTTCATTCATTGCCAGGACGGTAAAAAGGGTGGTCGGGGTGTTCAAACTAGAATTTGGCATCCCGGAGGCCATGTGGGTGATTGAAGTCGAAGAATTTCCAGCTGTGGTCACGATGGATGCGCATGGCGGGTCTCAACACGCGGTCGTTGCCCAGGCTTCGAAAATGATATTGGAAAGCCTGCTGGCAATCGATTGAGTTCGGTGTATACTTTTTAATATCAAGATCGAGGAGACTGGATTAATGAAACGAGCGGTGAGCATCAGCATCGGGTCATCCAAAAGGGACAAAGCAGTGGAAGTGACGCTGTTGGGCGAAAAGGTTAGTATCGAACGGATCGGCACGAATGGAGATATGGAAGCCGCAGCCCTGAAATACAAGGAGTTGGATGGTAAAGTAGACGCATTCGGAGTAGGTGGAGCCGACCTGGGGGCCATTGTCGAAGGAAAATTCTATCCTTTCCATTCCGTGCAAAAGCTGGTGCGTTATATTACAAAAACGCCTGTCGTTGACGGTGGAGGGTTGAAGAACACTCTCGAAAACAAGGCTCCGAAATATTTGGGTTCAAAGATCGGTAAATACCTGGACGAGCACGGTCGCAGGGTCATGGTCACTGCCGGGGTCGATCGGTGGGGCCTGTCGAAAGCCTTTGTGGAAGAGGGTTACGAGACCGTTTTTTGCGACCTCATGTTCGCCCTGGACATACCCATTCCAATCCGGACCCTGCGCGGGCTGCGGTTCCTTGCTGCGCTATTGATTCCGGTGGTTACGCGTTTTCCATTCGAGTGGCTTTACCCGACCGGTGAAAAACAGGAACAAAGAATTCCCAAATACGTGAAATGGTATGAGTGGGCTACCGTGATCGCGGGCGACTGTCTATACATCAAACGGCACATGCCGGATAACATGCAGGGCAAGGTGATCGTCACCAATACGACCACAACGGAGGACGTTGCGCTTTTCAAGAAATGTGGAGTCAAATACCTATTGACCACGACTCCGGTGCTTGACGGACGATCCTTTGGGACGAATATGATGGAAGCAGCCCTAGTCGCTGTGTCCGGTAAAGGCAGACCGTTAACCTGGCCTGAACTGAGTGAGATGCTCGACAAACTTGGTTTTGAACCCCAATTGCAGGAGCTAAATTAGCAATCATATTTTTTCTCGATGATGATCAGGTGAGCTTCAAAAGAAATTTACTCGCTTCAGAGACTCAACAATCCAACCAAGGACCAGGTAGATCGACCTTCGAAAAGGAGAATTTATGGATGCAATAGTACTTGCAGGCGGGATACCCCAACCCGATGACCCCTTATATACCTATTCAAAAGGGGATGCCAAAGCGCTGATCGAATTGGCAGGTAAACCGATGATCCAATGGGTGTTAGATGCACTCAACGGCGCCAGTTCCGTGGACAACATCATCGTGGTCGGACTGTCGGAAAAGACAACCGTACAAACAAGCAAACCTTTTTTCACCGTATCGAACCAGGGCCGCATGCTCTCCAATATCATCGCCGGTATCCAGAAAGCAGTTGAACTGAATCCCGAAATCAAATATGTGATGGTGGTATCAGCTGACATCCCCGGCATTAAATCCCGCATGATTGATTGGCTCGTATCGACCGCGATGCAAACCCAGGATGACCTGTATTATGGTGTATGCCCGCGGGCGATCATGGAAAAGCGCTACCCTGGGTCCAAACGTTCCTTCACCAAATTCAAGGATATCGAGCTATGCGGCGGCGATATCAATATTGCTCATGTACGCCTGGCTGGGGAGCGATACCAGGGAATTTGGGAAACACTGATCGAACGCAGGAAGAGTGCTCTTAGCCAGGCTGCATTCATCGGGCTTGGCACCGCGATCCTGCTCCGGGCTGGTCAGCTGACCCTGGAAGAAGGGGTCAGGCGGGTTTGTGAAAAAATCGGCATTAAGGGTCGGCCGATCGTCTGGCAATACGCGGAACCGGCTATGGATGCGGATAAACCGCACCAGCTTGAAATCCTGCGCGCCGACCTGGTGCGTCAGCAACGCCGGGCAGAAGCCGCATTACATCCCCGTCCGAAAAAGAAAAAACCGGCCAAGAAGGTCACCAAAAAAGCCAAAAGACCTGCAAGCAAGGTAGCGAAGAAGGTTAAAAGCAAAACGGTAAAACCGGTCGTCCGCAAAGCAGTCAAACGGAGCAAGAGAGCAGTAAAGAAAGCAAGGCGGCGATAACAGGAGATTTAGCGGCATGAGCTTGCGGGCATTCCTCGAATTTGACGCCCGGCTTTCCGACCGACTACGTGTGGCCGAAAAGCCGGGCCTTTTGCGCACACTGGCAGTTTTTTTTGCACATTCAGGTGATTCCTGGTTCTGGGGAATTGGTCTGGCGATCTTGTGGTGGCTCGGCTCGCCAGCCTGGAAAAGTTGGGCTGTGTTCGTCGTCATCAGCATTCTTGGACTCGCGCTGACCGTGCTCTTGATCAAGTTTCTCGTCCGCAGAAGGAGACCGGAGGGAGATTGGGGAGGCATCTACCGCAATACGGACCCGCATTCCTTTCCGTCCGGCCATGCCGCCCGTGCATTCCTGCTTGCGATCCTTACGACCAGCCTGGGTCCGCCGTGGTTGGCGCTTCTGCTTTGGATTTGGGCTCCTTTGGTGTCTCTAGCCCGCGTCGCCATGGGAGTGCATTACTTTTCGGATGTTCTTGCGGGGGTGTTGATAGGGATCGCAGGCGCGTTATTATTACTTCAAATCCATGAACCTCTGTTCGTCTGGCTAACACGTAGTACAGCTCTCCTTTCAATTTAATCAACGACTATGACTTGAATAG
>Ga0154778_1020_pt4 | contig 12358 bp, 12 predicted proteins | sample Rifle2008BG16ft_FD_105786 | JGI IMG/M metagenome (GOLD analysis project Ga0154778, IMG submission 105786) | Chloroflexi bacterium RBG_16_51_16 | reverse complement strand
GCTGTAAGTCTCCCTTTTCGATCGCGAACGCAAGCCGTTTTCGCTTGTCTGCGCGCCTTTTCTGATAGGGTGCCGCAGCACGGAAGGTCGCGTCGAACGCGATATCGTCCTTCTTTTCACCTGCCGGGCGAGATTTTATATAGCGGCCATGTTTGCGCTCGGTCTTCGTAAGCGACCTGCGGCCTGCCTGCTTGCGAGCCAGTTTGTCTAGCGGTGTGTTGAGTTTTCGGGGTTGGAAGGTCTCACCGATCTTTACTTTTTGTCCGCCCTCCCACCAATTGGCACTCGTGTTGGCAAAGACATCCTGTTTCGTCGGCTCTGGTTTTCCCTCCTGCGAGCCTTCCTTTTCTTCATCTTCGAGTTTTAAGTTTTTTTTTCCTGCGGTTGACTGGGCTCTGCCTGCGCCTCCTCAGACTCGCCTTCAGTGGGCATAGCCTGTCCGGCCAGTTGTTCGATGCGTTCCTGAAGTTGTTCCGTGGTCATCTCCGCCTGCTGGAACGGTGTGCGTTTGATGCGGTGAGGCAATGCCAGTTCGGCTGCCACGGCAATATCATGGTCGTTGATCTTGGTTCGCCCTTCGAAGGCTGCCTCGGCACGGGCGGCTTTGAGAATGGTCAGATCAGCACGATGACCATCCACATTCAGAGACGCGGTTAGCGCAGCAATGGATAACAGGTCGCGGCTGGTGTGGGTAACCAGGTCCACCAGTTCCCTCCCGCGGGAGATCTGGTTTGAGAGCTCTTTCTCTTTGGGTTCCCATTTAGAGCGGAACTCGACGGCATCTTTCTCGAACTCTAAATTGCGTTCCATGATCATCGCCCGGTAACGCGCGTCCCGGATCCCGACGATATCCACAGAAAGTGCAAACCGGTCTAACAGCTGAGGCCTGAGCTCGCCCTCTTCCGGGTTCATCGTACCGACCAGGATAAATCGAGACGGATGGGCGAAGGAAATCCCCTCCCGTTCGACGGTATTCACACCCATGGCAGCCGAGTCGAGTAAGATATCCACGACGTGATCGTCCAGCAGGTTGACTTCATCAATGTAAAGCAGACCGCGATTTGCAGACGCTAGCACACCGGGTTCAAAATGGCGCTCTCCCTTTTGGATTGCCTGTTCGATATCCAGTGTGCCAACCACCCGGTCTTCGGTTGCCGATACTGGCAGGTTTACAAACGATGTTGCGCGTTCTGTAAATGGTAGGTGACCATCCAGTGCAGCCCGTTCCTTGCACTCTGTGCACCAGGTGTTCGGTCGGTCCGGGTTGCAACCGAAGCGGCAATCCTGTACGACTTTAACCCGCGGCAGCAGGGCAGCCAGCGCACGGGCTGCAGTGGATTTGGCGGTTCCGCGCTCTCCGCGAATTAATATGCCACCTATCCGCGTGTCGACCGCGTTCAGGATCAGGCCGCGCAGCATGCGTTCCTGGCCTACGATGGCTGTAAAAGGATAAATAGCGGGCATGCTTTCTCCGCCCAGCATTATAACGCATGGAACTTAGCCTTCTTCCGCTCGATCGCATTTCTTGTTTGAAGTTTATGCATGGGGATTCGAGTAACTTATCGGTGAGCGTGTTCGGACCTCGAATGTAACCCTTGCGCTATGCTGGAGAAGGCGTTCGGGTTGTCAATAACTGGTTTCACCTGTATAATCTTTCAATATTTTGTTTTCCGGAGTCACGATTTGATGGAACAGAATGATGCCCTGAATGGGCAGGGGGCCGCTGATGCGAACCCGCAGGGCGAGCAACCTCAAGCAACGAATAACCAGACAATGGAATCCCTGCTCGAAAGTGAATCGATCAATGTCGATTTACCGCAGGTCGGTGAAATCCGTCAGGGTACGATTGCGAGCATCAATCCTACCCAGATTCTTGTCAGCATCGGTGCCAAATCCGAAGGTGTGATCTCAGGCCGCGAGCTTGAACAACTGCCTCCAGAAGAGCGCGCTGAATTGAAGGTGGGACAGCAGCTAAATGTCTATGTTATTAATCCTGAAGATGCCAGTGGAAATGTCGTCCTTTCGTTTAAACGCGCCCAGGAACAAATGTCCTGGGATAATGTGGAGAGCATGGTCTCCGATGAATCGGTCATCGAAAGTACGATCGTTGGATTCAATAAAGGCGGCTTGATCGTTCTCGTCGGTGGTTTGCGTGGTTTTGTGCCCGCCTCCCAGATCAGCTCAGCCAGGCGCAGCCAGGTGAGTGGTGAAACACCTGAGGAACGCTGGCAGAAGATGATCAACGAACCGATCTCTGTGCGCATCATTGAAGTGGATCGGGAAAGACGCCGATTGATCTTGTCCGAAAGGGCTGCCAGTGCAGAATCCCGCGCTTCCATAAAAGAGCGCGTCATCAATGAACTCCAGGAGGGCATGGTTTACCCAGGCCGCGTAACAAGCCTGGCTGACTTTGGTGCCTTCGTGAATATTAACGGAGCGGATGGCTTGGTGCATCTCTCTGAATTGTCCTGGGATCGCCTTGGGCATCCGAGGGAGATCCTGTCAGTCGGACAGGAAGTGAAAGTCAAGGTTATCAATATCGATCGTGAGAAGAAGCGGATCGGGCTTTCCTTGCGAGCCCTTCAGGAGGATCCGTGGAAATCTCATATGGAAAAGTTTACCGTCGGTCAGTTGGTTGAAGGCGTGGTTACCCGGTTGACGAAATTTGGCGCATTCGCCCGACTGGAAGGTGATATTGAAGGTCTGATCCATATCTCGGAGATCAGTGATCATCGCATCGAACATCCAAAGGAAATCCTGAACGAAGGGGATGTCAAAACCCTGCGGATAATCCGCATTGAGCCGGAGCAGCATCGCATTGGATTAAGCCTGCGCAAGGTTGATTCCGCAGCCTTCGCGGATAAGGATTTCAAAATGCTGGCACAGGAATTTCGAAACGAGATAAGCGATGAATTCACACCGCCTGAAGTGCATGATACATCGGAGGAGCAGGACATTACTCCTCCGGAAGAACCAAATAAAGAACAATAACCCTCTCTAATAGCCGAGCGCCCCGCAACACAGGGCGCTCTTTGATGTTATTTTCGACTTTCGACACCTCACCTATTATGTTTCTCTGCATTTACTAAAGGAGTAGAAATAGACAAGGATCTTCCTCTCATAGTCGACGCTCACGAAGACCTGGCCTGGAACATCCTGACCTACGGGCGTGATTATCTCCGAAGGGTGGTGGAAACACGCCAACTTGAGGCTGGTTCGAAAACCGTGGTCCAAAATGGCGATACGATGCTCGGCTGGCATGAGGCTCAGCTGGCAAAGCTCGCTGTCGTGTTCGCGACGCTTTTTGCCGCACCGTCCCGTTGGAGGAATTACCAATCCGAATCACAGATCTACAGCTCACCCGCCGAAGCAAACCGCTTATATCGAGGCCAGCTGGATTGTTATCACCGTCTGTTCGATGCACATCCTGGACATTTCAAAATAATCGTCTCCCGAAAAGAATTGGAGGAGCATCTCAAGAGCTGGGAGGAGCTACCAGGAGAAAATAGGAAGTTCGTCGATTCGCAACACGAAAACGCAGGTGATGGATTGCCGTTGGGATTAGTCATCCTCATGGAAGGCGCAGATGGGATCCGGGATCTAGATGAGTTGGCAGATTGGCATGCACAGGGTTTGCGGATCATCGGGCCAGCCTGGGTGGCTACCCGCTTTACAGGTGGCTGGCGTGAGCCAGGTCCTCTGACCCAGGAGGGGAGGGAGTTGTTAAAGGCGATGGCGAATTTCAATTTCATCCTGGATGTGAGTCATATGGATGAACAAGCAGCAGTGCAAGCGGTGGATGTTTATGGGGGTCCTGTGGTTGCTACTCATGGAAATTGCTTGTCGCTTTTGCATAATTACCCGACGAACCGCCAATTTTCGGATAGGCTGATTCAGGGCGTGGTTGCTCGTGATGGAGTTGTAGGACTGGTTCCATACAACATATTTTTAAAAGTAGGCTGGACCCGGGAAGGCAGCCGACGGGACGAAGTGCATTTATCGGATTACATTAATCATATTGATTATGTATGCCAATTAGCTGGAGATTCCCTTCATGCTGGCATCGGCACGGATTTTGACGGGGGTTTTGGTTTACAATCGACACCCATGGAATTGAATTCAATTGCGGACCTCCAATTGCTGCCCGCTCTATTATCGGAGCGGGGTTACACTGCGCTGGATATATCGAACATACTTGGGGGCAATTGGTTAAGTCGCTTGAAAAAAGAATTGCCTTGATCATGATTATGAACCGACCTGTCAAAGCCAACCCATCCGAGCCTGGAGGCGGGTCCGGTATTGGAGCGTCGAAATCCCTTAGTGAACCGACAAAGTTCGAATCCTCATCTTTTTCACGGATCAGATTGAGTTTGGATTTGATTGCCGTAGGCTTGTTTATTTTTACCCTGGGTGCCAAACCAAATTGGTTTGGCTTGGATCGCAGCCCGGTGGTCGGTTTCGTACAGATCGCTGTTTTTCTGGTGGGCCTGGGGATCTTGTGTGCGGGCGGTTATTTGGGTTTGCTGTCGTTGTGGCGCAGTGCTCAACGCAGCATCGCCGCAGATATTGGCATGCGCCTGGTCAGCACCGGTTATATCACCGCGGTATTCGCGGGAATGGCTGATGTGTTCGGCATGGGCTCGCACCCGCTGCCTAACGTACCGTATTTTGGTCCATGGCAGGCTTCAGGGGTATTGATCGGACAGTCGATCATCGCAGTGGGATTTTTGCTCATGATCCCTTATCGGCGCGTCACTGAATAACAAAATTGTTTTTAGATAATCTCTGGAAATTTAATTAGGGGCATTCAGGTCGGTACTTCAAATAAAAATTATGCCCCCACGGAGATTCGAACTCCGGTTTTAGCCTTGAAAGGGCTGCGTCCTGGTCCACTAGACGATGGGGGCTCTGGATAAAAGCGGGCGGATTCTATCACCCCGGTGAGATGTGGTCAAGCAAATACGATTTCTTGGTTCAACCATGCAACATAAAATCGCGAATCCCCTCTCCGGTCGTTCTCTGTCGAATCTTGGGAGTGGTCGATCGGTATTTTTATTTAACTTTGGGGCTTAGCTCTCTGACTGAGCAGCGCCATAAAGTCGATTTGGTGTCGGTTCACCAGTAGGGTCGTGCTCTCGACTCGTAAATTGGGCAGGAGCGTACCGGCCATTGTGGCATTGAAGATCGGTATGAAATCGCGTGTCCCGTCGGTCATCAATGCGGTGAAATCAAACCGGCCGGGAACTTCGAGAGTTCCTTCTATCTCCAGCATCTGGGTGGTGATTCGCACCGGGTATTCCACGATATTGCTGTAACCGCCGCGCACGAGAGGCTGCGGACCCAGGTCCTCATTCCTGGCCAGACCCACCGTGACGACTTGTTGCTTCATCATTCGGATCAGGTCAAAATGATCGACCAGCTTGGTGGGCATATGTATCCGCGCCATCCGTCCATCATGGACTTCCATGGATGAATGGGTTACATCGTTCAACATTGCCAGTGCACCGGTATTGGTCACCATGATCTTCCCAACAACGCGATAGCTGGAGGTCATGATGTCGGCGGGGAGGAACCGATACGTACGTGGGGAGACATCCAGTGTCATCGGAGGGATCCCGATACCTAGGAATCGATGCTTGGATGCGCGTGCCCGGGAGTGCTCCGTGGTTTTGCGGATGCAAGTTTTTTACGTGTGGGATTTCCAGCTGTTGGATTGAGCAGCATGCTTAACCAGGAAATTGCTTTTTCATCATAATCACGTTTGCCGCACATATCGCAGATCCAGGCTGGGAAATTGGGAACGGTGATCAATTCTTCACCGAGCCAGGTAAAGTAAGTGATCAGCCTGGGGTGCATCATGCCCGCAGAACAATCTCTGCAAGGGATGGGGTGAGGCTGTATATCGGGTTTGTTCAATGGATACTCCTAATGTTCAAGAGCACTGACATGTTCGATTACGCTCCAATAAGGCGGTGGCCAATAGATCAGGATTGCTTTTCCGATCACTTTTTCGATCGGGAGCAAACCCCAGGAATGGGAGTCGGATGAGTCGTTGCGGTTATCGCCAAGGACAAACAGCTGATCCTCGGGGATCTGCCATATCCCCGAATATACTGGTGCGGCGGCGATATAGTCTTCGTTCAAGGGGGTTTCATTTATCAATACCTGCCCGGTCCTTATTTCCACATGCTCACCTGGCATCCCGATCACCCGTTTGATTAATTCCTGGCTTGGATCGCTGGGATAGTGAAATACGATGATGTCCCCCCGTTGCACCGCACCAAAACGATAAGCTAACCGGTTTACCAGTACGAATTCACCATCTTGCAGGGTGGGACGCATGCTGAATCCGTCAACCCGCACCCTCGCCGAGACCGCGTTGATGCCCACGAACAACAGTATGGCAAGCGTCAGGGTCTCCAGGAAATCGCGGATCACCCTGCCCCAGTCGGTTTTTTCCTCTTCGGTCTTTACGGCTTGATTGACGATTTGAGAGTTGTCCAAGGTGCGTTCTCTGTTGAAATTATACTTCCTAATTATTTTCGAGAGTTTCAAACCCTACCCCAGGCAAAATAGGTGGGGATATTAAGCATTCGATACCCGTTCTGCCATGCTGTCTCATCCAATTTTTTTAATTCCTGTAGCTTTTCAGCCGGTATCCTGTCTTCTAAGTCATTTTCTAGCACCTTCCACTCCATCATCCAATCCTGGGTACTCCTTTTGCTATTGTCATCTGGTTTGGCGATCATCCCTGCCTCCAGGACGTCTATTCCGCAATCTGCAAATAAGCGCGTGAGCTTGGCGCCGAAAGATGGATTAGCTCCTTGTTCGATCAGCGCTTCGGTCTGCAACCGACCAAGTTTTTGAAGCTCACACGGTCCATCCTCGCGCTTTGAGTAATCTGGTTCGGCAAATGCCAGAATATAGCCTCCATGAACGGTAACCCGCTTCATCTCGAGTATCGCTCTGTCAGGTTTTTTGATCCAAATTAAAAAATAGTGGCAGAACACTAGATCGAAGTTTTGGTTTGAAAATGGCATATGCTGAACATCACCCCTGGTCAGGATCGCTTTTGGTACATTTACTGCGCACTCTTGGAGCGCCGCCAGATCGATATCCAGTCCGGACAGCCTTGCAGGACCTTTCACGTCTTTAAGCACCGCACCGGATCCGCAGCCCACCTCGAGTATGTTCTTCGCCTCGTCAACTCCAGCTCGTTGGAAGAGGTAGCTGCGTAATTCCTTCGTCCAGCCAGCCTGCTGGAGGTAACGCGCATGCCAATCCACGGCTTCAGCTGTTTTCCTTCCAGTTTAAAACAAATTGGATCTGCTCATCGGTTTCCGGGGTACGGGGGTGAAATATTCTTTTGGGAATGGATTGCCACCAAGCTGATAACTGATCGAGGGCATCCAGGGGCTTGGCTCCGTGCCTCACGAGGTAACATCCGATAACGGTGCCGGTGCGTCCAACTCCTCCCCAGCAATGGACATATACTTTTTTCCCACTTTCGAGTGATCGATCCACTTTATCAAGGATCATGGTCATCTGCTTGAAGGATGGTAGGCCGAAATCGACAATGGGTAATCGGGTATATGTCACATCGATATTATTTCCCCTTGCATGTTCTTGGAGTAAATCCGAATACGAAGGCAGTTCCCCATCTTGGGTAAGATCGATAAATGTGTCTATCCCGCTCTTGATAAAATTTGTCATTCGATCCATCGAGCTCTCATCATCCCTGCTTCCTGGATATTCCCCTGCAAGGAGGGTTCCGGAATGAACCCAATAACTATTTGGAATGGGTACAATAAAAGGGGATTCGGACACTATGGAAAAGAGGATACCATATCCGCTTTCGTTAACTCTTAAAGGATCGGTAATTTCAATTTTCGCTTGTTATATTTGGTTTAGTTTGAACGACCGTTGGAGCACGGATTTTCTCCACGAAATCCAATATCGCTTCGGTCGTTTGCATGACGAGGAGTGGGCAGATTTTATCGAAGATCTGACTCTCACGCGCTTTTGTGATTCCCTCTTGGGTTGAAATATCCACCCCCAATAACTCATTGCAAAGGATTGAACCATGGGTTCCCTTGAATTCGTCTATGAACTTCCCGGCTAAAGAGTAAGTATTCTCCTTGCCTGCTGGTTCGACATTGCCCAGGTGCAACCCGAGGAACATTAACGCCCCGCTGAGCGCGCCGCAAACTCCTCCCTGCCGGGCTATGCCTCCACCGAAAGGTGAGGTGAGCTTCAGAGCGAGCTCATGGGAAATTAGATCTTCATCGACCAATGAGCAGAACACTGCCTGAGAACAATTAAAACCCTCTTTGAAGAGCCGACTCGCCCTTAGCACAGGGGCATCACTGCGCTTGTCTTTTAAGCTATTCATCTAGATCTTATTGTAGTAAATGTTTGGCTAAGGCTTATAAATCTTTTCCCATGCATCTGACAGGATATTCCCAAGGATTCTGCCTGACGAGCCTTGCGCAGGCAGAACGTCGCCATCTGGTTCAATGTATAACCACGTCTTGCCAGCTCCCGAGTTTACCGAATCTTCCTTTGTCTCCATCGTGACGGGATTGGAGGAGGAGTAGGGAACGGGAAGGTCAAAAACCAATTGCATTTCTAGGCTGGCTGCCTTGTTCCGCAGGGATTCAAATTCGGCTGTTAGGGAATTATCCATCAAGCTGAGTGATAAATACCTCACTCCCATCTCTGCTAATCGTTCGACCGTTTTATCAGCATGCGAGACGGACTGTTTGTTAATCGTGCAGTGTACGGCGGTAAATATATCCTGTGCGAGTATTGTCTCCAGGGCTTTCCAGGAGGGATCCACTTCCGGCTGAAGGATGAAGAGAATGTGGTCAAGTCCTGTTTGCAGCAGCTCATTCAGGTAGGCAGGTTCGACCAGCTTCAACCCTTCGGTCAGTAGACCGCATACCTGCCCATTCTTCTCACAATGTGCGATCAACGCAGGTAGGTCGCTGCGCAGGGTAGGCTCTCCACCCGTAAAGACGATATGCGGTATCCCTGCCTGCCAGGCTTTATCGATGACCGTTTTCCATTCGTCTGTCGAGAGCTCTCGGGAAACTCTCTTTACAGGTGCATGTTCAATCTTGGAATCCTCGGGTAGTTTATAAGTTAGGGCACAATCCAATCGCAGGGGTGCTTCAAGCTGAGTGGAATGGGGAGGGACGCGTTCCATGCCTAAAAATGATACCGGGTCCAGGTCGGGGGTCGAAAGCAGGGTTTTGACCTTATCCGCGAAGTCCGTGTAGTCCTCGAACGCCAGTCCCTTGCTCACTCGGTATCTCGACGAGATCTCCTTGGCTGCTTGTTCCGGTTCGGATCCCTTTATAAAATGGTACGCATACTCCGCCGCGGTTGGATTGAGGTGCAGGATCGTTGAGGCGTTGAGGATCAGGAGCCCTGTTCCATCGGATCTCAGCCGCAGATGGATCCGATACGGTTTTTCATCAGCCAGCATCGCCTGAGTATGGTAAACGCCTTCAGGTAAGTTCTGGAGCTTGGAATATCGATCTGCCAGACGGTTTAAAATTTTCATGCCATCACCTTTCTTCAGGATCGGATGAAATGCGGTAGCTCGAATGGAATTTCTAGCGCAAGCTCGACGAATCCAGCATATTCTCCATTCGCGTACCACGGAACCTGGTAAATTAACTTCTTGACCCCGTTTTTCTCAATGGTATAGATATTCTTCGAGCGCATTTTGAGCATGCTATCGAATTTTGCGCGGGCCTCAGCGGGATGGCAATCCAATGCATTTTTCCCGATCAACTCTCGGCCGCCATCCGATTGTAGGTTTATTTCCGCCAGATCGTTCATCTCCAGGATCCGACCGCTCGTATCGCAAACGGTGATCGCGCCTGGAAATTCTTTTACCCATTCATCTGAGGTCATGACATGGACTCCATTGAACTGGCTGGTTCGATTTCAAATTTTAAGGGGCACCCTCCGCCGCATTCAGAGACGATCGGACATCCATTACATTTGACAGGCAGGTTGTGCCTCTCTCGTAATTGTCTGGATAATGGGTGGTTCCAAATGTTTTCCCACGGAGTGGTTTGAAAGTTACCCAGCGAGCGGTAGGTTGATTGACAGGGGATGACATCCCCGTTCGATTCGATGCACATGCTGTAAAGTGCAGCCGTACAGCCTTTGACGCCCAGGTTACTGAGCGTTGGATCAAACCGGCAGTATTGTGTGGGGGTATACCAGACCAATCGTTGACCATGGGATTCTGTCTTTTTCACGGCTACATCCAAAATAGCTTGAAGCTCTTCATCCTCCAACCCGTTTCCAACCTTCCTGCCCGCTCCGGAATGGATCAAGGCATTCAAACCCACTGTGGGCACACCCAGGTCTGCAAGAAAATCCAGCGTGTCCGGTATTGTCGACAGGTTGGATCGCAGCATGGTGGTATTGGTCATTACGAATAATTTACTGCCCAGCGCATTTTTCAATCCTTGAATGGTTTGTTTGAAAGCCCCGCTTGACCTAACCATCTGATCATGGACAATTTCGTTGCTTGATTCGACGGTGATCTGAACATGATCCAATCCTGACTCAACCAACAGATTTGTGTACGCAGAGTTCGATAGCCTTCGTCCATTGGTGTTCAAACCGGTGATTTGTCCAATGGATTCTGCCTGCGTGATCAATTCAGGCAGATCGTTTCTTAAGGTTGGCTCACCGCCCGTGAAGATGATATGGGGGATACCGAGCTGCCACAATTCTTTTAATATTTTCTTCCACTCATGGGCAGCTAATTCCGGATAAGACCTTTCACGCTCGTTATAGCAATGTGCACAATCGTTGTTGCATCGATAGGTGATTGCCAGGTCCATTCGATAGGGTGCGTGAGGAGGGGATGTGAATGGAGGCAGCGCCTCCAGATCCATCTCATGGATCGGACAGGCGCCGTCAGGTCTTATTAATTCGGTGAGCCTTAAGCGGAATTGCCCCAGGTCTTCCCTAACCAGTTTTTTATCCACTTGGAAATTATGCTGGATGAGTCTTAAGGCTTCTTTTTCTGTGTCTCCCTCAAGCATGGAGTATGCCATCAACACAGCCATTGGGTTTAGGTGCAGGATGCGGCTCGCATTGATGATCAATGCACCGGAACCGTCCGGGTCGATCCTCAAGTGAATTCGACTCCGCTCATCACCACTCTGGTGAACATAGTGGTGCAAACCGGCAAAATCTGGTTGTCTGGTTGTTTGATTCACCGTCCGCCACCGGCGCAGGCACAGGCACATCCGGCGCATGCACACGCACAGGCGCAGCCGCCTCCGCTGCGGGAGCCGCCGCTCCGTACTGTTGGTTTGGGAGGTGGGTTGGTCACATTCGTCACCCTGCTCGTGAACTCGGACACATCCCCAATGACTTTTTGTGAGAAAGTCTGCACACCGGCAACCACGGTTCCGGCGAAGTCTGCCCCTGGCAGTTGGGGTAGGGATCTGCCGCTGGGTTGCGCGGATGCTGAAGGCGCAGCTGTTTTGGCGCTGCCGATGGATCGGGAACTATAGGTCGGATCATAATTCCCCCACCAGTTTGGAACATAGACAGGATTTTGATAGACCCGTCGGGAGCGATCGTCGTAATCTTTATCCAGCATTGTCCATTCAAGGTTCCTTTCAAAGAAATCGGCCTGCATCTCGGGTGTTTGCGCCGCTTGCACTTGCTGCCAGGCTGTTTCCATGATGCGTTTGTAGTATTCGATGGTTTCGTTCCGGCTGAATCCCTTCATCTTCTCCGATACGCTCTTGATGAGGGCGATCACCATGTCTTGAAGTTCTTTTCGGCGGGATTTGGTATCTTTGGTTTCGAACGCATCTAGGAATTTGATTTCGTAATCCTGCAAGCCTTCGGGTTTGGGCTGTGTGACTTCCAGGTTAAGGGGATCCCGGTCGAGCACTTTTCCGGCACCTTTTTTGATCACCCCAAAGAGGATCATCGTCATCACTTTATCTAGGGTTTGCTCCATTAAGATTGCAGACTCGACCGCGGTCAGCCCTCTTTTTATGCCGTGACCTTCAATGGATATTTTTGGCGCCATGTATTGGAGCTTGCGCCGCTGGCCTGCGATCGCGCTCAAAACTGGAACGATCAGGAAAATAAAACCAAAAAAACCAAAACAGATGATCGTAACCAGGTTGCTGAAGATGAAATTGAATACACTTGTGAAATCGAAAGCGGGTTGAGTTACCACGGCCTCCGCAGGCACATAAGCGCGTGGAAAGGATGCCCCGAATTCATAAGCCCGGGTCGCGCTGGCATTTGCTGATGACCATGTGTAAGTTACCCGGCCTTCAGCATCGATGGCAGTCTGCGG
>Ga0154778_1020_pt2 | contig 12382 bp, 11 predicted proteins | sample Rifle2008BG16ft_FD_105786 | JGI IMG/M metagenome (GOLD analysis project Ga0154778, IMG submission 105786) | Chloroflexi bacterium RBG_16_51_16 | reverse complement strand
AAATTAGTCCAATTCTTCATGATTTTGTTTGGATTTATACTTGGCGGATATTCAAATATCAAACCTATGTATTAATGAAAAGTTTGGAAAGGCTGGCTAATGTCTCTAAAGGAAGCCTATACTGCCTGGCAGACTAAAACCTTGAAGAAATCGCTTGAGAAATTCAAGCAACGCAAGGAAAGATTCGAAACCAGCTCGGGGATTGAGTTGCCGCCGATTGCTTTTCCGGATCAATCTGATATGGCCTACCCGGAAAAATTAGGTTTTCCAGGAGAATATCCTTTTACGCGGGGCGTCCAGGCGACAATGTATCGTTCCCGCTTGTGGACCATGCGGCAGTATGCAGGATATGGAACGGCCCGGGAAACGAACCGGCGTTACAGCTATCTGCTTGACCAGGGTCAGACCGGATTATCTGTCGCGTTCGATCTGCCAACTCAGATCGGTTACGATGCGGACGATCCGATTGCAGCAGGTGAGATCGGAAAGGTGGGCGTTTCCATTTCCTCCCTGGCGGATATGGAACAATTATTGGAGGCGATCCCGCTTGATCAAGTTTCCACCTCGATGACGATCAACGCACCGGCTGGCATCCTTTTGGCAATGTACATAGCCGTGGCGAAGAAACAGGGGATTGAACCTGGAAAATTGCGCGGCACAATTCAGAATGACATCCTCAAGGAATACATCGCCCGCGGCACTTATATCTTTCCTCCTCAGAGTTCCATGCGCTTGATCACGGATATATTTGAATACTGCGCCAATAATGTACCGAAATGGAATACGATTTCGGTTAGCGGTTATCACATCCGGGAGGCTGGTGCTACCGCCGTCCAGGAAGTTGCATTTACGCTGGCGAATGGGATCGCTTACGTCCAGGCAGCCATTAATTCCGGATTGGATGTAGATGAGTTTGCTCCGCAGCTCTCATTCTTTTTCAACGCGCATAATAATTTTCTGGAAGAAATTGCCAAGTTTCGGGCGGCTCGGCGCTTATGGGCGGCGATCATGCAAGAAAGATTCATGGCGCGAAAACCCGAATCCTGTCAGTTGCGGTTTCACACGCAGACGGCAGGTTCAACCCTAACTGCCCAGCAGCCGGAGAATAATGCGGTCCGGGTCACCTTGCAGGCACTCGCAGCCGTAATGGGCGGCACTCAAAGTCTGCATACCAATAGCATGGACGAAGCTTTATGGCTGCCCACGGAAAAATCCGTGCGCCTGGCATTGCGTACCCAGCAGATCATTGCTTTTGAATCGGGTGTGCCGGATTCCATTGATCCGCTGGCGGGTTCTTACCTGATCGAGTACCTGACCGATGAGATTGAACGTGGTGCGACAGAATACATCCATCGGATCGATGAGATGGGTGGTGCATTGATCGCTGTGGAACGCGGCTATATGCAAATGGAGATCCAAAATGCTGCATATGCGGCTCAGAAGGCGATCGAACGCAGGGAACAGGTCGTTGTCGGGGTTAACGAATTTAAGGTTGATGAAGCGATCGACCTGGAGCGCCTGAAGGTTGATCCTGCCATCGAGAACTCCCAGAAGCGTCAATTGGAAGCGTTAAGGAAAAAACGCGATCCGGTGCGCGTGTCTGAATTGCGTGAAAGAATTTCCGCTGCCGCGCGGACCCAAGAAAATCTCATTCCACTCTTTATCGAATGTGTCGAAAACCACGTTACCCTGGGAGAGATTTGCAAAACATTAAGGGACGTTTGGGGGGAATACCAACCGCAGGGATTAATGTGATTTTTGTCATCTTGTACTTCAATACCTCAAATATATAATCGTCAAGGTTGCCTGTTACAGAAGGAGGTGGATATGGCTGCCATTGACGAGTTGGTTAAGGATTTCCTCGGTCAGAAAAAAATTGCGGTTGTGGGGGTATCGGATAAACGCGAAACAGGCTGCAATCTTAATTTTAAGAAATTTAAGGATGCTGGCTATCAGGTCTTTCCGGTAAATCCTCATATAAATACTTACGACGGTCAAACCTGTTACCCGGATCTAAAGTCCATACCGGATAGACCCGATGGTGTATTCATCCTCGCAAGTCCTCTGGTGACCGATCAGATCGTTCAGCAATGTGTGGACCTGGGGATCAAGCACATTTGGATGCATTGTGCCCTGGGTACCAAGCCCGGCTTGCTGGGCAGCGTAACGAGCGTTTCTCAGCAGGCAGTGGATCTGTGCAAGGCAAATGGGATCGCGGTCATCCCTGGTTCGTGTCCGAATCAGTTCCTCAACGCGGATTTTGGTCATGCGCTCATGCGTGGCTTTAGCAGGCTCGTCGGAAATCTTAGTGTAAACTAGGGGAGTGCTTCCGGGCGCTGACGTAGCCACTAAATCCAAGGGTAGATTGTATTTTCCAGTACACGGCTGGCTGGGATTGATCCTGGTCGCCGTGTTTTGGATTCTTAATTGGGCATTGCCCGGTATGCGCACGCATTGGGGATTTTTCCCGTTATGGTTGGGCTACTGCCTTGCCATCGATGGCGTCGTTTTTGCCCGGACCGCTACCTCTCTTCTGACTAGAAGCCAGTGGAAATACGTTGGACTGTTCCTTCTCTCTGCGCCGGTGTGGTGGTTGTTCGAAGGTTTAAATCTCAGGACACAGAACTGGATTTATATCGGTGCTGAACAATTTTCAAGCTTGGAATACGTTTTCTGGACCACTTTGAGTTTCACCACCGTGATGCCGGCGGTGTTTGGTACTGCTGAACTGGTTGGGAGCACATTTATTTTCCGTCATAATCCTAAACAAATCCCCAACGCTCGCGGTCATGGTCTGGTTATCCGCCCTGACAAACCGGTAACGATGGGGTTTTTCACCCTCGGTTGGATCATGCTTATCTTATTAATGGTTTGGCCGCAGGTGTTCTTTCCCTTCGTATGGATTTCAGTTTTTTTTATAATTGAACCAGTCAATATTTGGCTCGGGAACAAATCGCTTACCGAATCCACCAGCCAAGGTGACTGGCGTCCCATCTTTGCTCTGTGGCTGGGTGTCCTTATGACAGCCTTCTTCTGGGAAATGTGGAATTATTATTCCTACCCAAAATGGACCTATCAGGTTGCCTGGGGAGATGCGTTTCACCTTTTTGAGATGCCGCTGCTTGGTTATGGGGGTTACCTGCCATTCGCCCTGGAGCTGTTCGCTCTTTATCACCTGTTCGTGGGATGGTTTGGTGGGCAAAAATCGAGGTATATTGTCCTTCCTTCGAATTGACTCTTCATCCTTGGGTACGTCCGTCTGATGTGTTTCCTCTCAATAGACGCATCAGCCGAAAAGGATTTCTATGGATGAAAAAATCCTGACTCAACACCCGCAGGGCCTCAAAGGCGTCAATATTAGCAAGGCCAGGTATGATCTCGTTCGCAATGCCATCCTCAGCATTGTGCGAGATTACGGTGAAATTACCTTCACTGAGTTAATGATGGCTTGTGAGCATAAACTCTCTGGCAAACTTCAAGGCGGCTCTGTCTCCTGGTATACGACCACGGTTAAATTAGATCTTGAAGCCAGGGGAATGATTGAGAAGATTCCAGGTTCGAGGCCTCAAAAATTAAGGTTGCGAAGAGAGCGGACAACCCGGCCAATTCCCCATCTTAGGAGAAGAAAGCCATAATCGCTTTCTATAAGGATTGTTGAATGATGTGGCCATTGATGGAACATTGTTGGAATTTATGCCTGTAAATATCGAAATAAAGGCTAAAGTGCGTGATTTTGATTCTGTACGTGAACGGGCAGAGTCGATCTCTGAGGCGCCCGTAGAAACGATCATTCAATCGGATACATTTTTTAATTCAAGCCGCGGTCGTTTAAAGATGCGTGTGCTCGCACCAGATCGAGCCCAGCTGATATTTTACGAACGGCCGGATCAGAACGGACCGAAACGTTCGGAGTACCACATCTGCCAAATTGACAATCCTGGGGTTATGCTCGATTTGCTTTCGATGGCTTTGGGAGTACGCGGTGTCGTTAGAAAAACCCGTTACTTGTATAAGGTGGATCAAACGCGGATCCATTTGGATACGGTGAGCGGTTTGGGTCAATTCGTCGAATTGGAAGTTGTCCTTGGGGAGGGGCAGAACGATGATCAGGGCAGGTTGGTGGCTGAGGCGTTGATGGCAAAATTAGAAATAAACCCGGAAGATCTGGTCGAAGGTGCCTATATGGATTTGCTGGAAAGCGAATAAGTTATGTCGAGCATAAAAAAAATTAACCATGTTGCTGTTGTTGTGGAAGATATGGATAAAGCCCTCAGGTTCTGGCGCGATACTTTAGGCATGAACTTCAAGGAAAGTATCGAAATTCCTTCCGAAGCATCTACGGTTGCCTTCTTGCCTGTTGGTGAGTCAGACTTGGAATTGGTTAAACCGACCGGCCAGGACAGTGGGATCGCCAAATATCTGGCGAAGCGCGGACCGGGCATACATCACCTTTGCCTGGAAGTGGATGATCTCATGGGAATTATTTCAAGATTAAAACAGGCTGGGATCAGGCTGATTAATGAACAGCCTCGCATCGGTCAGGGGGGCAGGCAGTATGCTTTCGTACACCCGGAATCGACCGGGGGAGTACTGGTTGAGCTTTATCAGTCGGACTGATACAGGAATTCTTCCGGTAATTTGGATTGGGCTTAAATTTATTCTTCGACATAAAACGATCTTCTCTAATGGATTTTGTGCTTAATTCTCTTGCAATCAACCTGCGTGAGCGATGCGGGCTTGCCATGGATAGGACCATCGTTGTTGGGGTTTCTGGTGGTCCAGACAGCCTTTGTTTATTGGATAGTCTTGTAAGGTCGGGATACCCGCTGATCGCTGCCCATTTTGACCATCACTTACGGCCTGAGTCAAGTCAAGATGCAGTCGCCGTGGAGGCTAAGGTCAGGTCGCAAGGTGTTCGCTTCGAGGTTGGTAATGCGGATGTGCGTTCCATCGCAGAAAAAAAACATCAGTCTATTGAAGAGGCAGCCCGCAACAGCCGCTATTCTTTTCTTTTGAGTCTGGCCCGCGAACAGGGCGCCCAGGCGGTCGCTGTGGGTCATACCGCTGATGATCAGGTTGAAACCATGGTCATGCATTTCCTCCGCGGTTCCGGGTTATCGGGATTGAGAGGAATGCACTACAGAACAGTTTTGCGGCAATATGACGCAACGATTCCAGTTGTTCGCCCACTTCTCGATATTTGGCGGGATGAGACGGTATCGTATTGTCAGAGCCGTGGATTGCAGCCAGTCTACGATAGATCGAATGAGACAATGGATTATCTTCGAAACAAGATCCGCCACGAGTTAATTCCGCATCTCGAAACCTACAACCCGGGTATCCGTAGAGTCCTCTGGCGGTCAACCGCAGTACTTGAGGAAGACGAAAAGATCATTGAAAGTTTGATCGAAAATATATTCAAAGACTGCGTAGTGAACCGCGATGAATGTACGATCGAATTTGATCCGGTTCGGTTGGAATCACAATCCGCGGGAATCACCCGTAACCTCCTTCGACATTCGATCCGTCTGTTGGATCACCAGATCGACCTGGAATTTGATGTGCTCAAGTCGGCTGCGGATTTTATTGTTCAAATGAGCCGCTCAAAGAAGATTGGCCAAGGGGAAAGCAAATGGATTACATTAACCGGCGGTTTCATCCTCGTTAAGGAACAGGGGAAATATTATCTTTCAACAAATGCAGACAATCTGCCTACATTCCAATGGCCCCAGCTGGAACGCGGAATCGGAGCCAGACCGCTCCGGATGCCCGGATCGTTGGACCTCCCCGGCAATTGGAATCTAACTTGTGAGCTTAGCGGGATCTCCCAGGAATTGAAACACAAGGAATTCCAGCTTGAGGATCAGTTCATCGCATGGCTTGATAAAGATAGTTTGACAGGCAGTTTGGAACTTCGCACACGCAGGGATGGAGATCGGTTTCAACCGCTTGGAATGGCCGAAGGTACGCAGAAACTCTCAGATTTTATGGTCAATGAGAAAATGCCTTCCAGGGCTCGGGCAGATTGGCCATTGGTGTGTATGGGCGATCAAATCATCTGGGTGCCAGGTTATAGGATTGGCCATCCCTTCAGATTACATCCCGATTCACAATCTGCGGTTGTTCTTAAATTGGAACAGGGAACCGGATAATCGAAAGTTTATAATTCGCCGTTCAATTGGCGTAGTTTTTGATGGATCTCCCGCCATTGGATCTTCGAGACACCCAATTTCTGCCTAATTTTATCCTGATCAATTCCTGACTGATAATCACGAAGTGCGCTAGTCCACCGGCAGATATCAAAGGAAAGATGTTTATCGAGTCCCGCTTCCTCGCCAATATCCTCCAGGAGATATTCCAACCGGCGCGGTGACCACGGAAACAGTTGATCGACGGGTTTGTATTGATCCATGTATTCCCGGTAAGCGGGGATCCAATCCTCATCCAGCTCGAGCTTCCGTTCCTTGTAGCGGTTGGCTGGACTGGCATAGCGTATGAACACGATCGGTCCGTTCTTCGAATCCAAGTCAAAATGATTGATGTGGATTCCAAGGCATTCGCTCTTCTTCACACCGGTCGTCAATAGCAGGTTCAATAGGGTATAAGGTCGTGCATCCGGCTTGCCGCCGCGGCGGTGACGGTCTGCAGCCAGGAGCGCAGCCTGGTATTCGTTTTCCGTGAGCACCTGAGGTAGGGGACTTATGGCTGAGCGTTGCAGGACTTTCTCTGCAGGATCTATAAGCAGAACTCCGTACTGATTTAGCCAGCGAAAAAAAGATTTTGTGGATGTGATGCGGCGCGCCAGGGTCTTGGGACTGCATGGAACGGCGCGTTCATTTTCCATCCAATGGAAAAAGTTATTCAAGTCTTCAGTTGTTATGGATTCCAGGTTCCGATCTGGAGCAATGAATTGAGCAAGCAAGCGCACATCGGAGAGGAACGCCTTGACGGTATTCGGTGATCTGCCTTGATCATAAAGATAGATTTCCCAGGCGTTGATCGCGGGTAGAAGTGTTGTTTTTGAGGTTAAATGAGCTGACGGAGATGATGTAGACATCTAATAAAGATGATTAATTGAACAAATTTAAATATTTTGTCAATCCAAGTGTCCGAATCTGGTTGTTTCTAGATTAGCGCATAGTTTATGCGTATAGTTTAACTAATATTATTAAGAAAGTCAATAACCAAAAATTAATGAGGGATTTCTTCGGGCTTGAAGCACGAATCATAGTCTGCACCAAGGATTACCCGGTATGAAATGGTACTTGAGCTATCCGGCAGAGAAATCTGGTCTGCTGAATTCAAACCCAGGGTTAAGAGGATGGCTGCCCGTTTTGCGGCATCCTGTCCAGGTGTGTGGTCAATGACTACCGAAGAAAGGTAATCTCTTCTATCTGCCGGGGCGAGTCTGGTTTGGTATCCTGCGTAATTCAGACGAAAAGCTGCCAGGGTATCCAGAGCTTCGACCTGGCTGCCGTTCTGTACCTCCACTTGGATAGCCTCCCGTTCGATCACTCGTGGCGAAAAAGTTGTCGCTTCAGCCAGCAATTGGGTGAGAGAGGCTTCATTGGGGAGCTGGACCGACGCACCGCCAGGAGTCGTCCAGGCGCTGACATACGGCGGTCGGATGTAATAACCTCGAATGTCTGCATTGGACAATTTCAGTGCGTAGGGTGCCATGTGGATCAGGTCGTTCAGCCCCAGGTCGGTGACAACCGTCTGTGACAAATCCAGGTAGAGCTGCGGGATCTTGCTGAAAGTTTCAGTCTGCAGCGCTTTGGTGAAGATCGCACGCAGAACCTCCTGTTGGCGCCGGCCTCGATCAAAATCGCTCGACTTCGATCGTGAACGCGCATACCACAGGGCCAGGTCGCCATCCATGTGAATCTGACCCGGTCCTACCGAATATAGCCACCAATTATTTTCGTCGTAAGGGTCGAAGGACGGATCGATGAGCCGCCAGTCCGTATACGCACACGAGACCGGCAGGTCGATCCCACCCAGGGTGTCCACGATCCGTCTAAAGCCATCGAAGTCGACCATGGCGGTATGGTCGATCCGTATGCCAAGGTTATATTGGATCGCATCTTTGAGTAGCCCTGGTCCTCCTCCTTGATAGCTGTTGATCTCTCCGCTCTGATACGCGGTGTTGATGCGCTGCATCCCGACCGTTGGAATATAGATCCATAGGTCACGCGGAATGGATATGAGCGAGACCTGCCCCTCGCTTGGCCACATGATCGCGATGACAAGGGTGTCCGTCCGATAGGATAATCCCGACCGTTGATCGGAGCCGATCAATAAAATATTGATTGTTTCCTGGTCGGTTAACGGTGAGAGTGCTTCGGGTTGTAATCCAGGATCAACCGGAGGAGGCGCCGCGGAGGTCGGAAATAGGGTTGCCAGGTCAACGGTTGCCGTTGGTGCGATCGGTTGGGTCGGTAAAGGTGAGGGGGTTTCAGTAGGAAGGATGAATTCAGATTCGATCTGGGTGGGAGTTGTGAACGAAGGCTGAAAAGGAGTGGGTGTTGGGGATGCGTTCGGTGCGGTTGTAACAAGGATGAAGGGTAGATCTGTTGAATTGCCCCTCACTGGAGAACAGGAAATTAATAGGCAGACCTGAATTACTCCAACCAGAAATGGTAGGCGATTACGGGTCTTCATAGCCTGGATCTAAACTAAGCTCTATCAGGGAACTGGAGACTGGGTTCCAACTGGCGTTACTGTAAATGGAAGGGATGTCTCTGTGAATGGCAGCACAGTCTCTGTAAAAGGTTCGGTCGGGTATGGAGAATAGGTTAGATAATATTCTGGTGTTCTGGTGGCAAGGTAAGGGACCCATAATCGGTTCCCCGTGTAGATGTTCGTACTCGTGCCAAGGCAATTTGCTTTTTGCATGGCGGAAACAGTCGTATAGTGCATTGAAGCAACTTGGTAGAGCGTGTCACCGGGTTGAACAATGTATGAATCAACCCAGCCAAAGGTTGAGCCGCAGTTTCCAGATGAATAAGTCCGGGTCGAATAAGCTTGTGTCGCTGCTTGATAGGCTGTGGTGGGTTGGAAATAAGAGTTGGTGAGTGTATATCCAAGAGTGAAGGTCGGCGTTGATATGGGTGATGGCTGAGTGAGGGTTACTAGCAGGTTGGCGGTGAGGACGCTTTCGGATGGCTTTATCTGTTGGATTCCTCCTCCTTCAGAGCGGGATAGCGCCAACGCCCCTAGTACGAGGCCGGCAGCGACAACTGCGATGAATATTGCGGTTCCAAGATCGCGAAGAGTTTGATTCATCTTGCACCCCTGGCTTTTGCTGGCTTGCTTTCAGGTTGTACGGTTACCGGTAATGATACGCTAAAGGTTGAGCCAACACCGGGCTCGCTGTCCACCCATATTCGGCCATTCTGCGCTTCGGTCAGCGTTCGGGCAATGGATAATCCAACGCCGGTGTCACCTACTCCCTGGATTAATACGTTGTCAGCCCGGTACAGGCGGGTGAACACACGCGGCAGCTCTTCAGCCGGAATGCCTCCACCGGAGTCAGTCACTTGAATTAATACTTGCTCCTGACCGTTTTCCTGCTGGGTTTTTACCGTTAATGTGATCGTACCTTCTTCAGCTGACGCTGATCCGGCGTTTTGTAGAAGATGGATCAGGATCTGTTGCAGGGCTTCCCGGTCAGCGTATACAGGAGCCACTTTTTTCGGCAGGTCGAGGTGCATGGAAATATTCTTTTCCCTCACCTGAGTGGCGGTATAGGACATCGCGTTGTCGATGATCTGGTTTAGATCGACGGGTTCAGTCTTGAGATCGACCAGATCCACTTCCAGCGTCGTAACCTGGATCATGTCATCCAGGAGCTTGTTGATCTTTTCAATAGAACCTTTGATTCGCTCAACGAATTTTCGCTGTAATGCACCCAGGATCCCGACCGATTCTCCCAGCAGCAGGTCTGTGTAACCGACTGCTGACGACATCGGCTGGCGTAACTCCTGTGCTAGGGAGGCGATCACTTCGGTTTGCTCTTTATTTCGTTCGCCGCGATTAATTGGTCCGGGTTCAAGACTAATATGGTCGAGCGACGCTAGCTGGTTCTTTAATTGTGTATTTTCCTTAAGCGCGGCATTGAGCTCTTCGCCTAATTGGTTTTGCATCAAGGGAAGCTGGCGGGCTTTTGCCTGCAGTTCAAGGTTTTCCTTACGGAGATCATCCAGCTCTTGCTGTGTTTTTTGTTGGGCGATCATCACGGCTGAAAAATCACGCGAATGGCTGTCTGTCTCTAGCACCTTCGTGCGCAAAGATTCCAGCTCATTGGTGAGTTCCTGGTTTTGGTGTTCTAGCTCCACGACCGCATCCGTATTTTCGACCGAGGGAGTTGCCTGTTGAGCTCGTTGTAAGATGGGAACCAAACCGGTTGCAATATGCGTGAGGAATGTCTGGTCATCTGCTGACCAGACCCGGTCTGAGTAGGGGGATAAGAGTAGCAGACCTCCGATTACGACCTTGTTCGTATTTTGGATGGGCACACTCATTAAGTGGCCTGCATTTTTCAAACCCAGAAGATCCCCCAGTCCTTTAAGATCGACGGAAGTGCTTTCTGCTGGCAGGCGCAGAGGTCTGCCGCGTTGGATGGCGTTGCTGAGCATGGGGATTGCAGATTTGTTCAGTGTCCCGCTCTCCAGGATTTCCTCCCGGATCAGGTCGTAACCTGCCGCGATGGTCAGCTGGTTTTTATTCTCTGGAAGCAGTAAAAGAAAGCATAGATCAGCCAGCATTGCCTGACCGACTGCACGCGGAACCTCCTGGCTGATCCCTGCAGGATTGGTCTCTGAGGCAAGTGCGAGCATGGTTGTAAACGTCTTGGGATCTGTGCTATATCTCCTGCGCTCGGTCAGGATGGATCTACCATCCGTTGCTTTTAGTTTGGATTTTTTTATTGGTTTGACCGCGGGACGTTCTTTCAATTCAACATTTGACTCGACATTTTCCGCATCGACCTGTTCAATAGCTGGTTGACTGAAACTCATTGGGAGGATCAGAAGTATGGTGAAGGCGGAGAGTTGAAATAACCTGTAAATTCCCGAGAAGTTCCCCTCGGGTTGGACGATCAGATGCGCTGTGTGTCCCAGGAGTAACAACCCTAGCATGCAGATCCCGTAAATGAAACCGCCTGGTTTGCGGACAACGAGAATGAAAATTCCAAACAGGATGCTGAGGATGCTGGCGGCTTGCCAGAGGATATCATTTGTTGAATTATTGAAATCGGACGTATTTAATTGTACGCTCCGCAGGAACACGTTCAAAATGCCTGCCGAAAGTAGCATCAGGCTGAAAAGGATCATGGCTAGATCCGCAATACCGCTTTGGTTTGGAAAAGCCCATAACCATATGATCCATATGATGCTATATAGTATGAAAGCCCGATCGAGCGGTGGCAGTCGGGTGAGCGCCCCTTGGGTTTGAGAACTCTGGAAACCGGTAGCGAGCATGAGTATCAAGAGACCGGCCAGTAGCATGATCAAGCCAAACATGGCCCGTCGTGCTTGAAGATTTTGGTCGGATCGCCATTTCCGGTAAGAAAGATACAACCCACCTGCTATGGAAATGATCAGAACGAGGTAGTAGGCAAAATTACCTGGATATTCGGTGAGACGCGAAATTAAATCAAGCATGGGCAGGCTTGTTGGAGTAAGTAGTCCTTCGAGATTATACTGCCTGTTCGTGTAGATGGTATGGGAGGGAGTGGGATGATGGTGGTCAAAAACACCCTAATTATTACCCCTCATTTCCAAGCCATTAGGCGTCTAGCTCGCCCGGCTATAATAATTGAATGTCAGGGCTGATTCGTAAATTTCAACCATTATTAGTCGTAGGCGGGATTCTATTAGTTGTAATACTCCCAGTCCTTGGTTCCATTGGTGCAGATCTCAAGTTGGCGGAAATCGAATTTCAGTCTGGTGCCTTTGCTCAGGCGGCTGATCACTTTGACTCGGCAGCCATGAAAATGCCGTGGAGGTTGGATGTTTGGGAGCAGGCAGGCGTCGCCTGGTTTTATGCGAATGATTTCGACAAATCTTTTACCAGGCTCGACGCGGTCCGCATGGCTCATGCGCTAACTCCCGTGGGATGGACTTTACTCGGTGAGATTTACCTCACAAAGTCACAGGTCAAAAATGCTTTGGAGACTTGGAAAAGAGGTCTTGAAGAATATCCGAATCACATCGAACTCTACTTACACATCGCTAGAGCCTATCGGATGCTTGGTGATTATTCATCAGAGCGGGATGCGCTTGATCGTTGGATCGCCTCGGGAAGCGCGGATGCGGAGTCCCATTTCCGTCTGGCACTTCTCTCCCTCCTTACCGATCCAAATACAGCCCTTGATAAG
>Ga0154778_1168_pt1 | contig 12966 bp, 12 predicted proteins | sample Rifle2008BG16ft_FD_105786 | JGI IMG/M metagenome (GOLD analysis project Ga0154778, IMG submission 105786) | Chloroflexi bacterium RBG_16_51_16 | reverse complement strand
CCATCTTCATATCGTACCCGGGTTCTTGTTATCGCCAGTCCATTTTGTCCCGGCTGCAGTATTTCCTGCTGACCCCATTCGAGTTCCACTGAGTCCTGGTATTGAGTTGCATAAGGTATTGATTTTTGGTTGAGAAGGATCGACTCCTTGACTCGAACAATCCGGACTTGACCATCTTCAGGTAGAGGTTCGTCCACGCCGGGTGAACTGTAATCCAAGCCTGTAAGCGGGATACCGGCTTCCGCGAGCACTTCACCTACGGTTTGCGCTGAGGATCGAATATTGTTATATTGTTCATCCGCAAATACACTCAGCTCACGCGCAGGCACATACATTACCGCCAAAGGTCCATTGATTTCATTTTCTGGATCCGGTTCGATAAAATCCCTTGTGAAAAGTGTAATCCCTTCGCTTGCTAGAGCTTCACCGATTGTGAAGGAGTTGGTTCTGATCACTCCACTGCCTTCCGGTTTATTGAGTGTTAGGTCGATCGCTTTTTTTATTTGGATGGTGACCGAACCTTCTTCATTGATTGGCTGGTCAAGTGGGGCTGGGTATCCGTCAACCAGGATTATGTCATCCGGTTGGAGGGTTACTCCGGATGAAGTTAATATCAGCAGGGGGACACTTTCGCTGGTAATAATGACTTGCAATTGACCGTTATCTATAAGGTTTATCTGGATCGGTGATTTGGACTGGCAGGCGGTTAAGAGAAATGGAACCAACACCCAGGATAAATATTTTCTTAACCCATGCGGGTATAACGAACCGGCTTGTCGCATTCAATTATTTCAACTGAATTGGGAACATTTATTCGTCGTCGCAGCAGTCTTCGAGCCCGCTAGCCCTTTCGAAAGATTCACGACCCTCTTTGACTGATAAGTAGACCAGTCCTGCTGCTCCCAGGCTGTCAATGAAACCGATACCTGTAAATTGGTAAATCAAACTGGAGGCAAGGAGGACCAGCGACATGTAGACACATACCAGGGTGCAGTTAGCGTCTGCCAGGATGGGTGCTGAGTGTAGTGCATGGCCAACATTTCGTTTACCAGCGACCAATCCCAGCATGACTCCTATGGAAATAATGGAAATGATCATACCGGCAAGGGTGGATACAGGCTTGTGTCCATAAATGAGATTGTAGATTGCGGTTGCCATCAAGCCGGCTGATAACAAATAGAAAGCCGCGCCTGTGATTTGCAATGCAGTCCGTTCAAACCTCGTCCTCTCGGTATCCGGTTGGCTGCGAATCCTCAGCACCATCGCGAGGATGCCCAAGCCTGACATGACTTCAATAAAGGAATCAATCCCGAACCCAAACAAGGTCAGGGCTTCATCGTTCATTCCAAAATAAATGGAGATCAAACCTTCCATCAAATTATAGAGGATGGTAAATATAGCCAGCCAAAGTGCGGTTTGCCATAATCGAGCTTCGGTGAGAACATGGTTGGAAGTTGTCATCCGGATCTATCCATTACTATCGGTCATCAAATCCTGCAAAGCAGAAAGGACCAGATCAATATTCTCTGTCCGGCTCGAATATCCCATCAATCCGATTCTCCATACCTTGTCCTTTAATGCTCCAAAGCCTGAGGCTATTTCTATATTGTATTCATTCAATAGACGATTGCGCACTTGGTGGGGATCGATACCATCGGGAACGCAAGCTGTGGTCAACGGTGGCAATCTGTACTCTGAGGGAATGAAGGGAGAGGCACCCAAATCCTCCAGTCCGCCCCACAATTTTTCTGCATTTGATCGATATCGCTGGTAAGCTGATAAAAGCCCTTCTTCAATCAGGATGTGCAATGCTTCGGTCAACGCAAAATGCACACTCGCTGAGGCGGTATGGTGGTACGCATGGGTTCCCATCCAATAGTTTGCATAGGACTTGAGGTCGAGGTAAAAACTCGTAACAGGCCTTTTGCGTTTTTCGATCGTTTCACGCGCTCGACTGTTCATGGTTATGGGTGCAAGACCGGAAGGTGCGCTCAGGTTCTTTTGACTGGCGGAGTAGGCGGCGTCAACCTGCCATTTATCGATCTCGACAGGTATGCCTCCCAGGGATGTCACGGTATCCAACAGGATCATTGCACCATTTTCATGCGCAGACCTTGCGATTTCCGGAATATGCAGTTGTTCCGCCCCGGTGGATGTTTCTGCATGGACAATTGCCAGGAGCTTATAATTCTTCTTCTTTAAAGCGGTATCGATTTCCTCAACTGGAAACATTTCACCCAAAGGTCGGTTCAAACGATCGACCAGCGCACCCTGCCTGGCAGAGATTTCAGCCATTCGCTCGCCAAAATAGCCATGGATTGCGATCAACACCGGATCACCGGGCTCAAGCAGGTTTGCCAAGGCAGCTTCCATTCCGGAAGTACCAGTTCCGGAGAGGGCGAACGTCCACTCGTTTTGTGTTCCAAACACGCTCCGAAGCAGTTCCTGTTCTTCACCGTACAGGCAGAGCAGCTGAGGATCAAGGTGGCCAACTGTAGGAAAAGTCATGGCTTGCATAACCCGTGGGTGAGTCATACTGGGCCCAGGCCCCAGCAAAATTCGCGGTTCTGACTTTGGTTCTGGTTTTCGTGAAAGGGTCATTCCTGCCTTCCCTGAGTTGGGTTTATGGGAATTGGTTTAATGATCGAATAACGCGATAAGTTCCTAACAGGATTTCTTGGTAAGCATTGAAATAATTTGCTTAATTTACATTTATGCATTCAGGAATGCAGATGATTCGCAGGTATTGCATGATTATAAATTAGAATAGGAGGCTCACCATGAAACGTGGGCTATCGAACTTATCCGGTGGATGAGTTTTATCGGTTTCGTTGATTAAGGTAAGATACCTACTCGCTGCAACCGATGGCCAAAACTCGAAGAGGAAAAAAATGAATTTCAAGAAATCAATCACCTTGGTTGTGCTGGTCCTCCTGCTAGGTAGCTGCTCAGCAGGCGGGCCAACAGAGCATATCAAAGTAAGCATGACGGATTTCACATACAATCCCAATTCTTTCACTGTCCAGGCGGGAAAGGAAATAAAATTGGATATCGCGAACAACGGTGCTATTGTGCACAATTTCCTCATCATGAATGCCGGGTCGGATATCGGACAAGATTTTGATCAGGAAGATGAAAAGAATGTCTATTGGAAGATCGATTTGGGACCGGGTCAATCCACAACCACGAGTTTTACTGCGCCGCCGGAACCGGGTGAATATTTGATTGTATGCAGTACGGCCGGGCACTATATTGCCGGTATGATCGGGAAGTTGCACGTACTCCCTTAGTTCGGGTAAGTTAAACCAACTTCATTACCATGGATATGGTGACAAGCCAGGCCAATCTGTTAGTAAAGACAGCCCGTTCTCTAAGAACGAGGAAAGCCAGGGATAAAACCGGATTATTTATTGTAGAGGGTATCCATCCTGTAGGCACTGCGTATGAAGCCGGATGGGAATTTTCATCGATTCTGTTCGCACCGGAAATGCTCATTTCTAATTATGCACTTGATCTTGTTGAAACCCTTCGGAAGGAAAATACCGGAAATAAGCCCGGCACCAGGACGGTAGTTCAACCGGTCACAAGGAAAATCCTGGAATCACTGGCGGATAAGGATAATCCACAGGGAATTATTGGTATCGTGCGTCAGCGTCACCCGGTGCTCCAAAAATTAGGTGGATTCAAATATGGTGTAGCTCTTGTATCGCCACAAGATCCGGGAAATATTGGCACCATCCAACGCAGCATGGATGCAGCCAGTGCGGACGTGCTTTTCCTCCTGGATGGAGGTGTGGATCCCTTCCACCCTTCTGTTGTGCGTGCGAGCATGGGAGCGATATTTTCCATACCGACGGTCCAATGTTCATTCGAGGAATTTATCGGCTGGGCCAGCCAGGCTGGGTATTTTCTGATCGGCACTTCAGCGCATGCGGAACTCGATTATCGAATACCAGCTCCCACGAATCCATGGATCCTTATATTCGGAAGCGAGCAAAAAGGACTTACAACCGATCAACAAAACGCTTGTGACCGGATGATCGCAATACCCATGCACGGAAAGACCAGTTCATTAAACCTCGGTGTTGCTGTCTCGATCCTGCTGTATGAATTTATTAATGCATCCAGGTGGGAAAAAACAGAATAAAAAACCCTTTCCAATGAAAGGGCTATACGCGTCAAAAATAAAGTGTAGGTGTTCCTGTTTACACCTTAAAATTCGTCTTCATCCTCTTCAAGCCAATCGTCGTCGTCTTCATCACCATCTTCATCATCCCACTCTTCGATCTCGTCCTCCTCACCCCATTCGCCTTCAGCTGCAGCGGCATCCGTTGGGGAATAGGTTCCGCAGCCGGTATCCGGGTCGAGTTCGATGGCGGCTGCGGAACAGTAACCTTCATCCAGAAATACACAATCGGTGTAATGACATTTAATGCGTGGCATGCTTGTCCTCCTGGAGCCCTGGCATTTGGATCAGGCGTATGAGCGCAAGGATAAAAATAAGGGACATGGCGATTTGTGAGGTGATACAGAAAGGGCAATAAGCTTTGATGAGGAAGGTTTCAACATAGATCAGATAAATGTTGAACAGAAATCCTGTCAGGGAAATTCCGAAGAGTAACAGAGGTCCCTGTTCATTAAAGAATCCAGGTTTCCTCTCAAGAAAATGCAGGGTAAGTATGGAGGCGTATCCGGCGACACCGATCAACGCAACCGGGATTCCGTTGACCTCAGAATAACGGCTGGTGTTCACTGATGCACATCCCCCGGATCCCAGGCACATCGTTTCGTTGGAGGTCAATTTGAATATCGTCATGTAGATGGATACTAATAATCCAATCACCGCCAGGAAAATTGAACCTCGCACCAGGGTATTATCCATACTGCCTCATGAACAACGGTCAAAGGATTGATAAGGGGTGAATCCAACTCAGATGAACTTTTGAATTTCCTGAACGATTTTTTACAATAGCCAAGCTTCTACTTCCTGTCCAGCAGGCACGCATTTTACACCAGCGGGGATAATAAGTAAAGCGTTTGCCTGTACAAGGGAAAGCAGGTTGCCGGAGCCCTGGTGTCCGGTCAATTTTGCTAACATGACTCCATCGTGCTCTTGCAAAAGTGCTCTTAAGTAACTCTCCCGTCCATCGGAATGAACTTCCTCGCTCAATTTGACCCGAATTCGAGGGCGTTCTGATGTGGCCAAACCTGCTAATTGTCCGATCGCCTCACGCACAAAAACTTCAAATCCAACAAACGCTGATACCGGATTTCCAGGCAAACCGATGAATGGAATTTGGCGATACCTGCCTACCGCGATGGGTTTACCCGGTCGCATGTTTACCCTCCAGAAATCGAGTTCACCTTTCGATTCGAGAACTTCACGGACATAGTCGAATGCTCCCACGCTGACACCAGCAGATGAAAGGATCAGGTCAACTTTTTGTTCAATTGCCTTATCAAGCAAATTTTCCACCGATCGTTTCGAATCTTTTGCAACTCCGAGACGGAGGATCTCTCCCCCGGAATCCTCGACGAGAGCTGCCAGGGTGTAGGAATTCGAATCGCGGATCTTGCCGGATTCGAGGGGGGCATCCACTTCAAGGAGCTCATCTCCAGAAGAGAGAAGGGCAATCCGGGGTTTGCCATGGACTTGCACCTGTGAAATCCCCAGCATGGCCAGCAAACCAATATCCTGGGGTTTCAGCCTGGTACCTTTTTGCAATACAGGTTGGCCCTGACGGACATCCAATCCCCGTGGCCTGACGTATTCACCGACGGCTACCTTTTTATGGATGGATATGAATTCCGGTAAGACTGAATCCGTGTTCCAATCCTGGACGTCGGTATCTTCAATGGGAATGACCGCGTCTGCACCCGATGGCAGTGGTGCGCCGGTCATGATCCGGGCAGCCTCACCCTCGTGGAGTGCCAGGTTGGGTTGCTCCCCGGCTTTGATGTCAGCAACTACCCGCAGCTTCAATCCTGCCCTTGTGGCTGCACCGGTATCATCTGAGCGGATAGCGAAGCCATCCATGGATGAGTTATCGAACAGGGGAAGGTCGCTTGTCGCAGCGATATCCACGGAAAGGATGCGTTTGCTGCAATCTGCCAGCCGTAGGACTTCCCTGGATACGGGTTGAACCATAGCCAATATGCGATTGCGTGCTTCTACAACGGTTAACATGACGGTTGGGAATTCAGATTGTCAGGCTTGCTTCCCGGTGAGGCGTAATCGGCGGCGGCTCAAGCGGCGAGATTATACCATTTGACAAATTGTAAGATTGTCTGATCCCGGCTCAAACTCAGCGATCATTGGATATAAATATTGTTTAGTACCAGATCGAGAATTCAGGGGCGAGTTCTGATAATAGAATGGAAATGATTTCCAATCAACCCGGCTTAAGCCGGTGGGCTTCAAGAACGTTGGGTAGATTTTCAATTCGGCTTAGGATCCGGCTTAGCTGCTCCAGGTCGCGTACTTCCACAACCAGCCTGAGGTCCGCCAGGCTGCGATTCACATTAACCCCGACATCAACGATGTTAATGCCTTCATTGTCGAGAAGACCAGAGATGTCGTTCATTAACCCCTGGCGGTCATACGCCTTGATCTGAATCGGTATTGGAAAAGTTCGCTCAACCTTGCCCCAACCGACTTGAAGCAGCCGTTCTTTATCTTTTAGGCGCAGAATGTTGGGGCAATCCTGGCGATGGATTGTCGCGCCGCGGCCCCGGGTAATGTAACCCACAATCTGGTCGCCCGGCATGGGGTTGCAACAGCGCGCCATATTGGAGAACATGCCCTTGAGACCGACAACATCGATGACATCTGTACTAGTAGATTCGGTGGTTGCCGGTCCGACATTTAAGATATCCTTGCTCTCATCGCTCTCTGAGTATTGCTTGATCACCTTTCCGACAGAGAGGTCTCCGTTACCGAGCGCGATGAACAGCTCATCCGGGATTTTGAGACCGAGCTCGCGGGCCATTTTTTCAAAATTGATCTCTGGAATACCGAGGCGTTCCATCTCGCGTTCGAGGCTCGCCCTTCCCTGGGTGAGATTTTGTTCATCTTCCTGTTTCGTGAACCATACCCGGATTTTGGAGCGCGCCCGCTGGGTTTTAACCAGGCCAAGGTTGGGATTAAGCCAGTCCCGGCTCGGACCACCTCGTTTTGCCGTAAGGATCTCGACCTGGTTGCCGGTCTTTAATTCCTGATAAAGAGGTACGAGTTTTCCATTGATTCGAGCGCCGCGGCAGCGGTGACCGATATCGGTATGTACGTGGTAGGCAAAGTCGATCGGGGTGGATCCGGCGGGGAGATCGATGATATCGCCGCGGGGGGTGAATACGTAGACCCGATCCTGGAAAACGTCGGTTCTCATAGACTCGACGAATTCCTGCGCATCGCTCACATCCGAGCGCCATTCCATCATATTCCGCAGCCACTTGATACGCTGTTCGTAAGTTTTATCCCCTGGCTTGGCCCCTTCCTTATAGCGCCAGTGAGCCGCGATGCCGTATTCAGCGTTCTGGTGCATCTCTAATGTCCTGATCTGCACTTCGAGCGGGCGTTTATCATCATAGATCACGGCCGTATGCAGGGACTGGTAAAAATTATCCTTGGGCGCGGCAATGTAGTCATCGAACTCGCCGGGAATGGGCCGCCAGGTTGTGTGTATGACTCCCAGGGCTGCATAGCAGGAGGGTACGTCCGGAACCAGAATGCGTACCGCACGAACATCTCGCACAAGGTCGAACGGCTTGCCCTTCTTCGACATTTTGGTAAAGATCGAGTAAATATGCTTCGGCCTGCCGCTGATTTCGACGGCATGGATGTTGTTCTCTTCGAGCAGATTGGTCAACTTGGATTTGATCGATTCGATCTGCGCTTCCCGGTCAGGTCTGCGTTCCGAGAGCTGTTCAGCGATCTCCTTGTATTTTTCCGGGTTGACATGCCGGAAAGCCAGGTCTTCCAACTCCCATTTGATCTGCCAGATTCCAAGGCGGTTGGCCAGTGGTGCAAAAATATCCAGGGTCTGCTTGGCGATCCGTTTGCGCTTCGTTTCTGGCATCGCACCCAGGGTGCGCATATTATGGAGACGGTCAGCCAGTTTAATGAGCACCACCCGGACGTCATCTCCCATGGCAAGGAATGTCTTACGCAGTGTTTCCGAGACCAGCTCTTCCCTGCGTTTTGAGGATGTCGGTCGATGTTCGGTATCTTTCGCTTCTTTGCCATTTCCTCCGGTAACCGCTTCATCTATGTGCTGATCACCCCTGGAGACGCGCGGCAGGTTGGTTAATTTTGTTACGCCATCTACCAGGGCCGCCACGGTATCCCCAAAACCGAGGCGAATGTCATCAAGCGTGACGGCAGTATCCTCCACGGTATCGTGCAGCAGCCCTGCAACGACAACATCTGGTGGCACGCGCAGGTCAGCTAAAATGCTGGCGACGGCAAGACAGTGGGTAATGTAAGGTTCACCGGCTGCGCGTTTCTGGCCGCGGTGGGCCTCTTCTGCCACCCGGTAGGCGCGCTCGATCAACTCCCGATCGGCGATGATGTAATTATCGGGTAGCTGGTTGATCAATTTATCGAATGGGACGTCCTGGGTCTTGCTCTTCATGAGGTTTTATTTTACTACGCAGGTGAGATAAGGTATTTCTAAGTCTCAACCATCGAGTGGTATGGCGGCGAACTCAACTTGGATAGAAATTTCATCGATGTGCGAAAAATGGTGGAAGTTGGACTATACGAGATACAATAGATTCCAACAATTTAACTGGGCATCTTATATGTATTTCTGGAGATTCTGACATTTCATTCGCCTGCCAATCAATTCGGAATCGATAAGCCAATATGGCTGCTGTTAATAATGTCACCCGTCTGCTTGATTCACGCGGTGTAAGTTATACCGCGCATGAACTGCCATCGACAAAATTGGGTGCACTTGAAGCAGCCCGGTTTCTGGATGTATCACCAGACTACGTTTATAAAACGATCGTGGTCGTGAGGGCGAAGTCAAAAAAAACCATTCTGGCCGTTATCCCAGGACCTCATACCGTCGATTTGAAGCTATTAGCGGAGATCTTGGGTGAAAAAAAAGTCCGGCTGCCGACGGAGCGCGAGGCCGAGCAATTGACCGGTCTCCAGGCTGGTGGCATATCCCCCTTGGCGCTTGTCAACAAAGGTTTTCAGGTCGTGATCGATTCGAATGCCCAGCAAATTGGACGCATCATTATTTCCGGCGGTATGCGGGGTTTAAACATTGAACTGGCACCAGCAGACCTTGCCGAGATCACACAGGCACAATTCGCGGTCATTTCCAGATCTTCCTGATCCTAAAATCGGTTCTTCGTGGGGTTACAGATTCGATTTTTTATACATATAATAAGGTGAACTGGTCCTCTGGAGAGAGGTATCCATGTTCCTTCCCGTTGACAGAATATCAAGAAACCATAATATTGATAATAACCCTGCGTTGATTTTTAGCAGGAGACGCCCCGGCAATGGTGTAGAAAGGAGGAAATAAGGATTATTCTAATCATGTGGTTTTTATGATGCCATCGGATCCTAAGAAACTCTCGAAGGAGGAGTACATGCGCAAGATAATTCTCGTTTTAACAACATTAACTTTAGCAGGTCTTCTGGTTGCAGCCTGCGCACCCGCTGGAGGTGAACCAGTCGTCCAGACCGTTGTAGTAACCGCGCCTGCTGGAACACCCCAGGTCAAGGTTGAGGTTGCTCAAGCCCCTGGTTTCGGAGAGACATTGACCGCTGTTCAAGCCAGGGGGAACATCATCTGCGGTGTGAATGGTCAACTGCCCGCCTTTTCCTATCTTGATCCGGCAGGTGCGATGGTCGGGTTCGATGCCGATTTCTGCCGGGCGCTTGCTGCGGCAGTTTTCGGTGATGCTACCAAGGTGGAATTTAGGCCACTGACAACCCAGGAACGCTTCACGGCCTTGCAAACCAGCGAGATCGATGTATTGATGCGCAACACAACCTGGTCGCTCGTGCGTGACACCGAACTCGGTTTGAACTTCACCGTAACCACCTTTTATGACGGTCAGGGGATCATGGTCCGCGCTGCAGACGGCTTCGACTCACTCTCGGACCTGGAAGGCGGTACGGTCTGCGTCCAGAAAGGCACCACAACCGAACTGAATCTGGCCGACGTGATGGCAGTCGAGGGCGTCACCTACACACCCGCGACATTTGATGATGTCAATGCGACCTACGGCGCTTACGGCGAAGGTCGGTGTGACGCAGTCACCTCTGATAAATCGCAGCTTTCGTCGGTTGCCAAGGGTGCCTTGCCCGATCCTGATAATCATGTGATCATGGATGTGACCCTATCCAAGGAGCCGCTTGGACCGGTCGTGCGTCACGGAGATGACCAATGGTTAGACATTGTCAAATGGACGATTTATGCCACCATCGCCGGGGAAGAATACGGCGTGGATGCGAGCAATGTCGACGATCAAAAAGCGACGGCTGTGAATCCCGAAATTAAACGTCTACTGGGTGTCGAAGGCGACCTCGGTTTGAAACTTGGATTGACGAATGATTTCGCCTACAATGTGATCAAACAAGTAGGTAATTATTCGGAGATCTACAATCGAAGCCTCGGTGAGAGTACGGCTACCTTCATACCCAGGGGATTGAACAGTCTGTATACAGACGGTGGTCTGCTTTATTCGCCTCCGTTCCGCTAATCGTTTCATGAAGAAAATTGGTCAGGGCAGCTTGGATTGCCCTGACCAATTCTTTTTATTATGAACTTGAAAACCAGATTCATTCAACCTGGGATCCCTATTTGGAGGGATATACGTTTCCTGCGTATTTTTAGCCAGGTGATCTTTCTTATCCTTCTGTTATCCCTGCTCGGATATTTAACTAACAATATGCTGGCTGCCATGCGGCAGGTGGGCTTGGGCTTGGGATTTTCATTCTTAAAACTCACCTCAGGATTCGATATTGGAGAACACCTGATCTCGTTCGACAGAAGCTCCACATATTTGCGGGCTTTTCAAGTCGGACTATTGAATACTGCACTGGTCAGTTTCTTGGGAATTATCCTTTCGACGATCATCGGGGTTCTGGTCGGTGTGTCCAGGCTGTCACGAAATCTGCTCATCCAGATCCTCGCCCGGGCTTACATTGAGTTCCTCCGCAACATTCCTTTGCTTGTCCTGTTGATCTTTGTGTATACCGGTATCTTCCTCAAGCTTCCAAGGATCAACCAGGCAGCCAGTGTGCTCGGGGGTGTGTTACTAACGAATAGAGGAATCGCCATTCCATGGGGAATTCCAACATCGACGTACTCTGCCTTCCTATTCATTCTGGCGTTTGATTTTATTGTATCGTCTCTCGTAGCCGTTTATCTGATTAGACTTGGTCGTCGTACTGGCCGTGCTCCGTTAACGTGGTTATGGACACTCCTGATTTTTCTCTTCATTGCCTTATTAGGTTGGTTTTTGCTTCCTGGCTCCCCGATGATTCTTGAAAAACCAGCAGTTCAGGGATTGCGAATTGCTGGAGGCAGACAGTTAACCCCGGAGTTCATGGCCCTGCTCGCAGGGTTAGTGATCTATACGTCTGCATTTATTGCCGATGTGGTCCGGGCTGGCCTCCAGTCTGTATCGAAGGGGCAGGTCGAAGCTGCCCGGGCGATTGGTTTGAACAACTTCCAGGTATTGCGTCTGGTGGTTTTTCCGCAGGCTTTGCGTGTGATCATTCCACCCCTTACAAGCCATTATCTTAATCTTGCTAAAAATTCATCTCTGGCTGTAGCGATTGGCTACCCCGACCTTTTCTCGGTCTCGGGAACCGTTTTGAATCAGAGTGGAAGAGCAGTTGAAGTGATCGTCTTGGTGATGGCGATCTATCTCCTGATCAGTTTGCTGACATCTCTGTTCATGAACTGGTACAACTCACGGATTCGGTTCGTGGAGCGCTGATGACTCAGGCATTGACAAGTTCTCCGAGTGTCATCCTGCCTCCGCCAACAGAACGTTATACGCTTCTGGGTTGGATTTACAAGAACTTGTTCAATCCTTGGTATAACAGCCTGCTTACTCTTCTAGCGGTTGCAGTAATTTACACTATTTCCAAACCAGTCCTGGTCTGGACCTTCAACCAGGCACGATGGGATGTGGTTACTGTCAACATGCGCCTGTTGATGGTTGGACAATATCCGCTAGATCAAATCTGGCGGGTTTGGCTGTGTCTCCATTTGTTGGCTGCGATAGCTGGTTTATCCTGGGGGATATGGATACACGGGTATCGGACCGTTGGCATCTTGATGCTTGCTTCCTTGCTTGGTCTGGGATTTCACCCGGGGCTGAGTACTTCGTCGCATGGACATTTAATCGCTCTGATGGTTATTGCCCTCATCGGTTTTACGCTGGGCAGGCTGGGTGGCAGGCGCATTCAACGATCAGTGATTAACTTATGGTTGATCTATTTTCCGGTCGTCATCTTGATCGTCCGTGGGTTGACACCCGGTTCGGGTTGGTTTCAGGTTGTGCCTACCAACCTGTGGGGTGGATTATTGCTGACTTTTCTACTCACCGTTGTGGGTATCTTGTTCTCATTCCCTCTGGGGATTTTATTGGCCCTCGGTCGGCGGTCGAAGCTGCCGATAATCCGCTGGGTGAGTGTCGGATACATCGAGCTGATCCGAGGTGTACCACTTGTGACCATTTTGTTCATGGCCCAGATCATGTTGCCCTTGTTTCTACCAACCGGCATGACCATCGATCGCGTCCTGCGAGCCATGGTAGGCATCATTCTTTTTACTGCGGCTTACCAGGCTGAAAACATAAGGGGCGGATTGCAAGCGATCCCGTTTGGTCAGTATGAAGCTGCGCACGCATTGGGATTGAACGGATTGCACACTACAACATTCATCATCATGCCGCAAGCTTTGCGGAATGTCATTCCAGTTCTGGTAGGTC
>Ga0154778_1016_pt1 | contig 12984 bp, 10 predicted proteins | sample Rifle2008BG16ft_FD_105786 | JGI IMG/M metagenome (GOLD analysis project Ga0154778, IMG submission 105786) | Chloroflexi bacterium RBG_16_51_16 | reverse complement strand
TCCCATCCTTGCAGCGCTGTGCGAGTATTTCAAAGAAAGGCGCACGGTAATCCGGCAGCACGCGCTGCTGGACAGCCAGCCTCCCTGAAAATTTAGGAGTTTCCGATTTCAATAATGCCTCGCTGCGCAATTAAATGCCTGAGCCATTGCATGGATTCATTCAAGCAGAATCCGTAGATAATCGTCCACCATCCGCTCCAATCCGAGGGCAGCTTGAGCCTGGAGGCGGGCGGCTTTCTTAAACCGCACCGGCGCATCCAGAATCTCCGCCACAGCCTGTGCAAGTGGTCGAACATCAGGCGAATCAAGCTTCCAGGGATCACTGCCATATGGCGCCAGCCTCCCGGCGTCACCGATTACAAGTTCATTCAATGAACCGGTGTCGAAACCGACGACCGGTAATCCGCAAGCCAAGGCCTCGATGACAGAATTGGGACAGGGCGGGTTCACTTCGGCAGAATAGAAGATGTGGGCTGAGCGTGCCCATTCCGGGATCCGCTCCCGCGGAACGACGCCGAGGAAATTTACCGGCACCTGCGCCTCGCCTGTGATCCGATCCCGTGTGCGCCGGTCAACTACACCCGCGACGACGATCTCCATCGGAAAGCGCGGGGCCAGCTCCTTTGCCAGGGAGACGGCGTGGAACAACCCGGTGTTCAAACCGCCAGCCAGGCTGCCTTCGATGATCAGCATGCGGTAACGTCCATTTTGGGGAGGGTCAGCTGCCGATCCATCGGGTGAATAAAAATCCAGATCCACACCGTTCAGGACGACGCGCTCCGGCACTTTCGACTTACCGTACCAATCCTGCCACCATTGGCGCACGAACTCGCTTTGATAAATTACCCGGTCGGCGATCCGATTGCGCAGGAAAACCAGCAGGAGGTTGCCGTATTCACCGCGCAAGTGATACCGAAATCCACTCCAACGGGCACGCTGCACCCAGTTAAGACCGTCTAAACGCTGTACGATCCGTGTGCCGCCTCGTTTGGCTTTCCAGAGCGACCCGAGGTGCCGGCTGCCTGCGATCAACAAAACCGCGTCCGCAGGTTGAGCGGGATCGTGGATCACATCCACGCCGCGGCGTTTGAGACTTGATTCGAACTTGAGCCGGAAGGAAGCCATGCCACCCGATCCTTCCACGCGCGGCATGATGCAGATGCGAGTCACGCTGGATATTATATCTCCCCAAGTTTTTAAATTTGCGATTTATTCCGGTCGATCTCAAACGATCATCTCAAAACACAAATAGCTTATTTACGAAGCCAGCCCTAAATGTAAGGCGGAAAAAGATTCAGCATAGGTATAATGAATCCATAAAGATGGTTCAGCAAGGGTCCAATTTGGAGGAAAAATGAAAGTAAAAATCGTGATGGTTATTTTTCCATCTATTTTAATTTTGGCCTCCTTGGCTTGCGGATCATCCACGCCTCTCCAAACGGTTATTACAACCGCGACCCCGGGCGAGGCCCTGGCTGTTCCAACAATAGCCCTTCCCGCATTGGTTCCGATGGGCAGGGTCGGTGAAACGATCACCCAGGGAGCTTATACACTTTCCCTTGCCAATGTTGAAACAGCTTACACCTATGGCGATTTCAGGAGCGCCAAGGCAGGTAACAAGTTCATCGCGGTGGAGCTTGTTTTTCAGAGCAGTACTTCGACCGGGGTCAACGTCAATCCATTCTTCGCAACGATCAAAGAACCCGCAGGATACGAATACAGTCCGGTGCTCTTTGGGAAAGACCCTTCGTTGAAATCACAAAACAACCTGCCCTCAGGTGAGCTTGTGCGCGGGTGGGTTACGTTCGAAGTGCCGGAAGCTTCGAGTGGTTTCATCTTGACCTATTCACCCTTTTCGTTCGAAGGGATAAAAATCAGGTTCGATCTAGGGCAATGATCAAACTTTAGATGATTCGATCCGTAGATAATAAGATAATTAAATGATTATCGATTTTCTCTTTCTCCTCATGCCTGGTGTTGATTTTATTTTTGGACTGAATAAAACCGATTGATCCTATTTTAGATCATCCACAATGACCGTTCCTTCCTATAGGTCATGCAGAGGCTCAATCTAACTATAAAAGATCAGAACTCAATTATGGTATCCTTGCATCACCCAACACCCGGAGTACTTTGAATGTACGTTGCCATTGAAGGGGTCATCGGTGTAGGCAAGACAACCCTGGCCCGATTGCTGCAACCGGTCTTTGAAGCGGAGGTCCTGCTTGAGGTCTTCGAGGAGAATCCCTTCCTCTCCGATTTTTACGCGGACCGCAAGCGCTACGCTTTCCAGACCCAGATCTTTTTCCTGCTCAGCCGGTATCGACAGCAAAACAACCTGGTGCCGCGTTTGCTGGACACCGGCCGCAACCTGATCGCCGACTACACCTTCGCCAAGGACGCACTCTTCGCCCGCATCAACCTGAGGGGTGACGAACTCAATATGTACGACAAGGTGCACGAGGCGCTGGGCGAGAAGATCCCCAAGCCTGACCTCGTGCTATACCTGCAGGCCAGCACGCCGGTGCTCATGCAGCGGATCAGGATGCGGGACAGGCCATATGAAAGAAAGATGGAGCAAGACTACATCGATGAGTTGAACCGGGCTTACGAGGATTTCTTTTCAACGTACGATGCTTCACATGTTTTGAAACTCAACACAGATAACCTCAACTTCCTGCTGAACACCGAACACCTGAAGCTGATCGAACACCGCATCCGTGAAACGCTGGGCTTGTATCCCTTCCAGCCAGCCCTGCCCCTATCCGAAAACTAATCCAATATGCGCATCACCCGCCAGTCGCTGATCCGGGTGGCAAAAGAAACCGCCCAGGAACGAGCCTACAACAACCCGGACATCGTGGCTGCCTATCTGGCCGGGTCACTGCTGCGGGACGACCCGATGCTCGGAGGCACCACCGACATCGACCTGGTGTTCGTGCACGACCAACCGCCGCGGCAGAGGCGCGAGATCATCAAGCTTACGCCGGACTTCCACATCGATATCCAGCGCAGGTCGAGGGAGGAATTCAAGTCGCCCCGCGAGCTGCGCGGCGATCCCTGGCTCGGACACGAGCTTTACGACCCAATGCTTTTATTCGAAAAGGAAAAATTCTTCGAGTTCGTGCAGGCCAGCCTGCGGGCCGGGTTCGAGTTTGAAGGCCCGCCGCTCGTCTTACAGCGCAGCCGCGCCATGCAATCGCAGGCGCGGGGTATCTGGCTGGCGCTCTCTGAGGGGGAGAACAAACCCGCGCAGCAACGGATCGTGGATTATTTCCAGGCCGTGTACCTGGCGGCCAACAGCATGGTGGAGCTTAACGGCGCACCGATAGCGGAGCGGCGGTTGCTGCTCGATTACCCCGACCGGATACAGCCCCTTGAAAAACCTGATCTGTACGGCGGCTTGCTGGGATTGCTGGGTGCGAGCCATGTGACGGCGGAAACCATCGACCAGCGGATCCCGGAATGGGAGGCTGCGTTCTCAACAGCCAGCCAGGTAGACGGTACGGATCCGCGCATCCATCCTGCCCGGCTTAATTATTACGAAAAGGCGATCAAATCCATGTTGAGCAGCGATACGCCAATCGCAGCGCTCTGGCCGTTGATCCATACCTGGGCGCTTGCTGCCGCCTCCTTATCAGGGGATCAGCTCAAACTGTGGCGGACAGCGTTTGGTGACCTTGAGTTGATCGGGTCGGCTTTCACGCAACGGCTGCAGGACTTGGACCATTTCCTGGACGAGATCGACATCGTACTGGACGCATATGCTGCGGCCTACGGGCTGGAATCGACCACTAGCTGACATAGAAAGTACCCGTAGTTCATTAAGTGGTTCGATTCTGACCTCGTTTTCCTCGGGTAGACCAAGTAACCTGTGGATAACTGACGTCACGCTGTGGATAACCCCCTCTTTCTGTGGAGAAAAAGCACTTCAATTCGAATAACCCGGGAATCTGAGCAACTAATTTACACCATATTTAGCCAAGTCGAGGTTAATTAGCCTATATTTAGGTGGTACGGGTTTTACGTTTCCATCGAGGTTGGCAGTCGGAAATTTTCTCCCCGTTTTCATCCACTCCATGATATGCCCAGAAAGCGCAGCCAGGGCATAGGTGTGGGAGTTTGTGTGTAGCTTACCACCAGATATGGTTAACCAAGAGAGATATCCACACTTTCCACAGGCACTACTACTATTACTAACTTAATTAAAATCTAAGAGAAAGATAGGAAGTATGGGGAGGGAAAAATATTTCATCATCGATCGTATAAAACCCACAAACTCCACCCAACAGGGTGCTTGAATGACATCCCGATATACTGTACAATTTTTTAGAAGCCCCTCTTTGTAAACCGTGGGAGGTTGCCATGGACATCATCAAGGTATCCGCCAACTCCCGTACCTCAGCTGTCGCCGGGGCGATCGCGGGCGTGATCCGCGAACATAAGCGGGCAGAAGTGCAGGCGATTGGTGCAGGCGCCGTCAACCAGGCCGTCAAGGCACTGGTACTGGCCACCGGTTACCTCAAGAACGACGGGATCGACGTGGTCTGCGTACCGGAGTTTGTGGACGTTGAAATCGAAGAGAAAGTGCGCACGGCAGTCAAACTGGTGATCGAGCCGCGCTAACGTTAAGCGTTAAAAGTCGTTTGAATGGGGGCTTATAATCCCAGCAGCTAACAACCAACATGATGAGACGATCAACTGCGAACCTGCGCGCCTTGTTGTCCGTTCTCCTGGTGACTGGTTTTATCACCGGCTTGACCCTGCCATCCATCGCTTTGTCTATGGCTCGTCGCGTGGTCCGTGCTGCACCCCAACACGCTAGCGCGCTGGATGTGATCATCAATGAGGTTGCCTGGGCTGGGACGGCGACCTCAGGCGCAGACGAATGGATCGAACTGTTTAACCCTGGCAGTACATCGATCGACCTTACCAATTGGCAGTTAATCTCCAGTGATGCAAGTCCAAACATTGTATTTGGTAATCTTTTAAATGTATGTACCCCGGATTGTACAATTCCTGCGGGTGGATATTTTTTGTTAGAGAGGGATGGGGATGATACCATTTCGGACGTTAACGCCAACCTGATATATAGTGGAGAGCTTATTAATACCGGGGAAATATTAACCCTATTCGATGACTCGAGTAATCCAATAGATTTAGCGAATAGCGATGGGGGTGATTGGCCGGCAGGTGGATTGTCGAACCAGAACAGCATGGAACGAATTGCGATCGTTGCCGAAAATTCCGCGGCTTGGAGATCAAACGATGGTTGTACAAAAAATGGGACTGCTGCAGATCTAAGCAGCCCGATTTATGGGACACCCAAGCAAAGGAATTCACAGGCATTTTCAAGTCTGGATATTGTTATCAACGAGGTCGCCTGGGCGGGAACACTGGCCTCTGACGACGATGAATGGATCGAGCTTTATAACTCGACCAGCGCGAGCATTAACCTTGGCTGTGGCTGGACGTTGGTGGCCGATGAAGGTGGACCGGATATCTCATTATTCGGTAGTATCCCAGGCGGCGGCTATTTTCTCTTGGAACGTTTGCGTCAACAGGTGACCGATGTACCAGCCGATCAGATTTATTCCGGCTCCCTGGAAGACGCAGGCGAAGTGCTTAGGTTGCGCGCACCGGATGGCTCCGTGATCGACACCGCGAATTCGGATAGCGGTGGTTGGCCGGCTGGAAGCGTCCCCTCCACTGGAAGCATGGAAAGAATGGATGATGACCCTACTGCCGCGATAGGTAATCCATTGCCGGACGCGCCGTTATCCTGGTTGACCAATGTTCAACCCGCCCTGTCGCTTAACCATTACGATGCGGCGCATCAAAAAATACAAGGAACACCGAAAGAAGTCAATTGGGGATTCAGCGTGACCCACACCCCCACACCAACTCCAGCCGGCGCCTTGAGCATCCTGATCAACGAGGTCGCCTGGATGGGAACATTATATTCTTCGAATGATGAATGGATCGAGCTTTACAATCCAGGTGCCACCCCAATCAACCTTTTAAGTTGGACCTTGAAATCTGTCACAGATACAAATACGAACATTCCTTTGTCAGGTACCATACCAGCCGGAGGGTATTTCGTCATCGCTGCAAATGCGAGCGTCTTCGATACTGATCCGGTGGTCAACTGTGTCGTTCCGCCCGCGGCTGATCTAATCCCGGATCTTGTCTACAATTTATCATTGAATAACGAAGGCGAAGTGCTGCGGCTGATTGATCCGAGTAACGCCATAGTGGATACAGCAAATTCAGATGGCGGAGCCTGGCCGGCGGGAGTCGCCGCACCAACCTACGCGACCATGGAGCGGAGAGGCGTACAATCCGACGGGTTCTTCGCCTGGTCAACATACAGCCACCCAGCCAATTCATCCACTCCCGCGCCTCCGCCATTTCCAAACCCGGTTGTTTGCGATCATGGTGATGATTTGATAAAGGGAACACCTCGCCAGGCAAACTGGGGCTTGAGTGTTACACAAACACCCACGTTCACCGCTACACCCCCGCGCACAGCAACCCCTACCCGTACACCCACCAAACGCCCGACCGCCACAGCCTATCTCTCCAGGCTTGTCCTGATCAACGAATTCCTGCCGCGTCCCGGCAGCGATTGGAACCACGACGGGCTGATCAATGTTTACGATGAGTTCATCGAGGTCATCAACGCCGATTCGGTGGATATCAACTTGAAAGGCTGGCAGTTGGACGATGTAGCGAACTCAGGCTCGGAACCATTTGTCCTCCCGGACAAGGTGCTCAAGCCAGGGCAGCGGGCGGTTTATTACGGCTTGCAGTCGAACATTCTGCTCAGTGACGGTGGTGATACCGTCCGGCTGATCCGCTCGAACGGCGAGGTGGCGGATCTGCAGGATTACAAGTTCGCTCGCTTCCCAGACGTTAGCGAGTGCCAGTATCCCGAAGGGCCTGGATATTTCGGCGTGTGGAGGCAGGATTGCTTTCCGACACCCGGTACAGCCAATAAATTGACCGGCGACTTGCCGCCAATTCCTGAAGAATTGGGTCTCGTCGAACCAGTCTGCCTGCTGCCGGACACGCTGATCGAGGATTTCCGGCTGGCTGAATGCAACGGCTACGGTGCGGAGATGTGGAACACCTGGTATTGGGATAAATACGGATGGGGACCGGGGAAGAACGTGGAAGAGAATAACAGCCAGTGGGAGGCGTGGGTGGAGTAGCAAACCGGCTATTATCAAACCGCGGGATGACGTTTTGATTTCAACCCAGCGTCAATCATTTTGTAATCCCAGCATGCAAATAGTTGTTGTATAGTGGGCTAATTCTGAATTGGCAAAAATCCGGATTTGGATCTTGGGGAGGAGGAGTCTATGCAAAAAAAGTTACAACAAAGTTTAGCATTACCGTCCAGACATCTTCAATGCACATAAAACTAAATAGGAGTAATAAGATGAAATCAGATAAGAAAATTGCACTCCTGTTCGGCGCTTCTGTGCTGCTGATTGGCGGCTGCGGGCCAAGCCCGGAAGAGATTGCCACCATGACCGCAGCAGCCTGGACTCCGACACCGATTCCAAGCGCCACACCAACACCTATCCCCTATGATTTGACCGTGACGATCCAAGATGAAAGCGGCGCGCCACTCCCTGGAACCACGCTGGTTTATCCCGCTTCCGGAAGCGAGACACCGGTCGTGACTGATGATCAGGGTGTCTATAAATGGACGAACCTGCCGCGCGAGGGGGTCAATCTGGAGATCTCCGCGCCCGGGTATTTTCCGCAGACGGTGACGCAGGCGATGAGCCGCGGAGCGAATGACATCGCCGTTACGTTGGTTCGCGATCCATTCGGCCTGACACTGGCTGAGGCTTGCGCCAGTGGCGAGAAGCTTTTGTACATTGAGGATTTCCAGGATGGCAAGGCGCAGGGTTTCCAGAACATCACCGCTGCCACCGATTTCAACGCGGTGAATGGCTGGGCGCTAGGTCCGCTGGAGGAAGGCAACCAGGTAGTATCGTTTACTGGCGTCAACGAAAATGGGGATGCCCTGGCAGACTACACGTTTGAAAATGCAGTCTGGCGGATCAAGGTGCGTACCACCGGCAAAGACGGTTTTTCATTTCTGAACTGGCACTTCCTGCAGAATCCGGAAGGGGGATCGCGCTATGTCGTTCAATGGGGCGCGGACGTGCTCACCGATCTTTCACGGTTGCAGATGCCCACCCCAGGCCATTTCAGCGTGGCACCCAGCCGACATAAGGTGATACCGGACACGTGGACGTTAGTTGAGTTCAGCGCCTACAACGACCTAATCGAGGTCTGGGTGGATGGAGAGCAGGTTGCTGCCTATCAGGACCCGCAACCCCTTCCGACCGGCAGCCTCGGCCTGGAAGCGCATATCTTCAATGATCCGAACACGGTTTATTATTTCGACAACTTGGCTGTTTGTGAGTTGAGCGCGCCTTTCCAGTCCATCCTGCCAGCGCCGTAGTCGTGATCTGACACGACGCTCGGATCGAGATCGTAGAGAATGGCAGGTGCGCGCGGTGTGACGCCACCGCGCGCACCATATTTCCGAACGAACGCGACTAAGAGCATGGTTATTTACAAGTGCGCGGGAAATTTTTTCCACCCCTTCTGATAGAATCACAGCTGGGAGCGGCAGGTAAGACACCTTTGCATCCGCGCATTCGGATCATCATGGAGATTCTCCAGGACCTGTGCCTGAACTTAGGGGAAAGACCAACCGGTTCTGAGAACAATCACAAGGCGCAGGAATACGTCATCCGTATCTTCGAACGCCAGAGGTATCAGGTCGAACACCAGCTACCCTCAACAAACCTGGTGCTCAAGCTTGAAAGCACGCGCACGCCTTCAACGGCTGCGAATGTGATCGCGCGTTCTCAGCCAACAAGCGCAATGGATGCATTCAATCACCATTGGTGAAATAATTCATTAATCATAAAATTTGGGATCGGTGGGGGAGTGCGGATTGACTGATTAAGAGAGATAATGTGTAATGAACATAGTCAGCGGGAGGGAACCCATGAAGATACAAATCACATCCCTGTTGCAAGTGCTTGCCATCATAATGGTTGTGCTGGTTATCAATGCATGTAACCTGGAGGCATCTAAACCCACGCCCACGCCTGTCCCTTCGCCAATCGCGCCGCCTCCAGCGCCAGTCAGTATCCAACACCAGTCCATTCCGATCGAACTGCCGTCGGAAGACTCGCTCACCTTTGGCGACCAGGACACGTCCCCCTATGCCTATCGGAAGATCGCACCTGACGGTGACAGGTTTTTGAAGGGCTGGTTCGAACGGCCGTTCAACGCCAATACCATGGACACCTATTATCCATATCTGGATATCCTGCAGGTGACCATCTACCAGGACGCTGTATGGTATTTCGGCACCCTGCAGATCAAGGGTACGGATGAAGCGCAGGGTTTTCCGGCTACGTATGGCATTGAATTGGATCATGCTCCCTACGGTCGCGGTGATTATTTAATCCTAGCTTCGACACCCGCTAAGGGAGCATGGAACACGGCTGGTGTACAGGTGTGGGCGGACAACAACCACGATGTGGGTAACGAACTGATCATTACCTCTGATCCGCCGCAAACCGGCGACGGTTTTGAATACCTGGTTTTTGACGAGGATGAGGGTGGTGATCCCGATATGGCCTGGTCGCGCGTGGTCGAACCCAATACCATCCAGATCGCCTTTAAAAAATCCCTGCTGGCTGGCGATACGAGATTGCTGGTCAGCGCCTGGGCAGGGATGGACAAGCTCACCCCCGCCTGGTTTGACCTGAACGATCATTTCACGCACGAGCAGGCCGGCGCAGCCGACCCGGGATACCCGTTGTTCTATCCCATCAAGGAGCTGGATAAGATTGATAACACCTGCTGGATGGCGATTGGTTTCGCAGCCTCGGGCGGCGAGCCAGGTCTGTGCCCGACATATATTCCTAAAGAAATTGGACCAACAGTTGCGCCGCCTCCGCCGCAACAACCACCACCACCCGTTCCAAGGTGACCGACCAAAACCTTTGAAACTTATGCAACCGAGCGGCAAATTTTTTGCCGCTCGGATTTTCTAATAAAGAGAGAGATAAGAATAATCAAGAAGTCTCCTTTTTTTCCAATTGCGATTGCATTCTTCGGTGGTGGATTTTACTAACCGGTTGATTACACAGGCAACAAAGATCCTGATGTGAACTTGTAACGCTCTTGCTGCCCTCAAAAAAATATTCAGGTTGTGAAAAATCAGCCAATGATCAACTAAAGGATAATGCATGAAAATGTATTGATGTAATTGGATTGGTGAACAAAATAACAAAGGGTGGAACTAGATCAATTCTATGAGCCAGGTAACATAGGAAATTTATTAGATGGGAGATGGGGGAAGGTTATTTTGGTGAGATATATGATAATATCCACCTGAATAATCCCGAAATATTTTTGAAATGGAGCAAGAAGAATGAAGCAAGAAGACATGAACAAGCATTTCTCATTTTCTGCAATTGTTATGATGGTGTGCGGGCTGCTTATCCTGAGCGCATGCAACGCGGGTGTATCAGCCCCAGAGCCTACAGCTGTTCCGCAGCCAACCGCCGAGCCTGTCATACCCGTTACCGGTCCGGAGGAGATCCAGCATAAGTCCATTCCGGCGGAACTGCCTGCGGAGGATTCGCTTTCCTTCGGCGACCAGGACACATCCGACTACGCGGACAAAAAGGTTGCACCCGATGGCGACAGGTTCCTCAAGGACCTGTTCGAGCGACCGTTCAACGCTAACACAATGGACACGTATTATCCCGACCTGGATATTCAACAGGTCTCCATCTACGAGGACGGCGAGTGGTATTACGGAGTTATCCAAATGAAGGGAGCGGACGAATCGGGAGCTTTCCCCGGCACGTACGGTCTCGAACTGGATCTCAATCTGGATGGTCGCGGCGACCTGCTGACCCTGGCTTCAGCACCAGTCGCTGGTGAATGGAGCTCCACCGGAGTGCAGGTCTACAAGGACAGCAATGGCGATGTAGGCAACAAGCAGATTTTAGCCTCTGATCCGCCACAAACCGGTGATGGGTACGATCTATTGGTAGCCGATGATCCAGACGCCGCCTTTTCACGCCTGGTGGGTGAGAATATCATCCAGATCGCGTTCAAAAAATCCCTGCTTGCAGGAGATGATGGCTTCATGGTGGCTGCCTGGGCTGGGATGGAAAATTTGAATCCCGCCTGGTTCGATCTTGATGATCACTTCACCCACGACGAGGCTGGAGCGGCCGATCCCGGCTTCCCGTTGTATTATCCCATCAAGGCTTTGGAGAAGATAGACAACACCTGCCGTATGCCGGTAGGCAGGGCTGCGAGCGGGCCGGGTTTATGCCCCTCGTACATTCCGAAAGACGCACCGCCACCTGCTCCAGGTGCGCCACCGCCACCCCCCCCTGTTATCTTTCTCTAATTACCGGGTCTACAATAAACCCAACACACCTCAACAGTTCCCCGCCCCGCGGCGGGGACTGTTATTTTAAGGGAATGTAAAATTGGAGCCGGCCCAGGTATACGAACGACTACCTGCTGTCTTCAGTTCATGGATATCATCATTAAAAATATAAATAGACTCGGAAAATGGGCCGGGCAAGGGCGGTTATAATCTTTAACATGAAACGGCTTGGTTTTTTACTGATTGCAAGCCTGATATTTATCCTGACCGTTGAAGCTGCATTTGCGCAAGGTGATACAACTTCCGCGCTGGTGCTGAACGCTGATGGACCGATCACGCCTCCCATGCTGGAGTATCTCGAACGCGGGGTCGAGGCAGCCGAGCGAGCACAGGTCGAGGTACTCATCATTGAACTGAATACACCCGGCGGCGACCTGGGGTCCGCGACCAATATTATCCAACTTTTCCGCAGCAGCCGTGTGCCGATCGTTGTCTTCATCACACCCAACGGCGCCATGGCGGGCAGCGCGGGTGCGATCATCAGCATGGCCGCCCACGCGGTCGCCATGGCTCCCGAAACGGCGATCGGTGCAGCCAGCCCGATCAGCGGTTCCGGCGAGGATCTGACCCAGACCCTGGAAACTAAGACCAAGGAGATCATGCGGGCGCAGATCCGCCCGCTGGTGTCCCGTAGAGGCCAGGAAGCCACAGACTTGGCTGAAGCCATGATCGAAGATGCCAAAGCCGTCTCTGCGCAGGAAGCCCTGGATGCCGGATTGATCGATTTCATTGCCGCAGATACCTCAGACCTTCTCGATCAACTCAATGGTTTCACAGTCGACTTGGCGGACGGGTCACGCAAGCTAAGTACAGCGAACGCGCAGGCAGAACCGTTCGATATGAGTTTTATTGAACGCTTTTTACTCCTGCTGACCGACCCGAACATCACGTTCCTGTTGATCGCGATCGGGATTCAGGCGGTCCTGATCGAGATCGCCAGCCCCGGCGGCTGGGTGGCGGGATTCGTCGGTGTGGTGTGCATCAGCCTGGCCGTGTACGGCATGGGGATCCTGCCGGTGAACTGGTTTGGCATTATTTTTATCGTGACCGCGTTCGTGCTTTTCATTCTGGATATCAAGGCGCCGACCCACGGTGCCCTGACCGTGGCCGGAGTGGGCTCGTTCATCGTCGGCGCGCTGGTGTTGTTCAACTCACCCGGCACGCCGCAGTTCCAGCGCGTTTCGGTTCCCCTGGTGATCGGAGTGGGTGCCTTCCTCGGAATGGTCTTTTTTGTTATCCTAGGATTTGCCCTGCGCGCCCAACGGACTCCGATCCGAATGGGCATGGAGTCGCTCGTGAACAGGAGCGGCGTCGCTCGCACGGACCTCAGGATGTCGGGCCAGGTTCAGCTTGGCTCGGAGCTGTGGACCGCCGAACCCGTGGAGGGCGGCGAGGCCATCTCCAGGGGAGATCGGGTTGAAGTTGTTGAGGTCAAGGGACTGAGATTGATAGTAAAAAGAAAGAAA
>Ga0154778_1113_pt1 | contig 13251 bp, 7 predicted proteins | sample Rifle2008BG16ft_FD_105786 | JGI IMG/M metagenome (GOLD analysis project Ga0154778, IMG submission 105786) | Chloroflexi bacterium RBG_16_51_16 | reverse complement strand
AGCATCCTGCCAGGCCCACTTGAAGCGGTTGAAGCTACAGGTGCCAACCGATTGCAAACGGTTATTTATGCAGTGATCCCTCAGATCGTACCGCCCTACATTTCTTATACCATGTACCGTTGGGACATCAACGTACGCATGTCCACGATCATCGGATTTGTGGGGGGTGGCGGGATCGGCTTCCTTCTGTTACAGAACATCAACCTGCTTAATTACCGGGCTGCCAGCGCTCAAATGCTGGCGATCGCGATTGTGGTTGCCAGCATGGATTACATCTCGTCTGTGCTACGCGAGAAATACGTGTAAACAGGGAACAACCTGTTCTTCCAATGATGACTCGAACCACCAAATTGAAATCTCAATCTAGATTGATAGAATTGTGTGAATGCGATCATCCATCCCCCAATTTATTCTCCGTCTTCTACTCAACATAGGCTGGCTCAGTTTAGCGGCTTTATTTCTGCCGAGATTGATTACTGCGCTGCATGCAGGTGCGCGAGTTTACACCGTTGAACACGCACCCTACGAAGATGTCGCCATCGTATTTGGCGCCGGATTGCGGCGGGATGGCACTCCCACCGCGATCCTACGGGATCGCGTCCAGACTGGTGCCCAACTGTATCTGGCAGGAAAAGCAACTAAATTATTGATGAGCGGATCGAACCAGGACATCGGGTACAACGAACCGGAGGCGATGCGCCAGTACGCGCTTGACCTGGGTGTGCCGGATGAGGACATTGTGCTGGACTATGCGGGCCGACGCACCTACGATACGTGTTACCGCGCGGGTGCGGTATTTGGTGTCAAATCTGCATTGCTGGTTACCCAGGCATTCCATCTTCCGAGAGCCCTTTTCCTTTGCAACGCTCTTGGAATCAATACCGCCGGCGTAGAAGCCGATAACTATTACTTCCTCAAGCGGTCAAGGATGATTTGGAATATTCGCGAGCTATTCGCGACCGCGGGTGCATTTTTCGATGTTTATATAATCAAACCGGTACCCGTTTTGGGTGAACCGGAACCCATCTTTACCATGAAATGACAGGCGGACATGACACGCGATGAAGTTCTTACTTTTGTTCGCGAACACGTCAAGAATGAAAATCTGGTCAAGCACATGCTCTGTGTCGAAGTTGCCATGCGCTTCTATGCCGAGAAATTCGGCGAAGACGTCGAAACATGGGGGTACCTGGGTCTCATCCATGATTTCGATTGGGAAATCCATCCCACACTGGAGCAGCACCCCATGGAAGGTGTTCCCATCCTGCGCGAGCGCGGCTTTCCGGAAGAGCTGATCCAGGATATCTTGAGCCACGCCGATCACACCGGTGTCCCGCGGGATACTCTGAGACGCAAGGCGCTGTATGCATGCGATGAAATAACCGGATTTATTACGGCTGTGGCTCTGGTCAGGCCTTCCCGGTCGTTATTGGATCTGGAGGTTTCATCCGTAAAAAAGAAATGGAAGGATAAAGCCTTCGCGGCAGGTGCCGAACGCGCGAATATCGAAAAAGCAACCGAGGAATTTGGCGTGGATCAATGGGAGCATGTCGGCAATGTAATCCTCGCCATGCGAAGGATCGCCTCGGAACTGGGTTTGGTGGGTAATATCAAGTGAATAAAACATTTGGATGCATCTTCCTGTCTGTTTGGTTGATTACTGCCTGCAGCAATAACCTGACAATTGATGAAACCCCTGCGTCTATCGATGCAACTCCAATCCCTCATAAAACAACGATCTTTACATCCCCGGAGACTGGAAATGCATCCCCAGCCCGCCTGGCAGATCCGCGACCGAACATCATCTTGATCCTCACAGATGACCAGCCCTATCACACGGTTGAATTCATGCCCACTGTGAGGGATGTCCTTATGAACGAGGGCGTGGTTTTTGAAAACGGGTTCGTGACCACGCCGTTATGCTGTCCCAGCCGGGTCAGCATCCTAACCGGTCAGTATGTTCACAACCATGAAGTTTTTACAAATCGGATGCCCTTGGGCGGCGCGCCAAAATACAACGATTCAGATTGTTTCGCCATCCAGCTGCATGAAGCCGGGTACCGGACTGCCTATTATGGCAAATACCTGAACGACTATGAAGAACTGAATCCGCTTGGATACAAGCCGCCCGGATGGGATGATTGGAACGCATTCCTTAGCAATCAAATCACCGCTGTAGAGGATTCCGGTAATGCCCAGTATTATGCAGATTTCAGCATGTCTCAAAACGGCGAGATCATTGATTATCCGGAAGCGCAGGGAAAATTCAGTGCGGATGTCATCACGCAGAACGGCGTGGATTTTATTTCAGATTCACACGACGAACCTTTCTTTTTATTTTTAAGCTACTACAATCCTCATTCACCGTATTTTTGGGCACCAAGACACGATGACCAGTTCAGGGTGCGGGGTGAATTGCAATCAGAACCCTACCGCCCCACCAATTTTATGGAGGCAGATGTCAGCGACAAGCCTCAATACCTGCAGAACCTCAACCCGATCGCAGTTGAAAAGATAGATATTTCTTACAAGCAGATCCTGCGATCTCTCCTATCGGTCGATGACGGCGTGGCATCGGTCCTGGCCTCATTGGAAAGTACTGGGTTGAAGGAAAAGACAATCGTTGTATTCCTTTCAGACAACGGGCTGACTGTGGGAAATCACCGACTAGGATTGACGAAGAACTGCGCCTATGAAGAATGTATTAAGGTGCCGTTCATTGTCTATGCGCCCGGACAAATTTCCGCCAGATTAGATTCCAATTTGGTAGCCAACATCGACCTGGCGCCCACGTTTATCGAACTCTCAGGTGCATCGCCTTTTAATGGAATGAATGGGATCAGCCTGGTGCCACTATTAACGGATGGCGATAGCGAGTGGAGGGATAGCATCCTGATCGAGCATTGGCCGACTGAGGAGGGTGTGGGATCGCGGATCCCCGAATTTTATGGCATCCGGACCGCAGAATGGAAATATGTCGAATACAAAACGGGAGAGACGGAGCTCTTTGATCTTAAAGGTGATCCGTTCGAGTTGAATAACCTGACCAATGACTCTACGTATACAGGTCTCAAGAGCGAACTTAAAGGAAAATTGGACGAACTGAAAACAGAGTAAAAAGTTATATTTAATCGGACAGTTGTGCAGCCAGGACCACTCCAACACTGTGGGACTGATCCGTCATTCAAAAAAGTCCGTAAATAATTTATCGCTGGCAAAAAACAGACCTTCGTCATTCCAGTAAACGAGACGATAACCACGCAACTGATCCCTATCCGCGTCCAGATAGAACTGGTAGGTATCCTGAAAACTTTCCGGATTAACTGCTTTCTCCCGGGCACCTGCCTGCGTATAATCCAGGATCCTTTGAGCCCATAGGATGATCAGATCGGGTTTAATCTTCTCAATCGTACGGTAATTGCTGTTCCAATAAGTTCTAACGATCCAGCGGGGATCTTCCGGGAAATACATACGAACGTCCCGAAAAACCACCAGTGTGTCTTCCGCCTTCATAATTGGGAGATATTCCGTTTCTAAAATACTATAAAAAACAATCGATTGTTCGTTCTGTTCCCGATGAAGTACCGTTGTATACAGATCAATATCTTTGCTGATGTAGCCTAATAATTGAACGCAGATAAATACAAGCGCAAGACCTCCCATTATTCGATTGAATAGTGGATTAGGCGCAGTCGAGGTTAACCGATTTTCCTGTTCATCCAAGTTCAACTTTACGAAGGGAGGAAATTCGAAAAAAAACGCAACGGTGCTGAAAACGGGAAGAAGGATAGGCAAAAAGAAATGCGTCGGTTTGATCGCAATCACGAATAGTACATACAGGCCGAACGGGACCGCCCAGGCTGCAATAAGCGAGTGGCGAAGCCGTGTTTCAGGATTTCTCATCCCCATGATCAACGCGATGAGTGCCAGGATTAGGAACGCGATGTTTCCGTACAAGGATTGCAATATTGGAATCCAGGAGGCCGGACCTTTATCGTACAAAAGCACCCAGCCTGCTGACATGGAGCGTGATTGTCGGGTTAAGAGGGAGATCATTGACCCATACTCACCTTTAAGGAAGAGGAATGGATTACTTGCCAGGATCACGCCGCCCATAAGAAGAACAAAACCAATCGCGTGTCCTAATGCGTTTCGCCAGAACAAGCGTTTACGAATAAGACCGAACAATAGATAGACAGGAATCGTCAGGAAGAAAAACAAACCGATCACTTTTGTACCTGAAGCCAGGCCGGTAGCTACCGCTGCAAAATAATAAAAACGTCCGAAACGCAGGCTGTCCAGATCCAGGAAAAGAAAAGTCAGTCCAGTAAAAAATATCGCGAGGCTGTCCACATGCCACCAAAGGTTATTCTCAACAACAGCGGAAACCGACAGGAGCAGGATAAACAAAGCAATCGACTTCCAGCGCGACTTGAATTTAGTAGGGAGGTAGGTAAATACCAGGAGCGCCCCAAGCATAGGGAGCACACTGATCAGCTGCCTGAGCAAGAGCATGTTTAGCTGGGTGTTCTCAAGAGATGAAACCAATTCAACAGGAAGCAGGATTATGGCGCTGCTGAAATAGAATGGTGAACCGTAATAGTAATGACCATACTTAATGAAATTGAGAACAGTTTTATCAAGCGCTTCGTGCGGGGAAAGCATCCTCATAACGACAGGATATTGCGCGAACTCGTCGGTTTCGAAGAGCGAGATCATCATTGGGTCTTCAGCCCCGGTATTATTCGGAAAAATGAACAGGCTGAAATATATCACGCTGATGACTAACAGGATTGCAAAAGTGTTTTTTTGCCGGGAAGTCATTTGATCATGATACCATCTAAACCCAAGCGCCTGATCGGGCTTGGTTGTGGTGATAAATAAATTAAGAAAGATCGGTTAATCGAAGGAGAAATATCCTGGGAATCTCCCAAGCGTGTAACGATGCAAGAGCACAGGCTGCGGAGGTGAAAAACTTCACCAGAGGACATCCTGGACTAAGGAGTCATCCACTCCAAAATTAATTTCTTGATACGGTTATTATTTCTTTCTTTTTTTAGTCAGAGATGCAACCCGCGAGGTGCCTGATTTATTCGCAGTACCAGTTTTCTTTGCTGGAGCTTTCTTTTTTTCCGATGTTGCCGTCTTTTTCCTGCCCGACTTAGCCCCCCTAATTGGCGGTTCTTGTTTTTCGATTTTAATAAAACGATCAACCGTCCAGCCAATCGTTACGGCGGTGACAGTCTCGCCCGGTTTTAGCTCAACGAGCAGATTACCGCGGCTGGCGGTGCGTTTACGAAGAGGAGCTTCGTCCAGCTTGTGGGATCTGGGAGCATTCTTCGACGTATGCAATGTGATCGTCCAGTTGCCTTTCCCGCTTGCGAGAGCTGCGATCTTTACCCTTTTCGGCAGAAGCCAGGCACGGACACCCTTTCCATAACGACCCTGCCGTGGAAATTCCTTTTCGTCTACGCGCTTCGCTGTGCCATTACTCGCGAGGAAGAACAGTTCCCCCTGTACGGGCAACACCTCCGCACCGATGACCTCATCCTTTTCCTCGAGTCGGATGCCATTCACCCCGGCTGCAACCAAACCCATGGGGCGGACTTCGGTCTCGCTGAAGCGGATCGCCATACCTGAAGCTGTGCCTAGCAGGATATCCTTACTTCCATCTGACAATCCGACCGAGATGAGCGAGTCGTTCTCATTCAACCGGACCAGCGTAAAGGTCTGAGCGGAGGGACCAGGAAGGTCTGTAATCAGTGTTTTCTTTACCATACCTGAGCGGGTCACCGTCAATACGGAGATTTCCTCTGGCAAATCAGACCGCCGGGACGGGATCGAAAAGACAGCAGCCAGGGGATCAGCCTCTGAGAGCGGTGAAACCTTGTAGTAGAACGGACCGGTCGACAATTTATCGGCTGCTGGAATGTTATTGATGGAAACCGCTGCAGCCTGACCGGTAGCAGCGACAATATACAAGACATCGGTCGTATTAAGCCGGACCAGGAACCGCGGCGCATCCGTACCGCTCCCTTTGGGCTGTTTATCATCACGGGTGCGTGCCATGTGCCCATCCAAGGTGATCCCAACCCATACGGCTTCTTCAGTAACTACTTCAGCGGTCGTAAGGGGTTTTTGAGTGCGACTACCCCTTAAACTGACAATCTGTGTACGTCTGCGATCACCAAAGGCTACTTTTACTGCCTGGAGTTCCTCAGCGACAACCTCGCGCATCCGCCTCGCGGATTTTAACAGTGCCTCAAGGCTCTTGATCAAGGCGGTCACTTCCTTGTATTCAACATCGATTTTCTTACGTTCTAGAGCGGCCAGCCTGCGGAGTTGAAGATCCAAAATCGCTTCAGACTGAGCCTCGGTCAATTTATAGCGTTTCATTAATTTGAGGCGGGCAGTATCCACGTCTGCGGCAGCACGAATGATATTGACAACTTCGTCCAAATGCTTCAAGGCGATCAGGTAACCTTCCAGGATATGAGCTCGCTGACGAGCTTTTTCCAGATCGAAATCGGCACGGCGCTTGATTACCGTAAGTCGATGATCGAGATAAACGCGCAGTGATTGCTTAAGGGTGAGCGTGCGGGGTTCGCCATCCACAAGTGCCAGCAAGTTGATGCTGAACGTGTCCTTCATCGGGGTGCGTTTATAGAGAGTGCCCAGCACTTGTTCGGCGTCAGCGTTCTTACCCATCTCGATAACAATACGCATCCCCTGGCGATCGGATTCATCACGCAGGTCCGCCAATCCCTCAAGGGTACCGTCCCGGGCTAACTCGGCGATGCGCTCGATCAAACTTGATTTGTTGACCTGGTAGGGCAATTCAGTAACGATGATGCGGCTGCGACCCCTCTCCATGGATTCGACATGTGCTTTTGCCTGGATCGTGACCCGTCCACGACCAGAACCGTAAGCCGATTCGATGCTCTCATCCCCCTTGCCTTCGATGATCAATCCACCTGTCGGGAAATCCGGGCCCTGGACGAACTGCATCAGATCCTCGACTGAGATATCATCCAATTTATCCCAGTTGTTAAGCATATAAACCAGCGCGTCCACGATCTCACCCAGGTTGTGGGGAGGGATCGAGGTGGCCATCCCCACCGCAATACCTGTCGCTCCATTGACCAATAAATTGGGTATGGCTGCTGGAAGGACCGCCGGTTCCTGCAGGGTGTCATCAAAGTTACCGGTGAAATCGACCGTATTTTTACTGATGTCAGCAAGCATATTGATGGAGGGACGGGCGAGGCGCGCTTCGGTGTAGCGCATTGCAGCCGGTGGATCGCCATCAATGGAACCGAAATTTCCCTGTCCATCCACGAGCAGGGTGCGAAGTGAAAAATCCTGCGCCATGCGTGCCATGGCTTCGTAGACGGCCGAATCACCATGCGGATGATATTTACCAAGCACCTCGCCAACGATGCGGGCGGATTTTTTGTAAGCCGAATCGGCACGCAACCCCATGTCGTACATGGCATACAAGATGCGCCGTTGAACAGGCTTGAGTCCATCCCGCGCGTCGGGGAGAGCCCGCGCTACGATGACCGACATGGCGTAATCGAGGTAAGCTTGCTGCATCTCGCGGTCGATATCAATTTTTCTGACGAGGCCGAGGTCCATGATCAACTCCAGGAATTAAACGCAAAGGTCACCAAGGGAATTGCGATGTCTCCCTTGTGCACGTTATGATCGTGTTCCAATTGTATTATTCGATTCAAAAGCGATGCAATCTTAAGTGGAAAGACATGCACAGTCAAGTGGCTACCGTATCAATATGTCACGGTTCGTTGAATAACCTAGAAAATCCGGGATAAGGTTTTACAGGAATGAGCTCAAAGCGAATCAGGGAGTTTTGTACGAGAGGCAGTGTACTCAACACCCGGCCGGCTTCAGCAACGCTATCACATTCCAAAACCAACACTGAACTCGATCGATCCTGCCGGAAATAGATTTCCCTCAATACACCGGATTGAACCAGACTCCAGACCTGTCTGGCTTCCGCCTGCAGGTAGGGGTGAAATTCTTCCAGAGCTACTCCCTCGATCTCCTCTTCAAGTGCTAAAATCTTCATTTCATACCTCGTGAATTTAAGATGAAAAAAACAAGCAGCCGTAACACGGCTGCTTGTATGTATCTCTGAGTTCACTTCCATCCAGTGGAAATGGAGTTATTCGGCGGGTATAGACTAATCCCCGGGGCTCGTATCTTGTATTTCAATCCACTGGGACGAACCTACCTCACCACCGTTGCCTTCCTTGAAGCGGTCGGGGACAAAACCCGTTCCGGCCGGGATCAACTTGCCGATGATCACATTCTCCTTCAAGCCGAACAATGGATCCGTCGTTGAGCCAATGGCAGCGCCGGCCAGCACCTTGATGGTGTGCTGGAAGGAGGAAGCGGACAGGAATGAGTCTGTGCTGAGCGAGGCTTTGGTCACCCCCAGCAGGACTTCCTGGAACTTGGCAGCCTGCTTTCCATCTACGATCAGCTGCTCATTGATTCTGCGTATCTCCAACCGGTCCACGGCATCTCCGGGGAGATATTTGGTATCGCCCGGCCGGGTAACCTGCACCTTGCTCATCATCTTGCGGATGATGACCTCAAAGTGTTTGTCATGAATATTCTGTCCCTGTGAACGATAGACTTTTTGAACCTCGTTCAAAAGGTAGATCTGGCAGGCTTCGCGGCCCTGGATACGGAGCACCCGGTGGGGATTGAGCGAACCCTCGGTTAGAGCCTGACCGGCTTCCACCTGATCACCATCCTTCACCAGCAGGCGCGCGGTCGTGGGTATTTCCTCAACCTTTTCCTCCCGCTGTTCATAGGAGACCAGGATCTTGTGCTGTCTCTTATCCACTGCCACGCGACCGGCATGCTGGGAGACAATGGTGGCTTCGTCCTTGGAGGTGAGCAGGTCTCCGACCTTAACTTCCGCCTCATCCTTGACGACAAATTTCCAACCTTCGGGAACGGCGTATTCATCGTGGACCATTTCCGAATGCACGATCCTGACTTCGCGGAGGTCGGTGTACTTTTCTGAGATCAATATCCGAACCGTGCCGTTGATCTCAGCAACGAGAGCTTCACCTTTGGGTTGTTTGCGGGCTTCGAACAGTTCCTCTACGCGGGGCAAACCCGTAGTGATGTCCGCGCCGCCTGCGGCTACACCACCGGTATGGAAGGTGCGCAGGGTGAGTTGCGTACCAGGCTCGCCGATGGATTGGGCGGCGACAATGCCGACTGCAGAACCAAGCTCCACCGTCTTGCCGCGACCCAAGTCGATGCCATAACAGCTGGCACATATCCCGTGGGTCAATTCACAGGTGAGTGGCGAACGGACCTTAACCTCGGTGACACCAGCAGCGGCTATCGAGCGGGCTTGTTCGTGACCGATCTCATCATTATATTCACCAAGCACCTCACCAGTCTTGGGATGAAGCACCCGCTCAGCCAACAGGCGGCTGTACATGCGGTTCGTCATGGACTGCCCGGCGATATCGTCCGATTTACGGATCCACAGACCATCCCGGGTGCCGCAATCCTGTTCATTGATAATGATGTCCTGCGCAATATCCACCAATCTTCGGGTGAGGTAACCGGCGTCCGCTGTCCGTAGAGCGGTGTCCGCCAGGCCTTTCCGTGCGCCGTGGGTGGAGATGAAATATTCCTGGGCGGTCAAACCTTCGCGGAAATTCGAACGGATGGGCATCGGGATGATTCGTCCGGATGGATCCGCCATCAACCCGCGCATGCCGGCGAGTTGAGAGATGGTGGAAAAACCACCCTTGGTCGCGCCGGACGTAGCCATGGTTGAAAGATTGCCATCCGGATCCATGTGTTTTTTAACCGCGTCGGCAACCAGGTCCGTGGTCGCCTGCCAGATCTCGATCTCACGTTCGTTCTTTTCCTGTTCGGTAAGCAAACCTCTACGGAAATCACGGGTGACCACTTCGACCTGTTTGAGGGCTTCCTCGATGATGAGTTTGCGTTCTGGCGGGATCGAAATATCCGCTACAGCCAAGGTAGTGCCGGATCTCATGGCGTATTCAAATCCCAACGTTTTGATCTGATCGGCAACCTGGGTAGTGACATCCTGGCCGCACAATTCATACACTTCGGCGATCAAGTCTTTGACTCCGCCCTTATCCAGTTTATGGTTCACGAACCGAACCTCATCAGGCAGGATGCGGTTAAATAAGACCCGGCCAACCGTTGTTTCAATGATGCGATTTACAGGTTGTTCGAGACGTTCATCTTTATCATTAAACCAGGTAGAGGTAAGCAGTTTGATCTCACTGTGTATCTCCAATTGCCCCAGCTCATAAGCAAGTTCAACCTCGTCTATATCGGCGAAGGCACGCCCGTCACCGGGATGGGCGGCCTGGTGCTTCATCGTGAGGTAATAGACACCCAGCACCATATCTTTCGATGGAGAGATGATCGGTTCACCATCGGCTGGTTTGAGCAAGTTGCGGGAAGCCAGCATCAAATCACGCGCTTCCTGGACTGCTTTTTGCGAAAGCGGGACATGCACAGCCATTTGATCCCCGTCGAAGTCTGCGTTGAAAGCCGTGGTCACCAACGGATGCAGTTGAATGGCAGATCCTTCAATGAGGATCGGTTCGAATGCCTGGATACCCAGACGGTGTAGGGTGGGGGCACGGTTGAGCAGGACAGGGCGTTCGGTGATGACCGCCTCCAGGGCTTCCCACACTTCCGGCCGGTTCCGTTCGATCAGCCGCCGGGCGCCTTTGACATTGGCTGCGTAATTATTTTGAACAAGGCGGGCGATCACGAACGGCCGGTAGAGCTCGAGGGCCATGCTTTTAGGAAGACCGCACTGGTTTAACTTCAGCTGTGGACCGACGACGATCACCGACCGACCGGAATAGTCCACGCGTTTACCGAGCAGGTTGCGTCGGAAACGACCTTTCTTGCCCTTAAGCATGTCACTAAGGGATTTAAGCTCGCGACGGCCGCGGCGGGAAAGCGCCTTGCCTCGCTGCGAATTATCGATCAGGCTGTCCACTGCCTCCTGGAGCATGCGCTTTTCATTGCGGATGATCACATCCGGTGCGCCGAGTTCAAGGAGGCGCTTCAATCGGTTGTTGCGATTAATAACACGCCGGTAAAGATCGTTCAGGTCCGAGGTAGCGAAGCGACCTCCGTCTAACTGGACCATCGGACGCAGGTCAGGCGGGATGACCGGTAGGACGGTAAGGATCATCCATTCCGGCTTGTTACCCGACCGACGGAAAGCTTCCACAACTTTAAGCCGGGTGGTCGCCTTCTTCCGTTTTTGCTTGGACTTGGTCGTGCGGACTTCCTTCCATAATTCTTCTGCCAGCTTATCAAGATCAAGCCGGCCGAGAATGTCGAAGAAGGCTTCCGCACCCATATCGGCGCGGAATACCTGACCCCAGCGCTGTTTTAATTCACGGAACCGGATCTCGCTGATGAATGTGAACGGCCGCAGCTCCAGCAATTCATCCCGCAAACGGGAAGTATTGTTGGATGAGAAGGAGACCTGGTTCTCGAGGTCATTGCGCAGGATTTCCATATCCTGTTCCCCCTGGGCTTTGACCACAGCCGACTGTGTTTTCATTTCATCGATCTGCTGGTCTTTCTTACCCCTCAATTCCACATCAAGTGCCTCTAATTTTTTCTGGACGATCTTCTGCACCTGGCTGATGTGCTTCGCGTTTACCTTGTCGCCTGTATCTAGGATCTTTTCGCCGGAAGACTCAAAAATCACTGCCTTCTTGGCGTGTTCACCCATCTGGGACTGCAATAATTTTTCGAGTTTCTGACCTTCTTTGATGATCGGGTCGAGCTGTTCGGCAAGATATTCATCGTAGTTCTGTTCAAGTGTCGTGCGCTTATGATTCAGGTCAGCCAATTTCTGATCGCGATTGGTTTTAATCTCAGCGATCTTGGCGTTAACGACATTGGCTTGTTCGCGTTCAGACACCGAGATCTCGTCCTCGAGGCGTTTAAGGGCTTTCTGGCGAGATTCTTCATCCACATAGGTTACGACATATTGTGCAAAATAGAGAACCCGGTCCAGGTTACGGCGTGAAATATCCAACAGCATACCCAGCTGGGATGGGATGCGGCGTGTATACCAAATATGGGCGACGGGAGTAGCGAGGGCGATATGGCCCATCCTCTCACGGCGGACTGCGGCGCGGGTCACCTCAACGCCACATTTGTCACAGATAATGCCTTTGTAACGCGGATTTTTATATTTTCCGCAGTAACACTGCCAGTCCCGAGTTGGGCCAAAAATTGCTTCACAGAAAAGCCCGTCCTTTTCGGGACGCAGACGACGATAATTGATCGTCTCCGGTTTGAGGACTTCACCATAAGACCAGGACATGATCGTTTGAGGCGAGGCCAGGCCAATACGCAGGGCGGTTAAACCTTTAGTTTCCACGGGTCTTCTCCCAGATATAAATTGTGACTTGATGAACAGCGGGATGCAATAATCGTCCCATTCGATAGCAATTAGACGTCTTGGATAGCGTGTAGTCTACCTGTGCGGGAGACAAACAAAGGCAAGCGCTCTGAGAGGTTTCTCTCAAGCGCTTGCTAAACAATTCTGGATTGTACCTTCCAACCGTCCTATTATAAGCGAAACGACATGCCCGTCAAGACGGGAGGTGGTAGAGTATTCTAGTATAAAAGGAAAGATCTCTTCCCGTAGAAGCATGATAGAATGCAAATCGCTTTGCTGAAAAACCTTCCTTCGGTAACTCTGAGCGATCGGTTTCCTGTTTTATCAGCCTGAGGGATCGAAGGAAGCAAAGGGTCAAGGGCGCGTAGCTCAACGGCAGAGCAGTGGCCTTTTAAGCCATTGGTTGAGAGTTCGAATCTCTCCGCGCTCACTTAAATAATCAGACACTCTTGTAGTCGGGCCGTCAGTTCTTCCTGGTGCTCGAATACAAGAGATCGTAGGGGAAATCGAGACGGAAAACCCAGTATTATTCAGAGCTTTTGGCGTAGCTTTGGACCTTGTTGAATTATTGGACTGGGATATATAAAGTTCTAGGTGATCAAAGCGAAGATTCGAAACCATTTCCCACACGCAGCGTATATACTTGTGAATTAAATAACATAAAGGATAAATCGATGAACACCGAAACAACTGCAACCAGATCCGAACCACGTCCAGTGACCAAAGTGGTCAACAACGCCGGCGGGCAACCTGTCTACGGCCTGGGTTTTATCGGC
>Ga0154778_1061_pt4 | contig 13310 bp, 13 predicted proteins | sample Rifle2008BG16ft_FD_105786 | JGI IMG/M metagenome (GOLD analysis project Ga0154778, IMG submission 105786) | Chloroflexi bacterium RBG_16_51_16 | reverse complement strand
CCGGTCATTCTCGGCCACAGCTATGATCCTGTGGATGCGAAGGTGATCGAGGAATTGAAACAGGGCGTCTTATTCGCCATGACCGGCGAGCTGGAAGTCGAACTCTGCGAAATGATTATCAGCATGTGTCCCGGTGTGGATATGGTGCGCCTCGCGTGTTCTGGTACCGAAGCCACCATGCATGCGATCCGCGTTGCGCGCGCCTTCACCGGTCGGGAGATCATCTTAAAATTTGAGGGCAACTATCATGGTTTTCACGATCACACCCTGTGGTCCACCTACAGCTCACCTGAGGTATACGGCAACCGCCGCAATCCCATACCCATTCCATCTTCATCCGGCATACCCCGGTCGCTGGGCGATCTGGTGATCACCCTGCCATTCAATGATTTCGAAGGGTTCGATCGTGTCATGCGCTCCTATGGTGAGCAGCTCGCCGCGGTAATCACCGAACCCTGCCAGGGTAACTGCGCCGCGATCCCGCCTCAGGAAGGTTTTTTAGAGCTGATCCGCAAGCGGACGGAAGAATACGGGGTTGTGTTCATTCTCGATGAAGTCAAAACCGGTTTCAGGATCGCGAATGGCGGCGCTCAGGAGTACTATGGGATCAAACCCGACCTGGCAACATATGCCAAGGCGATGGGGAATGGGTATCCCATTGCCGCATTCGGTGGCAAGCGCGAGATCATGTCCATTATCGGGCACGGTGTCGCCCAGGGCGGCACTTACACGAATAATAAACCCGGTGTGGCGGGTGCGTACGCAACCCTCAAGCTGCTTAAAGAGCGACCGATCCTTAAGGAAATCGCGGCCCGCGGTCAAATCCTGATGGATGGATTGAAGGATATATTCGAGGAGAATGATTTCTCCGTCGTGATGCTGGGCTATCCGGCGATGTTCTCCTTTGCGCTTGGCGTTGACCTGGTCACCTCGCAGCGCGATTGGGCCAAAAGTGACAGCGAGTTGATTGAATCCCTCACCCGAGCCGCCATTCGGAGGGGTGTGATGCCGGACCTTGATCCACGCGAACCGTGGTTCCTCTGCCACGAACACAGCCTCGCTGATATTGAGGAAACCCTGAACATTTACGCTGATATCGTCAAGGAAGCGAAAAAGACCGCAGTGCTAAAGGCCTGATTCACAGGGGCGTCCCATCCCTTCGCTGCGGACAGCGGACGGGACAAAATTGTTTATAATATTTATGGATTGCATGCTCCACGATCAACGCCAGGCTTGAGTTTTGGAACTTGCAAAACTGAGGAGATTCACTGTTGCCTGCTGAGTTTGCCGTCGAACTCCGCGATGTAGTAAAACAGTTTGTCACACCTGAAGGTGCGAACCTTGCGGCTGTGGATCATGTCACCATGCAGATCCGCAACGGCGAATTTTTTTCCATGCTCGGTTCGTCCGGCTGCGGGAAGACCACCTCCCTTAGGATGATTGCTGGTTTTGAATGGCCGGATGAGGGGGAAGTCATCATCGAAGGCAAGCCGATGGGTCACACTCCACCCTACCAGCGCAATGTCAACATGGTCTTCCAGAATTACGCTTTATTCCAACATATGACTGTTTTCGAAAATGTTGCCTTCGGTTTGGAGATGCAGCGGGCAGGTCGGAAGGAAATAATCACACGCGTCGGTCGATCCCTGGATATGGTTCAATTGAAGGGATTGGACCGCAGGCGGCCCCGACAGCTGTCCGGCGGTCAGCAGCAGCGCGTCGCCCTGGCTCGCGCTCTGGTTAACTTGCCGGCGGTTCTCCTTCTGGATGAACCTCTTGGAGCCCTGGACCTTAAACTTCGGAAGGAAATGCAGCTTGAGTTAAAAGCCCTCCAACAACAACTCGGGATCACATTCATTTATGTGACCCATGACCAGGAAGAAGCCCTCACCATGTCCGACCGGATCGCGGTGATGAGCCTGGGGAAAGTCAGGCAGATGGGTACCCCGCAGGAAATCTACGAAAGACCGTCGAGCCGGTTCGTGGCTGAGTTCATTGGGGAATCCAATTTCATCGATGGCCGGATGGTTCAAATTTCAAAAGAGGCTGCCCAGGTTCACGTTCCCGCATTAAACATGGAATTATCTGCGACCCCCATCAGCGGTGACTTGGTGGCAGGTGAGGATGTGATAGTCTCAATCCGGCCTGAAAAAGTACAAATTACGAACTCAATTAATGAGATGCCAAATCACATGGAAGGTACAGTGGAAAAAACCGTCTACATCGGCTCAGATACCCATCTCATCATTCACACGGGCAGCCAGAATTTAAAGGTCTGGGAGCAAAACCGGGTGTCCCGGATCGATCCCCATGCCTTCTACTCCTCCGGACAGAAAATCCAGCTAGTCATCCTGCCGGAGAACGCATTGATCATGAAACGGGAATGAGCATGCTCCAAAAGCTGCGCGAGAACCGTTCCAGCCAGGGCACTCTGCTTGCCCTGCCAACCACGTTTTGGATGGTCGCCCTTCTTGTGCTGCCACTTCTGCTTACCACGGTGATCAGTTTTGGCAAACGCAGTCCGGATGGCGAGGTAATTTACACTTTTACACTGAATAATTACATACGGCTTGCAGGTTTCGATCCGAATTGTCCACCCGCAGATGGAACCTGCTTTAATCCTCTTTATCTGCAGATCCTGGGGAGGTCTTTAAGCCTCGCATTCAACACCACCGTGCTGGTCATCCTCATGGCATATCCCCTGGCTTATTTCATCGCCCGTTCTCATCCGCGCAAACGCAACACCTACTTGTTCCTGGTGCTCATTCCGTTGTGGACCAACTTTGTCATCCGCGTTTATGCCTGGATGATGCTGCTTCGTAAAGAAGGTGTGATCAACAACCTTCTGGGTTTGCTGGCCGGGTGGATCGGATACGATTTCAAGCCCCTCGAAATGCTGTATACGCAAGGTGCGGTTTTAGTTGGGATGGTCTATGAATTCCTGCCATTCATGATCCTTCCGATCTTTACCTCACTTGAAAAGATCGATAACAGCCTCTACGAAGCTGCGGCAGACCTCGGTGCCAATCCCATCCGCACTTTCAGGCGGGTAACCCTGCCTCTTTCCCTGCCAGGGGTCGTGGCTGGCACGATCCTGGTATTCATACCCGTCATGGGGACCTTTATAGTTTCGGATATACTCGGTGGCCGTCAGGTCATCCTTGTTGGCAATCTCATCCAGCGCCAGTTTCTGGACGCGCGTGATCCAACTTTCGGTTCGGCTGCCTCGCTTATCCTGATGATCATGACCCTGGTAGTTACCTACTTTTATACGCGCAAGTTCGGCTTTGGCGAGGAGATCGTTGCGGCATGAATCCCTATCGCCGGTCGCCAGCGATTATCCTGGCAAGCTCGCTCGTGTATCTCTTCCTTTATGCCCCCATCTTCGTCCTGATCCTGTATTCATTTAATGCTTCCCGCACCAATATCATCTTCGCGGGATTCATAACCAATTTTGAACCGCGTCCGACTCTGCAGGCTGGGCTTGTGACCGCCAGCCCTTGCGGACCCTTTCACTGGTTTTGTGAACTCTCCCATAACCGCGAGGTGATGTCCGCTGCACGCAATACGCTGACCATTGCGGTTATCTCGACCATTGTTTCCACCGTGATCGGTACGATGGCAGCCCTGGCTCTCCAGCGCTATGAATTCAAACTAAAGCCGTTCACCCAGGTTTCCCTGTACATACCCATCGTGATCCCTGAGATCGTCATGGGCATCGGCATCCTCACCCTGTTCAGCCAGTTGTTTGGCGTTTTAAATGAAGCTTTGAAGCTGCAGGCCGATTCTCGGTTAACTCTCGGACTTGGGACCGTCATCGTCAGCCATATCGCCTTCAGCATCCCGTTCGTTACGTTGATCGTCCAGGCGCGCCTGCAGGGTTTCGACAAATCCTTTGAGGAAGCCGCCATGGATCTCGGCGCTAATGAATGGACCACATTCCGCCGGGTGACTTTTCCAATGCTCCTGCCGGGCATCCTCTCCGGATGCTTGCTGGCTTTCACACTCTCCCTGGATGATTTCGTTATCACGTTTTTCACGAATGGGCCTGGGTCGACGACCCTACCCATTTATTTATACGGGTTGCTGCGCAGGATCATCACCCCCCAGGTTAATGCGCTTTCCACGGTCTGGATCGCGATCGTCTTTGTTGCTGTATTATTGATCCAGCAGAGCCAAAACCGGAAAGTATGAATCGCCGGCATGCCATTAAACGCCGATCTGTTGACGTGGCAATTGAGAATCCAATTTTCCAAAGGAGGCAAAAAATGTTTTCTGGATTTCGCTCGACCCTGATTTTCATCCTCTTGGCGTTCAGCCTGCTTCTCGGAGCATGTGCAGGCGGAACAGCAACTCCCGAAGCCGTTGTCCCTCCCGGCACGGAGCCGCAGGTTTCAGATGAGGCTATCGTAACTTCCAGTGGGTTTGAATGCCCCAAGGCTGAGTTCCCGATGGAAGTCACCTCCACTGAACTGAACCTTTTCGTCTGGACGGAATACATTCCTCCCGATACCCTCGAATGTTTTGAACTCGTCACAGGCATTAAGGTGAACCGGGATGAGTACTCCAGCAATGAGGAGATGTACGCGAAGGTCTCCGCCGGTGGCACAGCCTATGACCTTGTCCTTCCGACCGACTACATCATCAGCCTCATGATCCGCCAGGGGATGCTGGCAGAACTCGATCACAGCAAGCTGCCGGTCATGAAGAATTTCGATCCCAACTACCTCGATTTTGAATTCGATCCCGGCAATAAATACACCATCCCCTACCAGGCGGGTATGGACTCGATCGTTGTCAACACCGATGCCGTGGAAAACGTCCCGGACGCCTGGGAAGATCTCTGGAGCCCGGAATACGCCGGTCGCATGATCTTCCTGGATGATTCGAGGGCGGTCATCGGTCTCACCCTGCTGACCCTTGGGTATGATGTCAATACCACCGACCCTGCGCAGCTTGAGGAAGCCAAGAACAAGCTTGCCGAGCTCGTCCCCAACATCACCGTGTTTGACAGCGACAGTCCAAAGACCGCTTTGATCGCTGGAGATGTCGACCTCGGGATGACCTGGACGGCTGAAGCTCTCCTTGCACAGCAGGAAAATCCTGCCATTGAGTTTATCTACCCGAGCGAGGGAGCCATCCTGTGGATGGATAACTGGGCGATGCTTAAGGATGCGCCCCATCCGGATGCAGCCTACGCCTGGATGAATTACTCCATGCAGGCGGATATCTTTTGGCTGATGCTCAAGGATTTCCCCTATATCAATCCAAACCAAGCTGCCTTGGACTTTGCCAAGGATAACCAAACCGATTTGTATGATGCCTACATGGGATCGACGATCACCAATGTCCCGGTGGAAGCTGTCGAGAATGGTCACCGCATTCAGGATGTTGGGGATACCACGCCGCTTTACGATCAAATCTGGTTGGAAGTAAAAGGCGGTTAGACTCTCGTTGGGGCGGTCTTGCAGGCCGCCCCTTTCCTTAATTATGTGAGAGAAGCAGATGAAAATCCTCCTGGTGGGTGTCGGCGGTGTAGGCGAAGCGATCGCTCGCATTGCCAGTTCGCAGCCGTGGGTCGAGCAGCTTGTCCTGGCCGATCTCAATCTCGCTCGGGCAATCGAAATCCAAAACAAGCTTGCCGATCCAAAACGGTTTCCGGTGGAATCGCTTAACGCCTCAGAACAGGGCTCCATTGAGAGCCTCGCCGAAAAATATCAGGTGGACTTGATCATGAATTCCGTCGATCCACTTTTTAATGTCCCAATCTTTGAGGCAGCCTACCAGACCGGCAGGATGTACATGGATATGGCGATGACCCTGAGCGAGCCTCATCCGGAGGATCCATTTAACCAGACGGGTATCAAGCTGGGCGATTACCAGTTCGAACGGGATGCCGCCTGGAAGAAAAAAGGACTGCTTGCGCTGGTTGGAATGGGTGTGGAGCCCGGCATGGCGGATGTATTCGCTCGCTATGCCCGAGATCACCTCTTCGATGAGATCGAGGAGATAGGTATCCGGGATGGCGCCAACCTCATCGTCGAAGGTTATGAGTTCGCTCCAAGTTTTTCCATTTGGACCACCATTGAAGAGTGTCTTAACCCGCCTGTAATATGGGAGCAGGCGCGCGGTTGGTATACGACCACGCCGTTCTCGGAACCGGAACTATTTGATTTTCCGGATGGCATCGGTCAGGTTGAGGTCGTCAACGTTGAACATGAAGAGGTATTGCTCGTCCCCCGCTGGATTAAAGCGGGTCGGGTGACATTTAAATATGGCTTGGGGGATAAATTCATCCAGGTATTAAAGACGCTCCATTTATTAGGACTCGATCGAAAGGAAAAGATCGATGTCAAAGGCGTACACGTTGCGCCTCGGGATATGGTTGCCGCTTGCCTGCCCGACCCGGCGTACCTGGGCGATAAAATGAGCGGCAAAACCTGTGCCGGAACCTGGGTAAAGGGAAAAAAGGATGGCAGGTTAAAAGAGATCTATCTATACCAGGTTGCGGACAACGCTGAATGCATGCGGAAATGGGGAACCCAGGCTGTGGTGGCCCAGACCGCGTTCAGCCCGGTCATCGCCTGGGACCTGATCGAACATGGTCAGTGGAAAGGATCCGGTGTACTTGGTCCCGAAGCCTTCGATCCCGACCCGTTCATGGATAAGATGGCAGAATATGGTTTTCCCTTTGGGATTCGGGAGATGAGACCGGTTTCGAATCATTAATCAGGTTACAAATTTACTTTGTTCATTTGAGCTGTTCGGTTTACAATTTTGTTTCAATCATTCATTCGCCCGATGGTTGCAGTTCGATGAACCTTGCTGATTATTCTTTAGTTTGGAGGTAGCCATGCCATTCGGTTATAACGGTTGGATCCTGCATGTAGATCTGACCAACGAAAAACTCGAGCTCGAAACTCCCCCCGAATCGCATTATCGGAAATATATGGGCGGTTCGGCTATGGGTCTTTACTATATTTTAAGAGAGATGCCTAAGGGCGCCGATCCGCTTGGACCCGAGAATGTGCTCACCTTGATGGCTGGTGTTACCACTGGTGCCGCCATTTCGGGTCAGAGCAGGCTCAACGCCAACGCCAAGTCACCCATTAGCAACGCCATCGGTGATTCACAGGGAGGCGGCTACTTCCCTGCGGAATTAAAGTTTGCCGGCTACGATGGGATTATCATCAAGGGCAGGGCTAAACATCCGGTCTACCTGTCAATCATTGATGGAAAACCGGAGCTGCACGATGCCCGGCATCTTAAAGGCAAGATCACCGGAGAAGTGGATGAGATCTTAAAAAAAGAACTCGGCGACAATAAAATCGAGATCCTCCAACACGGGCCGGCGGCTGAGAACGGCGTGTTATTCTCCTCGCTTTTGAGCATGTCCAACCGTAACAATGGACGGACCGGCATGGGACTGGTGATGGCCAGCAAGAATTTAAGGGCCGTGGTGGTACGCGGAAAACGTAAGGTACAGCTCGCAGATGCTAAATCGATCACCGCACTGAATCGTACGGGACCCAAGGAAATCCCGAACAATCCCGATATGGACGGACTGGCAAAATATGGAACCGCCTCGGTTGTGATGTCGCAAAACTTGTACGGCACGCTTCCAACCCTTAACTACAACGAAGGGCAGTTCGCAGACTGTGAATCCATCTCCGGAGAAAAAATGGCGGAGACCATCCTCAAGGAGCGTGAAACCTGCTACGCGTGTGTCGTCCGCTGCAAACGGGTGGTCGAGATCAAGGAAGGCGCATACCGGGTCGATCCTTATTATGGCGGACCGGAATATGAAACCCTGGGCACGTTCGGCTCGTACTGTGGCATCAAGGACATGGCCGCCATCGCTTTTGCGAATCAATTGTGCAACCAGTATGGCGTGGATACTATCGCCTGCGGCGCCACCCTGGCATTTGCGATGGAATGTTACGAAAAAGGCATCATCACCAGGGAACAGACCGGTGGTTTGGAGCTCAAGTTCGGGGACGCGGATGCCATGCTGAAGGCCTTGGAGCTCACCCTAAAAGCAGAAGGTCCGCTTGGCAAGGTACTCTCCAAAGGCTCGCAACGCGCCGCCGAGGCCTGGGGCAACGGCGCTGATGAATGCCTGATCACGGTAAAGGGTGCCGAAGCTCCGGCTCACATGCCGCAGGCTAAGCGCTCCCTCGGTCTGATCTATTCCGTCAATCCCTTCGGTGCCGATCACCAATCCTCGGAGCATGACTGGATGGTCGAGGACAGCATGACCACCGATCTGTATATGAGCCGCCTTCCGCTGATCGGTGTGCCGGAGAAGCTTGAATCGCTATCCCTCGATTCCCGCAAGGTCAATTTTGCGTACCGCACCGAACTCTTTTACTCAATGCTCGATACGGTTGAATTGTGCCAGTTTGTCTGGGGACCAGCCTGGACCCTTTACGGCCCAAAGGAGACCGTTGATTTTGTCAACGCGACCACGGGTTGGGATGTGACCCTCGACGAGCTCATGCAGGTTGGAGCGCGGCGCCTGAATTTGATGCGCACGTTCAACGCCCGCGAGGGCCTGGACCGCAAGGACGACAAGCTGCCGAAAAAATTCTTCAAAGCCTTAGGTGGAAGCGGTCCGTCAGCTGGCGTCGCCCTCACTGAGGCAGAGATCGAGACCGCCAAGGATGAATATTACCGTTTGGCGGGGTGGACGAGCAACGGCACACCCACTCCTGACACCCTCCGCAAACTCGATCTCGGATGGGCAGTGGATTATCTCTCGTGATCAAGGAAAATACGATGAACAATCAAGCCGCCATTGACTCGCTACAGTATCTGTCTCCAGTCTGGACCCGCATTTTTAATTTTGTCGCCGAGCGGGCTGAAGGTTCATACATATATACGACCGACGGTCGGAAATTGTTGGACTTCACCTGCGGTATCGGGGTGACAAATACCGGTCACTGTCATCCTCGGGTTGTCGCAGCCATCCGGGAACAAGCTGGCTTGTTCCTGCACGCCCAGGCTAATCTTGTGATTCACCAACCTTTGCTTCGCCTGGTCGACGAGCTGCGCCAGGTGCTTCCTCCCGCTCTGGATTCTTATTTCTTTTCCAATTCCGGTGCGGAAGCGATCGAGGGCGCCGTCAAGCTGGCCCGGGCTGCTACCGGCAAACCGAACGTAATCGTCTTTTCCGGTTCCTTCCATGGACGGACAGCCGGTACGATGGCCCTCACGACCTCCAAAACGATCTATCGGGCAGGCTATGGTCCGCTTCCCTCGGGTGTGTTCGTCGCGCCATTTCCGTATGCCTATCGGCTCGGTATGACGGATGAGAAAGCTAGCGCATTTGCACTCGAACAGCTTGAATACCTGCTCGCCTCCCAAACCGCGCCGAAGGAAACCGCGGCTTTCCTCATTGAACCTGTCCTCGGAGAGGGCGGTTATGTTGTGCCGCCGGCCTCTTTCCTGCGCGGGCTGCGCGAGCTGGCGGATCGCCACGGGATCCTCCTAATCTTTGACGAAGTCCAAACCGGCTTCGGGCGGACCGGCAAATGGTTTGCCATGGAGCATTTCGAAATACTTCCGGATATCCTAGCCGTTTCCAAGGGCATCGCCTCCGGTTTGCCCTTGTGCGGTGTCTTCAGTCGTAAGGACCTCATGAGCAAGTGGGAAGTGGGCTCACACGGCGGCACCTTTGGCGGCAACGCGGTCGCCTGCGCGGCCGGCGTGGCTACGATCCAGGCGATCCGGGAAGAACGCATGCTGGAAAACTGCGTAGCCCGCGGGACTGAGCTTGTGACCGGATTGCGTAAATTCCAGGAAGACTATCCCCAGATCGGTGATGTGCGCGGGCTGGGTTTGATGATCGGCGCGGAGTTCATGATTGATGCGCGCCCCGAAATAGCCAAGCCCCTTGTCAAACAGATCATCCACTCTACCGAAGAGGGCGGTTTGCTCCTGCTCAGCTGCGGAACCTACGACAATACCATCCGCTGGATCCCGCCTCTCAACGCCACCCGTGAGCAGATCACGACCGGTTTGCAGATCTTCGGAGAGGCGCTGAAAAAAGTTTTATGATTTCTGTCGGAAGAATTTCTCATGCAAGTCTGGCGGATTAATACTCGTTCGCGAACGCTGAGCCGTGAACCTGTTCCTCCCGCCTGGCAGCGCTTTGGAGGCCGGGCCCTGATCGCTCGCATCATGCTGGATGAGGTCCCGCCCACTTGTGATCCATTGGAGAAAGAAAACAAGCTGATCTTCGCGCCGGGTCTGTTGGTCGGCCATATGCTCTCATCAACGGACAGAATATCGGTCGGCGCCAAATCCCCGCTAACCCGCGGCATAAAGGAATCGAACGCGGGCGGGCGGACGGGACTGCACATGACCCATATGGGCATGCATGCCTTGATCATCGAAGACCAACCCACCGAGGCTGGCTTATCGATCCTGCATCTGTCCCAATCTGGTGCTCAATGGGAAAGTGCGGATGGCATTGCAGGGTTAGGCGTCTATGAAAGCGCCAGTAAACTCATCGACCGCTATGGGGATCAGGTCGCCATCGCCTTGATCGGACCCGGCGGCGAGATGCGCATGAAGGCCGCGGGCATCCAGAACCTGGACAAGGACCGCGTCCCCGCTCGCATCGCAGCCCGCGGCGGTCTCGGTGCGGTAATGGCTTCCAAGGGCTTGAAGGCGATCGTGTTTGACCGCACGGGCGGCTCGAAACCCGCCCTCGCCGACCCGGAAGGATTCAAAGCGGCTTCCAAGGATTACACCAAGTCCGTCCTCGAGCATCCTCAATCGATCACCTATCGCGACTACGGCACCGCCGCCATGGCACACATGTGCGATGGTTTCGGCGCACTGCCAACCCGGAATTTTTCCTCCGGTCAGTTTGATAACGTGGACAAGATCAGCGGCGAAACCCTGCGCGAGTTCATCCTCGAACGCGGCAAACCCTCCGATCCTTCCCATGCCTGTATGGCCGGCTGCACCATCCGCTGCTCGAACATCTTCGGCGGTGAAGACGGAGAGATCATCGTCTCTCCTCTTGAATACGAAACCATAGGCTTGATGGGCTCCAACCTCGAGATTAATTCGCTGGATACCATTGGCAGGCTGAACTGGCAGGTCAACGATCTCGGGTTAGATTCGATCGAAATAGGCGCTGCGCTCGGCGTGGCTGCCGATGCAGGAATAATGAAATGGGGTGATGGGGACAAAGCGATGGAGTTGATCGCCGAGATCCGCAAGGGCACCGTGCTAGGCAGAACCCTCGGCGATGGCGCCCTGGCGACCGGCATCAAGTACGGGATCGAACGCGTACCCGTGGTGAAGGGTCAGGCGATGTCCGCCTACGAACCGCGCGCCATCAAAGGGACGGGTCTTACTTATGCCACCTCACCCCAGGGTGCCGACCATACTGCGGGATTGACCATCCGAGCCAAGGTCAACCACCTGGATCCCAAAGTCCAGCGCGATGTGTCGTTGAATGCGCAGCTCAACATGGCCGGCTATGATTCCCTCGGCGCGTGCATCTTCGCCGGGTTCGGTTATGCCGCCACGCCGGATGCGGTGGTCAAGCGGCTGCTCACTGCTCGCTACGGTTGGGATAACCTTCCCGATAACATCCTGCAGGATCTGGGGAAGGCGGCCATCAAAATGGAGAGGGAATTTAACCGTAAGGCTGGCTTTACCCCCGCAGATGACCGCCTGCCTGCATGGATGACGAAAGAACCCCTTCCACCGCACAATACTGTCTTCGATGTTGATGAGCAGGATCTGGACTCCATATTCAAAGACTTCGAATAATCCGTTTGGAAGCGTCCCCTTCCCACCGATTGGATTTACAACTGTCTCAAAAATATCTTTTGTTGTCACTCTGAGGGAGCGGAGCGACCGAAGAGTCTCAGCTTGCCTGAGAGGGCAATTCTCCAAATTTGTATGTGCAACCGAAACTCCCAAATCACACTTGGGTTAATTATCACAGATGGCAATCCTGCCGTCAAAAACTACAATGAGGAGTTAGGTAAAAATGGCTGATTTAGCTACTTGGGCTCTCGTTCTTTTCTTCCTTTGGTACGGCTTGGCCGCGTTCATTCCAGCCTTGAACACAGATATGTTCAAGAAGGTCGGTGCGGTACTGGCCCTGGTCTTCGCTGTGATAACCCTTTTTGCACTGGTCTCCGGGGTGTAGACCTGACAATCGGAAAGAAAGGCGGCCTCTGTGATCAGAGGCCGCCTTTGCGTTTAATGATCACAACTGGACTATCAGCTTTCGTAGAAGTCGATCGCCCGGACTGTCTTGCTGTCCAGGCGTAGAACAGTGGAAATTTGTATATGCAACCGCAACTCTCAAATCACGCTTGGGTTAATTAGCACAGATGGCAATTCTGCCGTCAAATAACCAAATGAGGAGAATACAACATGGCTGTCCTTGGTGCTTGGGCTCTAATGCTCTTCTTCCTGTGGTATGGGTTGGCTGCATTCGTGCCCGCTTTGAACACTGACATGTTCAAAAAGGTTGGAGGTGTTTTAGCTCTGATCTACGCTGTGGTAGCTTTACTCGGCTTGTTGGGCATGTAACCATATAGCCAACGGAAGGCGGCCTCTGTGATCAGAGGCCGCCTTTGCATTTAATAAACACTAGTTGATCACCGGATAATTCGTCCTTACTATACTGAACGCATCCGCAGGCGTAAGCTTATTGCTTGTGACTCTTCAACGTGTTCAGTTTAACAGCCTCGAGAACGATCACCTTGATGGCAGCCTCATCAACATCGCTGTCTTCGTAAAAGTCGATCGCACGAACAGTCTTGCTGTCCAGGCGCGTGTTGAAAAGCTTCTTCGTGTCCTTTATTAAAGCACCCTTGGGGAACGTGAGCCGCACGGCATTCTTCAGAATATCCGCTATACACACGATCCCGTCATGAGACCAAACCGGGACCCCCATTGGTTTGGAGGGCATTTTCCATTTTACTTCTTCAACCACGGCCGGGTCGCTCTTTTTGATTAAAGCGCGCAGCTTCGCTAATTTCTTTCCGCGCCAGTCACCAGGTCTCTTGATGATGGCATCGATCTGCTGAGGGATGGATTTGTCTTTTACAGATGTACTCATCCCTGCCTATATCCTCAGCTGACCGCTTTCTTCACCAGCGTCGCGATCTTCGCCTCGTCGGCGGCAGTCAGCTCCTTCAGCGCGAAGGACGTCGCCCACATGCTGCCCTCATCGAGATTCGCCGTGTCGTTGAATCCGAACGTCGCGTACCTCGCTTTGAACTTATCCGCGCTCTGGAAGAAGCAGACGACCTTGTCGTCCTTGGTATACG